>SDBT01015766.1_pt1 | contig 12003 bp, 10 predicted proteins | sample 2277101 | NCBI WGS metagenome assembly SDBT01 (sample SAMN10404973, study PRJNA504765) | marine sediment metagenome | isolation source: marine sediment core GS10_PC15, 103 cmbsf | place: Arctic Ocean: Southern Knipovich Ridge | collected 2010
GTCGGTCATCGTCTCTATCCTCGTTTTCGGTTCAACCAGGCCAGCAACATGCCGCCCTGTGTTTGGATCGCCGCCTGAGTCATCAGCCGGGTTAACGCCCCGGGAATATCCCCCATCGCGTGCGATTCGTCCGCTACGACGTTGCCACCAATCACCATGATCAGCCGCTGGCGTCCCTCGTTCTGCATCGGAATTACGTGGACCTCCACGTGCCCCGCATCCCGCTCCGCTCCAATTAATTCGTCGAGTGTCATGATCGCATTTTCCACGAACGATAGTTTCTGCAGCAGCCGGGAACGCTGAGAGCAGGCAGAACAGGAACACGAGCAAGCGCGTGGTTTGAGCTGCCAAAAACGCGGCGGCGAATGGGCTGGTCGATTTTCGCAATTCTTCTTGCCATGCGTCACTCACGCCGTCGACCCTTAAGGCCTGTTTGCCAGGCTGTGTCTCGCGATTCGGCCCCCGCAGTCCCAAATTGCCAGGCGCCACCTCGCGATTTCCGAGATCGGGCGAAGCCATGACCGAACCGGCCAAAGGCCGCGCCTTATTAAATTCTCTTTTCGGGCCTCCCCGGGTACCGGGGGGACCGGTCTCCTGGACTTGTTCAGTCAACCCGGATCCCATGTCCAGGTGAAGAATGGGGGGCGGGGTGCGCTTTTTGCGCTGAGTATGGGGCCTCGAGTCCGACCAATTGCGGTCTCGAATCGCGTCCATGTGAGCCCGCGCCTCCTTGCGAATCGCCACCGCTGCGCACTTCGTCGCGGCCCTGAAGTTGCCACCCGATGGGAACTCGCCGGGGACGTCCTCATGTAGAGCGAGGCCGACACGCCGCACGAAGTCGCCGCCCAGCCGATAGGACAATTTCCCATAAACGCGATGGGTGCGCGTGTAACCGTTCGGGGACTTCTGCCAGCCCTGATTGATTTCGAGGATCCCGCGCGACTCACACAGATGATTCCACCGCTGGATGGTTCGCATCGACACCCCGCAAAGCGCTGCCATTTGCGGCAGGCTGACTTCCAGCGCAATGAACCCCTCGCGCTCCACTTCGATCAGCCTGTTTAGCATGCGGACGAAACCCGACTTGATCGGAAATCCGGCCCCATCTTCGCCCCAGAGCTCAGCGAGGACCATCGGCAACCACGCCGGCTCGCGATTTAACCGACGGCTCGCGGCTAGGTCGTAGTCCATGGATCGACAGCTATACGCCGCGTTGGTGGCTGCATCCGTCGAGCTCCACGCAAGACCGCGGTGCACCGCGACCCAGTCGCGCCCCTTCATCACCGAATTTGATGAACGTTCCACCAGGACCCGTTTCGAGCCAGGCCGGAACGCGTCCGGCACGTAGGGCGAGGTTCCGCGGCGTTTCTCGGGCAGCGGGTGCCGCTTGTGGGCTCGCGCCATCATCAGGCGCCGTTTCACCAGCTGATCGGGCGCTGGGGGGGGGTTCCGCAGCGTTGTTTGACCGGGTTCGGTGGTTCCGCTACTATATACGAGCATTACGGGAGCCTTTCAGGGTCTTTCGGGTGTTCATTTGGTCGTTTTCCTGGTGGTGGTTCATCTGGGGAACAAATCTGGAACCCGGGCGCTCACCCGGGTTTTCTCTTTGGTGCGTGGTAACGACACTATACGCGACGGGTGAGCACCGACGCAAGCGCGCTGCCTTTTCGCCCGCCCAACTGCCAAAAACCTCCAATGCGCGCACCAACACGCACACGGAATTTATTGGTGGGACCCGTCAGGGTGACCCAATAGCGGACAACCACGGAGCTTGGAGCGATGAATTGCTTATTATGGCTCCACGCCGCATTAAGGTTGCCATATCGGAGATCTCGCCAGGGTGGCGTGATGTGTTGCCCCAAGATCTCCGCGGGCAACACCGGCCCGCGGTAGGTCAGATCAGGCAATGAGCTTGGAGCGTTACGCGACGGATCATCCGTCCACGTCAAGCTGAATTGCCAGGTCAGGGGCTGAGTAACCAGAGGGTCAGGGTGCACAAGTTCGTTGCGGCAGAGCCTCTCACCGTTGATCGAACCATACGAGTGATAGGGCACGCCCAATTCATCGTACGCCGTCACATCGTCGAAAATTGTCGGGATGTCTTCCAGGATCATCACCGCGCCCGATGGCAGACGCCAGTGGGCCAATTCATAGGTTACCCCGGTCGGCAAGAGCTCCCCGGGCTGAACTTCGACGCAGCGCTGGACGTCAAATTCGCGGACAATCTCGCTGGACGAGATCGGCGACGAGTACTGGTTACGATCGTCGAGCGCAGTCGACTCGGGAGAAAAACCCCACCCGGGCCGACTTGCCTCGGCCGCGGTGGGCATCCGAAAGCCCATTCTTTCGAATTGGACTAACGTGCCTTTCCACAGCTCCAGCCCAGGACTCTCGAAGACGCCCGGAAATCCAGTTCCCGTGAACGATAGATTTTGTTGGGCGTCTTCGCCGGGTAGTTTCATCAGCTGTAGACCCTCATCGGAGGAATGGTCTGCTCCGATTTACGAGCCACAGCGGCCACGATCGTACAATAGCAAACCGGCTTAACCAGCGCGTTGTCAATTTCCGGGTAGGGCGTCGTACGCTGGACGGTAACGGCAATGTTATTGCCACCGGCCATCCCGAACGGTACCGGGAAAGGTGCCCAATACACGCCACTTTTGCCCGTGATGTGTAATTGTTGGGTCGCCTCGGCCGTGATGTTTTGTTGCGACAACGCCACACGCACGGTTTGTTCGTCGTCTACGCCGCGTTTGCAGGCTTCGTAGACTCGGAGATCGAGCTCAGTTGGCGTAGCAGGCAAGGGGTACACATTCGTGATGCGCAACCCAAGAAACATGATCGGCCAGTTTGAGAGCTCTTTGGTGAGTTCGGCAATCGATCCGATCGCACCCGATGGGACTCCTTCTGAGTCTTGAAAGGCCTTGGGGCCCATCGGGTAAAAAATCGGAAACCACTGCACATTCTGTTCTGTGAGTCCCTCGGGCATGGAGTCCCTTTCTATGCCGAGGACCGAGCACCACGGATCTGGAGATACCGCGGGCCCCAATGCGAGATCCGGATTGTGTACCAATTCGGCATTTGTTTAATTCCGCCTTTGCCGTCCGGCATATCCTTGTATCCCGGACCCGCCATGGCAGCCAACAGGCCCCGCAGCGGTGCGTCGATAGACCCTCGCACCGTCAGCTTCGCTTTTGCGGCTAGCATGATAGGATCGGGCCACTTCCACGCGTTGCTGATGTGTGGATCGCCGTTAGGCGCTCCGATGGCACCGGGTGCCGCGGCACCGTACACCGACGGATAAGCGCCACCGATTCCCGCGGGGAAATGCGAAGCGGGAGCCCGCGCAATTTCATCCGAATCGGCCAGAACTACCTTAATTGAGATCTGGTTGGGAAATTGCTGGGTGAACAGAATCGGCAACGTTTGACCGTCGTTGACGTCGGTTTCAAGATCGCCTAAACCAGGGGGAGCGATGAATTCGATTCTCGTCTGATACAGGTCCTGTGCCCAGTCAGTGCGCTCTGTGTTCTGATTCGTGTAGGCCGGACCCGCCGCGGTATCTCTTCCAGAGAACCACTCGAGCTGGTCAGCGTTGGCGAAGTCTTCCCACGTATCGAACCAGCCCCGCGATTTGTCGCTGGCACCCGGGCCAATTACGATCGAATCGTACCGATCCCACATCTCCGCTGATCGGATTTGTCGGATTCGTGCGGCGGCGGTTTTCTCAATCACGCCGCGACTGTCTGCGAGAGCGTCTAAATTTATATCTTGTCCGAAGTTCATGGTGTTTCTCCTGCTTTGATTGCGGTTTGCGTTCTGGGTCGGGGGGACCTAGCCCCGATTGAATGCGGCGTGGAATGGCGAGGAATAACCGGAGCCAGTGTAGCGGCCTGAGTTCGCTTCACTGGTTGGGGTTCCCGAGGGCAACAAATGCCCGTAGGAATAATCTAGATCACCGTCAAGCGGCGACGCTTCAACGAGTCCGTCAAGCGGCGACGCTTCTACGAGCCCTTGCATCGCAGTCCATCGCCCACCCTGGTCGACATAGGCCTGGTTATTCGCGGAGTTTAGCCCGATATCACCAGTTCCAAATTGCTTCTGTGCCCACGGCGAGCGGGCGAAGCCCTCGGTCCAAAGCAATTTTTGCATGATCAGATCGACACTTCCACGACGGAACTCCGTCGAATCAATGCGGATCTTGCTGGCGAATCTTGGACCCCACCAAGCGACGGCAAGCGCTACGCCGTATTGCTGCCAGCCCCAGGACTGTCCCAACATCGGCGAAGTGAAAGACGGGCCAAAGAGACCAGAGTGACCGCCCCAACGACGCACAGCCCACGCGGTGGCCATCATGCCGAGCAGTCGCGGGATCGCCTTGCGCATCTCGTTGGTCACAGCATTGAGACCGCCACCACCTCCAGACGGGTTGCGACGACGACGACGCTTAAGGGCGTGGGAAGGGTTCCGGCGACGACGGGTAATTTTGCGGGTCTTCGCGACCCCGCGCTTTGCCGGCCGGCGACGCTTGACGGTTTTTTTCTTTGCCATGCTGTTTGTGCTCCTTTTCGCTACTGAGGCCTTCTTGGCCGGTTTCTTGGTGGATTTCTTCTTGCCCGTTTTTTTACGGCGGCTCGGGTTGATGACGTGAACGCTGAACGCTGGGTTTCCCATCAGTTAATGATTCCTCTCTGGGTGACAGTCAGCGCACCGCCGCGAATCAGCCAAAAACTCGGCCCTTCTTTGCGTGGCGAACCGTAGATATATAGACGGACGCCCGCCCCGTGGCGGTGTGTGTACTCTCGAGACGCCCTAAATTTGTCGCTCCAATAGTCGATCCGAACAACGCGGTTTATCGAGTACCAACCGCGAGTGCTTCGAAATGGGAATTCATAGGTGCGGGCCTCGTCGTCAGCGTTGCGGCCGTGGAACGCCTCGAAAGCTCGGACCGCCGGCGCAACGTCGGCGACCTCTTCCAAATTCTCAAATTGCCTCGCACTCGGTCGGACCTTGAGCCAGTCGGGTTTCGCGTGGGTCTTCTCACCGGGTACCCACATGAAAAACCCGAGCGCTTTTTGTTTTGGGAACCAAATCAGAGCCGGCTTGCTCTTGGTGAATTTCACCTCAAGATCTGGCAACGATAGTTCTAGGACTTTGCCAATTTCGGCACCAACGGCGTTATTCATCGTCGCCGGCGGCCGTTTCATCTTGCTGCGCGCCGTGCCTTCCTCTGGGTTAAGCAACCGTGCGACCGGGTTGGCGCTTCGCTTCTTGGCGCGGTGTTTGGGCATTATCGCCGCACCTCGTCAAAGAGAAGAGACAGACCCAGGACAAACAGAAGCGGACGGAGCCCCATGGCCGCCGGCGGTAGCACGGGCGGCAAGATCGGGGGGAACGTGGGCGGGATCATGGGCGGATCGGTGTCGTCATCGTCTCCGCCCTCGTCGTCGACCTGGTCGGCCTCGTCATCGTGGTCAATGTCCGGATCGGTGGTCGGGTCGGTGTCTGATATGTCCGGATCGGTCTGCGAAGTGTCGAGCGCAATCGCGGTTCGAAGGTACTCGGTCGGGTTGAGCAGGTTCGCCGGCGGCGATCCGGCTGTTAACCAACGTGAGTTTCTGCGCGTCCCCGGGGCGTACATCTCGAAATGAAGCATGGACGAGCCGCCCGGAGTCACGCCGACCACCCCCACCGGATCGCCAGCCTCAACCCGCGATCCAATTTTTAGATCGTAAAATTCCCAGCTCTTTGGGCGCACTTCGCCGAACAGAATCACCGCGCCGCTATCGGTCTGCATCAGGAGCGCAACCGCCTGCGGTCCCAGAAACGGTTGGTGAGCGATGAGCGTGCCGCCCTCGGGAGCGTGCACCGTCGAATCAGCAGGCGCGTACAGGTCAACGCCGGCATGTCTCCGGACACCCGACGCCCGCGAGTGTCCGAAATTCCAACTCCGACGCGTCACCGCGGGGAGTGGGAAGACCGGCGACCGTGCGCCCGTGGCCATGGGTACAGAATTCGGCATCACTTCACGTCGCTGTAAATCGAAGTAACTTGCTTGACGATCAGCAGCCCGATCAAGATCGGCACCATCCGGCCGAGAGTCCCGATAATGTCGAACATATCCCCAGAACCCGGGATCATGCCCGGATCGGGGTGTGTGACGTCGGGCGGGATCGTCATATCGGGCCAGTCCCCCCCGGGAATCGGCAGCGACGGCCGACGGCCGCCCCAGTCATATGCCAGATCGAAGCCAGCCCCATCGCCCACCGTGATCGGTCGGCCCCACTGTTTCGCCGCCTCGGCGGCAAACTGGCAGGACGTCACGAACACCGCGACGCCGTGTTGACAAATTTCCTGCTTCGATGGCCAAACCGCCGCGAGTGCAGAACAGCCGTATTTATACGCGCGGGCAATTCGAGACTTGAGCCCCGAAACGACAGCATGCCGGGCCGCGTCGCCATCGATGCGAGTCGAAAGCACATCCGCAAACTGAGTCGCACGCGCGGCCCAATTTTCCCAGTCGGCCGAAAGGCACTGGTTGAACCGGCACGGCTTCGCCGCGCTATATTCAGTCCACTGCCATTTGAATCCGACTTGCATGCAACGATACTTTCTGTGGTTCCCTCGAGGAGACTAGGAGCCGAGCCCCCCAGCAATCGCAAGCAGACCGGCAATCGCCCACCCGGGCGGACCATCACCCCCGCCACCGGTTCCACCGGGCCCCGCTGGACCCATCGGCCCACGCGGGCCCATTTGACCCGGTACGCCTGCCGGGCCCATTTGACCCACGGAACCATCAGGCCCTTGCTGGCCCACCGCACCGGCTGGACCCATCGGCCCAACCATCGTTTCACCGCCGTCGCCAGGATACCCACGCGGGCCAGCTTCGCCAGCCGGACCCATGGCACCCGCAGCACCCGCAGCACCAGCCGGGCCAGCCGGGCCCGGTGGCCCAACAACAACGTCACCGCCGTCAGTGTCGGGCGGTGGGTCCACTACCGGTGGTTCTATATCGTCGTCGTCATCATCACCAGGGACGATCGGAGGATCGACCGGGTCCACATCGGGCGGGATCTCGTCCGGCAGATCGGGCGGGTCCACGTCGGGCGGCTCGATCGGTGGAAGGTCGTCTGTGTCCGTGTCGGGCGGCTCTACATCGTCAGGGATAACCACCGGCGGGTCCACGTCGGTCGTATCGTCGACCGGTGGCACAGTTTCGGGCGGTTCGTCGCCCTCGACTTCGGGGATCCAAATCGTCGCCCAATCGTTGCCGGCCACGCCTTGCACTGCCTCGGCCGGCTCGTCCGAAAAACGCGGCATGAAGGTAATTTTTCCGTTCGGAAACAAATTATCGACCGCGCTGGCATCGAACGCGTACTGGTTCGCCGCCACGGCGTTGATCCATTTCATCCTTTTGTAATTTTGGCCGCCAGAGGTACCATAGGCCAACCGTGACACCTTTGAGAGGTTATCGCCGGCCTGGATTGAGTACCACTGCCCAGGGGTCGGAGAAGCTGCGATATCTTGCTCCCCCAACTCATAGAGCCCAGACGCGCCCGTGATAGCCACGACCGGAGCCGCGGAGAACGGAGCCGAGTACTGGCGACCGCGCGACGCTTGGGCGATCTGGTAGTACGTACCCAGCCCCGAAGCATCGTGGTCGTATAGAGCGGCCATGCCGTTTAGCTGGACAGGTGCACCATATACGCCGTCACCGGCAAGACCCTGCATGCGGCCCCGTGCCCGTTTTTTGAACTTGTCCAAGTCAATCCCGGCACCTTTAAGGCCGGCTTTGCCCGCGGTCGCTATCATGCGCATCGCGGCTTTTTTGTCTTTGCGCAATAGCTTGATGAATCCGATAATTCCGCCTTGCTTGATAAGTGAAGCACCCGCAGCGATGACACCCTTGGTTAAGCGCATCGGCACACCGTAGGCCTGAAGAATGCCCGCGATGACGTTCTGCACCCATTTGTTGTTCATGATTTTCGCAAGCACTTTGCGAAAACCGGCTCCAATACGCTTGAAAAATTTACGGGCGCGGGTGCGTCTTTTCTTGCGACGTACCTTGCGACGGCCCCGACGCTCAGCCCTCGCCTGTTTTCTCTTTCTCCGTCGCGCCTTGCGTCTCGAACGACGCCCCGAAAACGGGAATTGCATCAAATCGGTATTCCCGAATTCACCGCGAAACTCGGCCGGGATATTGTCCAGCGGACCACGAAACGCGGCCGGGATATCATCGAGGACGCCGCCCATCATTCCCGGTTTTGCCAGTCGCGGAACCTGCCGCAGTCGCTGATCAATCCACAGATCGCGCGCGTTGCAGTATTTGTAGACCTTCCCCATCTCATCCACGCCGGTCATTCCATCGGTCGTGATGCCCCGCTTTAACATCCGGTATTGTCTCATCGGCACAGTGAGGGATCGCGGGCCGTCGCCATCGTTACGCGACACGGCGCACCAGTGACCGCGACGCGTGCCGCCTTGCAGTTGTAGACCGTTGGCGTCTGTCCTCAAAAAATACGTTTCGGCGTGTTGCATTGGTGTGTTTCCTATCCGGCCCAGCGGTGAGCCGGTCTGCTCTGGAACAGCGCCGGGCCGCTCCACGTTTATCAACGTTACTTTCTGGGCGGCCATCGACCAGCCAAATTTATGGTTCGGATGCCCGACCGGATCGACACTCACGCGCCGGCCGTCGGGCAATTGGGCAACCACGGAAACGTGGGCGCCTTGTGGAGATTCAGCGATCCGGAAATAGGCCTGTAGACCGATCGCCATCACCATGCCGGCGACGATGGTCGAGACGTCGTCACAGTCTCCCCAGCCCTTTTCACCGTCCGGCAAGTTGAGCAGGTCAACGTGCATCGGATCGGAACCCGGCGCGACGTACTTAGTCCCCAAAACGTGCGCGATGGCACTCGAGCCGGAACCGTGCACGAATTCCTCCGGCTCCATCACATAGCGCCAGCGCTTGACGACGAAATTATAGATTGCTTGGAGCTGCCCCACGTAGTCACGCGGGCCAGCTCGAGCCGCCAACCGGCCCGCCAACTCTCTAAACGTCCAAGAGCGCGAGGCCTCCAGAGCCGCCCGCCGCATCGCCAAAAGAGCGACCGCGTGCGGGTCGCTCGTTCGGATCACGGTCTGGGCAGCGGCTACCGGCATCGCTACTCACTGCGCTTGTCGGCGAAGGCGTCGCGCGGAGGGTCGAGGGTCAACTCAGCACCGACGCCCGCCGGCGGTGGACCACTAGGGAACATCTGAGTAGCGAGCGCCTCGGGCAGTCCCAATTTTTCCGCCAGATCAGAGATGAATTGGAGCCGGGCCGCTTCGGGTCGTTCTGCTAGGTCTGCCATTAGATCATCAGCCGTAAAAGGTTCCTCGTGCTCGTCGTCCTGTAAGGTCTCAGCCGCGCCCGGAGTGACAGATTCGGGCGCGGCTGGAGGATGAGACGAGCGCGGCACCGCGGGGCGTGGAGGCGACCCTGGTTGCGGTGCTACCCCTTGAGTCTGACCGGGCTGGGGCACTCCTGTCCAATTGGGTTGTGTGGGAGGTTGAGCCGGCCACTGTGGAGGCTGGCCATACTGTGGGTACTGTGGGGGCGGTTGTTGGTGCGGCATCGCTCCTTGATAGGGCGGAAACGGCCCGCCCGGGTATTGGGGCGGCGGTTGCTGCTGCGGTTGCTGGCCACCCATGAATTTTTGCATGAGTAGCGGCAGCATGGCATCGAGTCCGGTCGGATTCGACTCTCTAGCAGGCTCTGAGGCCCCTCCCATGGGAGATTCCCGGAGTGAGGAGAGGATCCCAAGCGTCCGCTCAATGTCGCTATATGGGTCGCGGGCGGGCGCTTGCCCTGCCCCGCCAGAAAGTCCAGAGATCGCGGTAATTAGCTTCGGGATATCGACACCGCCCAGATCATTCCCGCTCAACAGAGGTAACAGCGTTTGGAGCAGTTGTAGCGTCGTGTTATCGCCACCTTGGCTAGCTGGAATAAGCTGGGGAGTTGCCGGATTGGATGTCGGAACCAAGGATATCGGACGCCACATTCCGTTAACAAACTCCTTACCATTGAGTGTCGGATCCCCGGCAATATCGATGCGAGCGGAGCCTTGGACGTAGTTTAATTTACCGGACCGACTAGTATCCTTTACGCGCAATTGGTAGGTACCCCCCCCCCAGGCGCCTTTTAACTCCTCTTTTAAATCGCCCATCCCGTCATCTGGTACGACAAGGTGCCCCAAATATCCCTTCGCAAGTTGCGGCGCGACCCTCGTGACCTCGATAACGGCGCCGGCTTGGAGCGAATGCAGGTCATCGATCGACTGGATCTCAGGAAGCGGGCCATCCAACTCCACGTCTCTCCGGGTAGCTTGCTGATCGTCCACGAATTCTCCACGTGTTTGCGTTTCGTCTGTCATCGGAACCAACCAAACGCGCGCCGTGGTACATTGTCAACAGGAGCCGCGCGGTGAACCGTCCGCGGGACTAAAAAACATGTCTGAATTTGCAGCCGCTTACGAAGTACTCGGATCCCGATTATCAGGATCCGGCCTGTTAAACCCTCACGGCACTTGGTCGAACGAGAAGCAGATCGCCGATCTGACCGCAGGCCAAGCCCTCAACATACCCCGGGGAATGATTCCCCCGAGCGGCTACGACAGCACCAATCCGCCATGGGTCTCCGCCAAGATCAACTTAAGGGGAGACGTCGACACGTGGTCGGAGTGCATGGTGAACAACACCGACATTCTGCAGAACGGTTCAATCGTCGATAACTCAGCGGACGCGCTCGCAAGATTGATCGGCGTTAACGCCTATTCCGAAGGCCGTCTCGCTCCCTCGCTACAGATCAACATCGCCTTGCCAGCCAACCCGCTCACCGGAGTCGCCCAGGTTACCCAAAAATACCAGGGCGAGACCTACATGGGCTGGGCTCACTTCTGCGAATTCGAGGACCATCCGCCCAACAGTTCGACCGACGGCGAAGCGCGGTTAACTGAACTACTCCGAACATTCAACCAGAGCACGTCGAGCTATACCGTGGGGCTGAGTCCAAGCGGTGCGCCTCACGTGATGCAGCGGTGCGGATTTGCTGCGCTCGCTCCAGAGGGCGCAGTATTCATCGAAGCGAGCGACCAAGGATCGGGCGTCGATCAAATTCCAAACGACGCCGCCGACTCCGAGGCCTCACAGTTTCGCAACCATCCGTCTGTGTTTTTCACGTCTGGACTCTCTCGATACGTCCGCACCGTCACCCGCCAGGCGGTTGATCAAGCTGCGCTCAACGCCAACGATTCAGGCGGAGCGCTGGAGGTCATCGTGGTTGACCAGCAACTAACCTCGAGCGATTGGTTGGTGTGTGTCGATGGTGCCTGGATGGTCGTCAACCTTAAGCACCCCGCGGGCTCAGATTGGCGCCGGCCTCGAGATATCTGGAACAATATCTGGGTTCCGATTATCAGCGCCGGCGGAGCATCATCGAACGCAACCCAACTCGGCCGGGTCGCACACGCATCACAAGCCAACGACGCGATCGCAACCCGCTGGCAGTACGCGTCATACTTCCGTTGTTTGCCGCTCCCCGGGGCCAACGCACCGCAGCAAGACCAAGGGTAGGCGATGCCCCAAATTGTCTGCCAGCAGGTGGATGGTACGGCCCAATTTGATGGTGCGGTGGGGCAGGGTCAATGGTTGTTCTCTCAGTACAACAACCTGCCCCGCTCCACCGGCATCACCATTGCGCTGATGTCTTACATCGAAGACGGTACCGGACCGCCCCCCTTAACCGTCGCCGTCGCGTTCTATGCTGTCGCCCCGGCCGCACCGAACGCGCTGCACCGTATCCCGCTCGGTCTGGGAGACGCAAAGAAAGGCGAGCTTCTTAACATTGTCACCGGCAACGCCGAGGCCAAATTTTGCGGCTTACTCTTGCCACGTGAACCGGGAGACGGCGGGGCGTTTTGGTCTATCATTTGCCTGACCAAAGAAAAAGCGCACGACGCTCGA
>SDBT01015767.1_pt1 | contig 12003 bp, 9 predicted proteins | sample 2277101 | NCBI WGS metagenome assembly SDBT01 (sample SAMN10404973, study PRJNA504765) | marine sediment metagenome | isolation source: marine sediment core GS10_PC15, 103 cmbsf | place: Arctic Ocean: Southern Knipovich Ridge | collected 2010
GGGATAATGGGCGCGGCGATGGCGCGGAATTGCATCAAGGCTGGGTATGCAGTAACGGTCTACAATCGCACAGCCGCTAAGGCAGCGCCACTCGCAGACGCCGGTGCTGCGATAGCCGATTCGCCGGCTGATGTTGCGCGAGTGAGCGACGTGGTGCTAATTTGCGTGACGGCGTCGGCCGACGTGCTCTCGGTCGTGCTGGACGAATCCAGCGGCGTGATCGCAGGTGTCGCACCAGGCGCGACGGTGATCGACCATTCGACCGTCGCCCCGAAAGTCGCCACCCAATGCAGCGAGGCGCTGGCGAGCAAAGGCGCAACGTTCCTCGATGCACCTATATCCGGAGGCGACGTTGGTGCGCGGAATGGAACGCTGAGCATAATGGTCGGCGGCGACCGCGCCCGCTTCGATGAGTGCCTGCCAATCCTGCAAGCCATGGGCAAGACGATCACCTGGTGCGGCGAGTCCAGCGCCGGTTATACCGTCAAGCTCTGCAACCAGATATGCGGCGCTCTGCACCTGATCGCCGCTGCCGAGGCTATCCAACTGGCGGACAAAGCCAACGTCGATCCCGAAGCGATGCTCAAAGCAATTTCATCCGGGGCGGCTGGAAGCTGGATGCTCGATCATCTGGCGCCGAAAATGATAGCCGGCGATTTCAAACCCGGATTCTTTGTGGACTACCAACTCAAGGATCTCCGCCTGGCGGTGAGTCTGGCCGGCGAACTGGCAATCGAACTTCCCGGAGCGTCACTTGCGGCGAAACTCTTCGAAACGGCTTCCCAGCAAGGTCACGGAACAGACGGAACGCAGGCGATATACGATGTCGTCAAGAATCTACCGGGCAAGTAAACGCTTTTTAACCAACCATCCGATGAATCGGTAGCACCAAATATAACACTTGCATCTGGCAGTTGTTGCGCAGCATTGCATATTCTGTTCGGCTCAGTGAATCGAGCAAGATCGCCCTTGGGGGTATTTCTCCTTGACCGGGGTAATCCACCTTCGATATCATATGGGTTGTAATGCTATTATCCGTGCACAATCGGCCGCTGTGGCCGGTTGGCACAAGAGCATTGATATCAGGTAAATGCGGCCGAGACGTGCATAGAAGCAGGCCGCGATAGAAACGATGCTGACCGTCGGCTTACGGTCGTTTGAGACCCGAACCGACATATGTGCCCGACCGAAGCAACCGCCGGACTCAGGTGGCGAGCTTCGGCGAGAAGTGGCATTTGAGCGTTTTGAGAGATTGGACCATTAGGTCATAAAAGAATTCACATGAGCCCGTTTGGCAGGATTTACAATAGCGAGTTGAAGTCAGTCCGAGCCCCCAGGGCCAAGTGCAGGCCCCCACTGCTCGATAAGAATTGCTCGCGATCCTGTCCGTAGGATTCCTTTATCAGGCCCGCCGGTGAAATTCGCCGGGCTAAAAGTTTTTTTGGAATTTCAGGCTTGGGTGGATTGATCCGATCCCTCTGTTTGCTCATATCGGCATCGAAGCGAGCCTGCTTCGCCCGCACAAGACCCTCTCGGCGCGTACACCTGTTTAGTTAGAAAGGAACGTGCCATGTTTATCTCCACGATTCTGGCAGCGATGACTGGTCCGCAGGTGGCGCTGCTGTTTGGCGCCGCCATCGCAGGGCTTGGTTTTGGCGGCCTGGTAATGCATCGTTTGCAGCAGTCGCGACGGACCACTTTCGATAAGGAACTCGCCACCTCAAAGATCGCCTCCGAAGCCGAAGCACAGAAAATAATCGCCCAGGCCGAAGCGCAGGCAAAAACCGAATTCATCCAACAGCGGCAGGTGTTCGACAAGGAAACCGAAGAAACCCGCAAGGAACTTCGCGAAGAAGAGCGCCGGGTCTCAAAGCGGGAAGATACAGTCGAGCAGAAATACGACGGGATAACAACCAAGCAGCGCAAGCTGGAAACCACTGAAAAAGCTCTCGCCGAACGGGAAATCGCTCTGGCCCAGAAAGACAAGCAGATCAGCGACTTGATCGACCAGAGAAAGGACGAATTACTCAAGGTCGCCGACCTCTCGCAAGACCAGGCCAGGGACGAACTGTTCAACCAGTTGGAGCGTGACATGGAACGCGAGATCGCGCAGGTAATCGATCGTCGCCTCCAGGACGCCAATGAAACGGCCGAGGAGCAGGCGCGGGAAGTTATCGTCACGGCGATTCAGCGTTACGCGTCGGACCACACCGCCGATTCGACGGTCTCCACGGTGACGATTCCTTCGGACGACATGAAGGGACGCGTCATCGGCCGCGAAGGCCGCAACATTCGCGCTTTCGAGAAAGCAACCGGCGTGGACGTCATCGTCGACGATACGCCAGGCGTGGTGGTGGTCTCTGCATTCGATCCGGTACGCCGCGAAGTTGCCAGGCGCTCGCTCGAAAAACTTATCCAGGACGGTCGAATTCATCCGACGCGCATCGAAGAGGTCGTCGCCGGGATCGAGCAGGATATCAATAAGCAGATCTTCGAGTACGGTAAAGAAGCGATGGTCGAAGCTAACATTCGCGGCCTGCACAACAAGCTTATCGGATTGCTCGGGCGGCTGCATTTCCGTACCAGCTACGGACAGAATGTCCTGAAGCACTCGTTGGAAGTTGCGTATCTTTCCCAGGTGATCGCCGAAGAGCTAGGGCTCAACGGCAGGCTTGCAAGGCGATGCGGAATTCTGCACGACATCGGCAAGGCGGTCGATCACGAGGTCGAAGGTGGCCATCCGCAGATCGGTGCCGATCTCGCCAAGCGATACGGCGAGAAGGACGAAGTGATCAACGCCATCGGCGGACACCACGGCGATCTGGAAGTTACCAGCATCTACACTCCGATCATCATGGCCGCCGACGCGATCAGCGCATCGAGGCCCGGTGCAAGGCGTGAAACTCTCGAACGCTACGTTCAGCGTCTCCAGAAGCTCGAAGAAATCGCAACGAACTTCGAAGGCGTTCAGCAGGCATATGCAATCCAGGCCGGCCGCGAGGTGCGCGTCATCGTCGATGCCAAGAACGTCGACGACAAGCTCTCAGCTAAGGTCGCCAGAGACATCGCCAAACGCATCGAGGACGAAATGGAATATCCAGGCGAGGTAAAAGTCACGCTCGTCCGCGAGGTCCGCTGCGTCGAATACGCCAAGTAACTTATCTTCCATCCACACAAACAAAGACCCCGGTTGCAGACCAAATGCAACTGGGGTTTTTTCTGCGCAGAAAAGTTGCGGCGATCTATTCGGCCGCTCGCTCTATCCGAACTGCACGCCGACCGTTTCGCGAACCGAGACTGGCGATGAACGATTCGGTTCCGTCCAGCCTGACAATCACTTTTTCATCCACGCCCGTATCGGTCATGAGTATATCGCCCGGCTGCATTCCGGCAAGCTGGTCGGCCGGCAGCATAGCAGGCCCGCTCACCGCGGAAACTTGCACCGTCTCCTGCGATGTCTGCGGTACCTGCGGCGATGGAATTTTGACGCTCGTTTGGTTGGCGATCGGCGGCTGGTCCTGCGCGACGGAAACGTAACTACCCTCCGCAACAGCCTGGGTTATGAATTGCTCCGGCAGGCACAGACGCAACTGGCCCGCAACGCCGCCAAGGCTTACCGCCATCTCCACAACCTGAACAGACTGATTCGCACTCATCGACACACCGGGCTCGCTTGCTGCTCTCGACCCAGCTGGCAAAATGATATGCACACCGCTTCGGGCAAGCAGCGTCGCATCAACCGCGTCGCAGACAGCCCGCACAAAAACATTCATGAGCTTGCGCTCGACGGGGGTGGGCACTCGCGATTCGTTATGGTCAGTTGCGTCATCGCCAAGAAGCCGAGCAACGATTCGGTGTGCTATTGGGGGCTCAAGTTCCAGCCACGCGAGTCCATGACTCTTGCGATCAGCTTCAGATCCATCCGTGATATGCAACAGCCAGCAGCATTCGGGTTCGGATATCGACGCGAGGAACTCCGTGTACGTGATAGTCAGCACGTCGGTCAACGTGGCTGTCAGATCGAACTTGCCCCTGCGGGAACCGAGAATTCTGGATGTGTGCTCGTTCAACTGATCGGTGAGTTGGCGGGCCGCCACGGAAATGTGCGCCGGGTTCGGCTGGCTTTCGCCTGGGGAAATGTGCGCCTGGTTCGACTTGCGATCACCTGGAGAAATATGCGCCTGGTTCGGCTGGCGATCATCCGTCGCGGCAGAGTCTTCGAGCTGTCTGTCAGGTTGCCTGGCCAATCACGACCTCCATGTCGCGACGAATCCCTAACTGAATCAACGTGCTAACACATTCACGTGCTACTGCAGCCCAGAACCTATCACAGTCGATCACCGCAGTCCACGAGCTTTACCCGCAAACCAGGAATGTTTCGATGCGGAACTGTCCTACTCGCTCGCGTGGTGGATGATTTGAACGTCGTCGCCGAATGTGGCGAGGTTTTCTATTCGGGCGGTTTCCATCGTCGCTTCGATGTGGGCGATCGTATCGGTGTACTCCTGCGATTCGACGCGGGCGTGCTGGGCGATATACTGCATGAGCTTTCCGTTGCGGCAATCGGCTTTGAGAGTAACCTTGACTGACTCGCCCGCCGATCGTCTGAGCACTTCGGCGGCGAGCAGGTCGGCCCCTTCGCCGGTAATCGCCGAAAGGAATATCGCATCGGGATACTTACCAGCCAGCACGGTGCGGATGGTCGGATCGTTGATCCTGTCTATCTTGTTGAGCACCAGCATGCGATGGTCCGTACCGCAGCCGAGGTCGTCGAGCACTTCGTCGACGGCCTGGATCTGCTGGACAACGCGATCGTGCGAAGCATCCGCAACGTGAATCAGCAGGTTGGCGTGGATCGCCTCTTCGAGCGTAGCGCGGAAGCTGGCGACGAGATGATGCGGCAAATCGCGAATGAATCCCACAGTATCGCTCAGCAGCGCCGCGTGCCCGTTATCGAGTTTCCATCGCCTGGTTTTGGTCGCGAGCGTGGCGAATAGCTGATCGGCGACGTAAGCATCCGCTCCGGTCAGCGCGTTTGTGAGCGTACTTTTGCCGGCGTTGGTGTAACCGACCAGGCAGGCGCAGAAGCTATCGGCGCGCTTGCGTATCTGGCGGACCTTGCGCTTGTCGATCTCCTTGATTTTTCGCTTGAGGTAACTGACGCGCTTCTGCACGAGGCGGCGGTCGATTTCAATCTGCTGTTCGCCCGGGCCTCTGGTTCCGATTCCACCTACCGCCGCGGCGGCTGACGATGCCCCACCGGCCAATGAATCGAGGTGCGTCCACATATTATGAAGGCGGGGGTACGTGTATTCAAGTTGAGCCAGTTCAACCTGCAGCCGACTTTCGGAGGTGCGGGTGTGGGCTGCGAAGATATCGAGAATCAGTTCGCTGCGATCGAGAATCTTTTTTTCGGTGATCTCCTCGAGATCGCGAATCTGTCCGGGCGAGAGATCATTATCGAAAATGATCGTGTCAACCTCGTTCGCCTTGGCACGGTCGGCTATCTGGTGGGCCTTGCCGGACCCCACGTACAACCCCGGGTTCACCTGACGCCGCTTTGCGACGATCTCGTCCACTACGTTCGCGCCAGCAGTGCGTGCTAGCGCGCGCAGCTCACCCAACGGATCGTTCGGATCGCACTTCGAATCGGGCAGGATGACACTCACCAACAGCGTCCGCTCCTGGGCGACAGCTAATTTCTCTCTCTTGATCTCAGCCATATGCGGGTATGCTCACCTCAACAAACTCTTACACATTATTATATCGTAAATGCCGCACCCTTGCGCGGTCCTTATCCGCCCAGCCACCAGATCACAAGCGGAAGAACGATAACAAGATACATCAGCGTGTTGCCCACGAACATCACCGACGCCTTGCCCGGGTGCAATCCAAACATGTTGGCGATGGCTACGTTCGTGACCGCCATCGGCACGAACGCCTGGACGAGGATGATATCCCGCCTGAGCCCCCAGACCGGCCAGGGCGTTAGGTCAATCAGCCAAAGCAGGCACAGGCAGACGCCCAGTGAGACTATGAATCGCATCCCCGCCAAGCCGACGATGAGCCTCGCAGCCGCCCTGGCGTGGGCAACCTTCAGCCGCAGGCCGATGGCGAAATAGGCCATGGCGTTGATCATATATACGCCGATATCGATGACGCGCAATCGTTCGATGACCATCGGCCGCTCGATCGGGCTCAGTGACAGCGCCACTCCGCCGATCGTGAACACCAGCCCGATAGAACGCCAGTCCACCAAGCTGCGCATCATCAGCCTGCCCAGCGAACTTGTGGGCGATTCGCTGCCGTAATGCCTCGCTATCGGAAACAGCAGGAACACCATCAAAAAGCTGAACGTGAAGCTGTACATGATCGACAGCCCGAGGGCGCTTTCGCCGTAGAGCAGGAATATCACGAACCCGCCCATTGTCACGCCGTTGTTTCCGACGACGGCTGAGCACGCGAAAAGCCCCTGCTCCTTGCGGTCGGATGCGAACAGTTTTCCGGCGGCAATCGATATCGGTGCCATCACACATGCCATCACGATAGCCATCGCCGGCAAGTGCATGTCGCTGCCTGTGATGTCGCGTCCCCATATGCTCAGGCAGCCGAGAACCGAATAGCCGATGACGGCTACGAACGTCATCAGCCAGGTTGCCACCTCCTCGCGCACCAACCCCCGGCGACGAGCGATGTAGCCGGCCGTCGTCGATAGAACGATCACGCCTAAAACTCTGAAGAAGGGATTCTCAATCCACATTATTGGTCACTCGATCGGCCCGCCGCCGGCAGCAGCGATTGTGGGAAAGATGCTGCACGCCCTGGCGAATCTCTCGGCGAAGCCCGAGAGCACCGCGGCGGATATCGATTCTGCCTGCGCGCTCTGAGCCAAAATGATCGCACATCCGCCAAACCCGCCGCCCGTCATTCGCGCACCGTATACGCCGCCGCAACCTTTCGCCAGTTCGACGATGCAATCGAGCTCATCGCAACTGACTTCGAAGTCGCTCTTCAGCGACGCGTGCGATTCGTACATCAACTCGCCAAATCGCTCGTATTCATTCGCTTTGAGAGCGTCAACCGCCGCCAGCGTTCGGGCGTTCTCACTGACTACATGGCGGGCACGATTCGCTTCGATTGCAGTAAGCTCGCTGGCCGATTCGATCATGTCCACGTCGGCATCGCGGAGGGATGACAAGCCAAGTTTCTCCGCAGCGGCCGTGCATTCGTTTCTGCGGCTGGCGTACTGACCGGCTGCGATGTCATGGCGAACCTGCGTATCGGCCACCAGCAGCACCATATCTTCACCTGCGAATGGAACCTGCTCCGCCTGGCCGCTTCGGCAATCCAGCAGCATGGCATGACCGGCCCGCGCCATCACGCAGATGGACTGATCCATAATTCCGCACGGAGCACCTGCGTATTGGTTCTCCGCCTGCTGACAGAGCAGAGCTATCTCGCCGTCGGGCAACGTCCCGGTTTCCCCCGCCGCGGCCAGCAGCGCCAACGCGGTGCAGACTTCCAGGGATGCCGAACTGCTTAAACCAGCGCCGATTGGTATGTCACTGTCAAAGAGTATGTCCGCGCCTCGCAACTCAATACCGCGAGCCGCAAGCCCCGCCGCAACTCCCTTGCAATAATTCGCCCAGGCAGGCTCACCGGGTTGGATTGGAACGCTCAGGTCGATACTTGCAGACTCATCCGCCTGCAACGATGTAAACGTGATCACGCTATCGTCGCGCCCTGCGAGACAGGCGAGACTCTGCCGGCCGATGGCGATGGGCAGCACGAAACCACCGTTATAATCGGTGTGTTCGCCAATGAGATTCACCCGGCCCGGCGCGCGGACGGCCAGTTCGGCATCGCGGCCAAACTGTTCGGTGAACCTGCTTTGGAGTGAGTTAAATTTCATGGATGCGATCGGTATCCGTGCAGCGCGGCAGTGTCAATCTCGCCGGGCAGCGATTACACCAGATCGCAGGCATCGGGCGGCATCCAGTGAGCGTCCTGGCCCAGCCATTTGACATTGCATCCGAGTGGATTGGTCATCTCGACGGGCGGGGCTCCGCCAGCGAGCAGTGCGTCAACAGCATCTCGCAGTTCGTGGGTTGTCTCATCGCCAGCCTGGCGTGGATTGTCGTCCATCCGTCCGGTATAGCGACACGTGCGCTGCTCATCGAACACATAGTAATGCGGGGTTCGCAGTGCCCCGTAAGCCTTCGCTGCATCCTGCGATTCGTCCCGCAGATAGGGAAACTCAAAGCCCTTCTCGGCCGCCCGCTGCACCATGTGCTCGAATGAATCTGTCGGGTGATTTTCGATCTCATTAGAATTGATCGCAATCATGGCGACGCCCCGGGGAGCGTAATCGGCATGGAAAACGTTCATTCGATCTTCCGATCCGATCACGTACGGGCAGTGGTTGCAACTGAACACGACGACGAGCAGTTTGTGCTCGGCGAAATCGGCGAGGCTGTAATCCTTCCCGTCAACACCGGGCAGATTAAAGTCCGGCGCAACGGAGCCTATCGGAAGTGTGAAAGACATATGCAATTCCCTTGTTTGCAGTAGTAATCTCTGAGTGAAGCCCCCGAATCAGGGCACGTAGAATGTAATCGGTGGAACCCGATCAATCAATTTGCACTCGACGGCCAAATCGAGAAATTCGATCAATCCTTCGCGGTGGGCGTCGGTGAATTCAAACTCCAGATGCCGCGTCAGCGATCGCATGGCCAGATCGGTTGGCCAACCGTAGGCCGGAGCGTACTGGTTGGCGATTTCTTCCAGGTGCTGCTGCCCCTGCTGCCTAGCCGCAAGCAGGGTCCGGTACATCGACTCACATTTGTCTGAGTTCATCGTGCACCAGATTCCGAAGACAAACGGCAGCCCAGCCATTTCGTACCACATCGCAGACGGGTCGAACTGCCAGTCGAAGCCCATCGGCGGCTGGGTTACCACCTTATCGCCGATCAGCAGGACCGCCTGTGCGTCGGCGGGCGGGCGATCACGCGATGCATCGAACGGAATGACGCTTATCCGCCGATGGTAAAGCCCCGCCCAGAGCACCTGCACCAACGCAATTGCTGCGTGCGAATTACTGTCAGCCCAAAGTACTCTGAGATTCTCAGCCCGAACTTGTGAGAACACACGGGCGATCAGCGTCGGTCCTGTCGCGGCGATGCACCCTGCCGGCAGGACGGTAATATTCTCACCGAAGGACGGTATGTCGATGGTCGAAAGCAGCGCGACGTCCAACTCCCCACTTGCGAGCATGCCTCTCATATGGGCCGGCGAGCAGCGAACCAGTTCGATATCCCGCGAGCTCTCAAGCCCGTAAACCAACGGTCTTGCAGGCAGATATGGCACGGTTCCGGCGCGGAAACGCATAGCGCGCAACTCACCCTGCATTTCGCTCGGGGCATCAACCGGCTTGGACTCCTGAGCCGCCACTTTTCGATCTGCTCCTAACAGTTTTGGACAAACAAACTTGTGGATTTGATCTTCCACCACAATTGTAGGCGCGTAAAGTAATCGTCCTGCCGGGCAATAGCGAACTCCCCCACTCAGGGCTAAGGACTTTCAGAACTTAGGTGTTAGAAGTCTCGATAAGTTTTTTCAATGCAGCCTCAGCCGCGCCGGAATCAATGGACTCAGCAGCCGGGGCAATCGCCGATTCGATTGTCTCTGCCTTGCCCGCGACGGTGAGTGCAGCCGCGGCGTTCAGGACCACGATGTCCCTCGCCGGTCCGTCCTTTCCGGCCAGAATTTCACCGATCCGCTGAGCGGATTCGTCGGCGGAGCTTATCAGCAGGTCTTCCATCTTCGCCCGGGCGAATCCGAAATCTTCCGGCTGAACCGTTCGCGTGGATATCTCGCCGTCTTTGAGTTCCGATATCTTCGTCGGCGACGTAACGGACAGTTCGTCCAGCCCGTCCTCGGCGTGTACGACCATGGCCCGCTCGGCGCCCAGTGCAGCCAGCACGCTTGCGATTGTCTCGGTCAGCTTGCCGTCGAAAACGCCCATGATCTGTCGCTTCGCCCCGGCCGGGTTGGTCATCGGCCCGAGGACGTTGAAAATCGTCCTGACGCCAAGCGCCTTGCGGACCGGTCCGGCGTACTTCATAGCTGGATGGCAGCGAATCGCGAAGCAGAAGCAAACCCCCGCTTCGGCGAGGCATTTGGAGACGGTTTCCGGCGAGGCGTCCAGGTTCACGCCCAATGTTTCGAGCACGTCGGCCGACCCGCTGGCACGCGTGTGCGTTCGATTGCCGTGCTTGGCTACCTTCACGCCCGCACCGGCCAGTACCATGGCAGCGGCCGTCGATATATTGAACGTCGCCAGCCCGGTTCCGCCCGTGCCGCAGGTGTCAACGGTATCGACTCCGCCGGTGTCTATTTTAACCGCGTGCTCGCGCATGGCCTGGGCAGCGCCGGTAAGTTCGTCGACTGCTTCGCCCTTGGCCGACAGCGCCACCAACAGCCCAGCCGTCTGCGACTCGGCCCATTCGCCACCCATGATCTGACTGAACGCCCAGTAGGTTTCATCCCGCGTGAGGTCCGTACCGGCTATCGCCTTGTTGAGAAGTTCGCTGTATGAAATGTCTGCCATTTTCATTTCCTCTGTGAACTGATTCGTATCTCCAGACTTGCCCCGCGATTATAAGGCGCTGCGCCCGAGAGGGGAATATCGAACAGGTTGACCTGCCCCGCGCACACATTACTCAATCGGTCGCAGTCTCAGGCAGTCTTCGGGTTGGAGGTCGCGGGCCTTGAGAAGCTTGATGGGGCTTTCGGTCTGGCCGGTGCGGGCTGAGAGATAAATCGCCTCGATGACCGCAAGGTTCAGCAGATTCTCCCATCCGTTGCACTCGTAGCGCTTGGCGTCTGTGGCAACTGCCCTTGCAAAGCTCTCAGCCTGCCGGCGAAAGACATCCAGCGGCGCGGGCGAATTTTCAGGAAGGTCCACCACGTTACCGTCAACGTCCCGCAAAACGCAGTTTTCCTCGCTGACAGACAGCGAACCTTCGCGCCCGTGAAGCGAGAGCTTCTCTCGCATTGGCCCGGACTGTCGCGTCGTCACCACCGTAGCCATGCAGCCGGCTGGGTATCGCAAGATGGCTGCTGCCGTGTCGTCGGTGTCGTATAACGCCTGGGCGGGTTCGCCGAACCTGTGCCCGCAGATGCTCAGCCCGTAGACGTCGTCGGGCACTCCGATCAGCCAGGTAAGCATGTCCACCGGATGGTAGCCCAACTCCAGCAGCGCCCCACCGCCGGACGAGGCCGCATCGCCGCGCCAGCCGAGGTCGCCGCCCCAGTTGAACATGTAGTGAGCGCGGGCGAGGAATATCTCGCCAAGCCTGCCTTCTGAAATAAGCTCGCGTGCGCGAGAGTAGCCAGCCGCGAACCGCTGCTGCGTTCCGACCGCGAACTTCAACCCGGCTGCATCCATCGTGCGAACCATCGAGAGGCCTTCGTCGAGATCGCGAGCCAGGGGCAGTTCTTTCCAGACATGGATCTTTCGCTGGGCGCAGGCTGCGATTATGTCCGGCGCTGCGGCTGGCGGTACGGAGAGGAAGACCGCCGCCGGTTGGGTCTCGGCAAGCAGTGAGCGGTTGTCGTCGTAGGCTGGCACGGCGAACTGCTCGCCGAGCGCATCGACTGCCGTCGTGTCGCGATCGGAGATCCCCACGAGCTCGACGCCCGCGGCTTGGCGGAGCGCCTCGACGGTTCGCCCGCCAAACCCGCACGCTCCTATCACCGCAACTGGTAGTTTGTCAGCCATAATGTGATCGCCACTCTAGCGGGTTGGCGACGGGCTTTCCAGCGCAGAACGCCTGGCCGTTCCGGCTGCAATCGATTCCGGGAGGTGCGATGTTCGGAGCACTGGCCGTGGCGGAAGAGACTATCCACATGTGTCCGCCGTTATTGCTGCCTTGGGTTTCGTGTGAGTCCCCCGGGGCACTTCCCAGAGAATGCCAGTAGTATCTGCTTCCAGAGGTTTGC
>SDBT01015768.1_pt1 | contig 12003 bp, 11 predicted proteins | sample 2277101 | NCBI WGS metagenome assembly SDBT01 (sample SAMN10404973, study PRJNA504765) | marine sediment metagenome | isolation source: marine sediment core GS10_PC15, 103 cmbsf | place: Arctic Ocean: Southern Knipovich Ridge | collected 2010
TCATAAAATACACCATGCACATGCCTAATGCTCTTCTGTCTGAATTTATATACAACCTTCCAGGACCATGCATGATCGCTGGACATATAAATATTCACCTCACCCCTTTTTGGATTCCCGAAATATTCTCCCCAAAAAAGGTCTCCATCCTGACTCTCACATATAAAGAGCGGTCTTGAACCTCTTGGAATTGAAAAAGGCTTAACTACATTTCCTTTCCCATGGTCATAAACATAGATAGCCTGCTTCGCTACCAACAGAATGTTCCCATCCCTCAAAACCCTTACGCAATGAACTCCTTTTCGCGTAATGCGTGCGTGCATCTTTGAATATGCCCGCGCACCTCCAACTAATTTCATAGGATACTTACGCCAAGATATGCCATTGTCATCGCTCCTGCACACCCTATTACCTATCTGAGAATAGAGGGTAGTATCATCAACATATAGGATCCTTGCCCTCTTTCTCAGTATTGTCCTGTTCATCTTGACAAATGTCACGCTGCAAAGCACATGGTCCAAAGCCTTTGCTCTTTACGCTTTGCTCTATGCTCTATGCACTCCCGTGCTCATAGCTTTTCCGCCATCAGCTGATATGACGGCGACATAAATAAGGATCTGCACAGGATTTGATCGATAGAAGCGATGATACTTCTTGGCAGGATACTCCAAAACACGGGAGGCACAGCACAACCCCCTTGCAATGAATGGATCCTAAAATCATAAAGTTCAAGGGCTTTAGCCACTTGTTGGGGAAGCATGGAATCACGTTTTCTAAATATTCGATTATAATAATTTGATTGATTAGTTTCCTGAAAAACTACTCGTCCTCCTACTTTCAGCAGTCTATCAATTAATTGAAGCATTTCCCTATTTGGCTGTAAATTGTTAAAAGAAAAAAGGAAATTGATAGCATCGAACTTTCCCCATCTATCCCAGTCTACTTTGAAAACATCCTCACAAATAATAGAAATGTTTAAATCACGCCCTGATATATCTTCATAAAATACCTTTCGCCGTTGCACTAAATGACAAACATCAGGACGAATATCGCAACCAACGACTTCAGCACCCAGGAAGGCCATTAAAAGAAGCTGGTTCCCACAACCTGAGCCAACCTCTAAAAAACTGATTGGAGGTCTATGACTACCAAAAAAATAATTGATCGCCTTTGCTAAATTTCTGCCAAAATGGTTTAGAAAAAACTCCCTGGTATATTTTGAAAGATATTTACCATAATAGTTATGCCTATCCCATAAAAGTGATAGATTACCAGAAGTATAGTTAGCCTTCTCGATCTCTGGTATGAGATTATAATACCACTGCCTTACCTGTTCAATTCTCAGAGGGAGATTAATTCTTTCAGGGATGAAAAACGAATCTGAGTATTCAGGCATCATAACAATAGGATTCACGCCTTTTCCGGCAGAAAATCTGATAACCTATCACGACGAAAAGATCTTCCATTTACTGAACCATTCCCTCTTTTATATCGGATATAACAAATCGGAGTTTTCCATGCATCGACCGCCTTAATTGGGTTACATAATTGATGCTTATTTCAGTGTCCTCCCCCACTCTTTTCCTTAACTCACACATCAATCGGGACTCATCTCTATTATTGTACTCCGTTCCTTTTACGATCCGAACTTCTATAGGGCCAGGAATTTCTTGATATATTTGTGCTTCCCGAATGTTTATTAAATCCTTAAAAATATGATCCATTCGACCCAGCTTGACTCCGTTTTTTAGAATCACATAATCCTCTTTTCTACCATCGATATCCTTTAAAACTCGTCCGGGCCTTCCACAATCACATTTTCCTTTACTTAAAGAAACAACATCTCCTGTATCATATCTTAGAAAAGCAGTGGCAAGATTAGTAAAATTGGTTCCAACAACTCGATAGCCATTATTATGGGGTAATGGAATGAATTCTACATAAGAAAAATCCTCATCCACATGAAGATTTCCATACTCACATTCAGAAAAATGTGCCACTCCCTCCTCCTGACCGTAATCCTGTATTAGCTTATCACCAAATGCTTTTTTTATCATGCGAATTTGATGGGGCAACAGGTTTTCAGAAGACACAGCTACCCCGCTCAATTTGTATCCTAACGATTGTCCTGTCTCCAATAAATAACTTGCTAGCAGGCTCAATAATGATGGGTACCCAACGAGCCAAGTTGGCTTCCACTTTTTGATCTCATTTACATAAGCCGGTAGATTCTGGGGTGACATATGATACCCGCTGAATATTATCTGTTTTCCCGGGATGTTATAACGGCAGAAAGGTGGCCAGCTTTGATTTATGGGTACAACGGATCGCCCGGCAAAATAACCTCTCCACATATCAAGTTTTAGACCATGCCAACCAAGGAAACGCCAATAGCTAGCAAATTGTTCCTGAATTGCTTCTTTTGTAGTAGCAAAACGAAACCCACTTCCCGTAGATCCACTTGTGCGTGCGATTACCCATTTTTTTTGTGGAATTTGTTCAGAAATGAAATCTCCCGGATTATCTTTCAAATCCTTTTTCGTAAGAATTGGGATCTGTTCCAGGTCTTCTGTGCTTTTAATGTCGCCAGGAGAAGCACCAAGACTCTTAAGTAGACGCTTATAGTAAGGGGCAGTTTTACAACACCAAACTATAAAATCATTAAGCCGACGATTTCTATAAGTACAAATTTCCTCGTAAGACCAAAATGTCTTATCTTCTGCATCCTTTAATAGTCTATTAAAGTTTTGATCATATCTAAACCTTGATATTCGCCAGCCTTCAAAAGAGCACACAACATGCTGCATCCATATAGGGAAATAGCTATATAAATAATTATATACTTTCTCTGTGTCCATATAAGAAAAGCCACTATTCCAGCGCCAATTGCACACGTAGCAACAAATACAGAGGAAGTCAGAAACCTATGAATATTTGTGGCTTGAATTATTAGAGGGCTTGTCGAATATTACCATTAGGTAAAGGATACTGGACATGTACAGCTGTCTCCGCAAGATCATATCTCCAGAAAGGAAGCTTTTTCTGAGTAGCCGGCAATTGCCTTTTCTCATGTTCTTCCTTAGGGAGCCTTTCATTCTCTCTCAAAATCTCACAATATTCCTTCTGCAATCCATTGTACAGTTTTCTTCGCAAGTAGTAGCCATATAGACTGAAAATAAAGTTTTGAACTGATATGGGAAGGGAATAATATGTCTTCGAAATTTGCATCTAAGCTCTCCCCAGCACTTCCTCGTAAATGACGCTCATCCTGTCAAACACAGGCTCAACATCGAATCTCTTTTTGAAATCAAAATAGTTTTTTCTCGTAACCTTATCCAGGTCAATTCTCTTATCCAGTATCGTTAAGATAGCGTCCCTCAAGGCATTATTATTATTGATGGGCACAATAATACAATTTTCACTATTAAATACCTTTTCAGCATCTGAAGCGATTCCAACTGGGGTAGCGATTACAAATAAGCCGTGACTCACGGCCTCTATGAGTGAAATCCCAAAACTCTCCACCTTTGAGTTTGAAATAAAGACATCCGATAAGAAAAAAATGTCATCCTTCTTTTGTCCGGATATATAGTCATAAACTATTACATTATAACCAAGCTTATTAGCTTCCACAAAGCGTAGGATTCTTTCTTTTTCAGGGCCTTCGCCGGCGATGATGAACATGAAATCCTTTCTTTCGGCATGAATTTTCTTGAAGACCTCAAGAGTTCCCAGAAGTCCTTTTCTTTCTTGTAGCAATGCAACTGACAGAAAGACTGTTTTCTCTTTGGGGATTGCGTACTTTTCTCTCAATGCTTCTTTTTTTATATGGAATACCTCATCCTTAAACCTGACGCAATTATCTACATGAATCGCATCTACAAGACCAAGGCGTTCCTGTATTTCCTTTGACACCATTAGAGTCTTATCAGCCCAACGTATAATCCTATCTATAAATTTCTTCCATGAGCTTTTGTCGTAAAAAAGGTCAAACTCTCCACCATGTATGTGAAAAATCACTCTCTTGTTAAGTATTGTTTTAGCAATAGCTAATAGAACCGCTTTTTCATAAAACCCCCAATATGATGATGTATGAAGATGAACTAACACAGGATCAAACTTTCGTATGGCCATAATCAACGTTCTTAAGACCCTCAATGAAGCTTTGGCTTCTTTTAAAGAAAAGTGGCTCTCTTGCTTGTAAAATCTTTTTTTTACCACGAGAGGGTCCAACAATCCCAATAAGAATTGGCCTTTTAATTTGGACAAAAGCAAATCATCTATATATGACGGTATTCCTCCCGTTGATGGGCTGGCTGGACCAACTACCAGCACCCTTCTCTTTCCTCTGTGCTCCTTTGATCGCCACTGATCATCCCAAATTATGGCCTTAGGATCATAGTCCATTTATTATCCTAGAGTTAACTTTGAAGTGTTTTGTAAGAATAAGACACTCGTCTCCCTGGACATTGGCTGTGCCCTAGCACATTTAAACGTCAAACGAACTCCCAAGGAAAACAGGTTTATTCCCTTATGATTTTCTCTTGATTTTTCGATCAAAGGGATCTTTTTCTTGAAAAATATGCTTTGACTTCAAAAAACATAAATGAAAGGGCCATGAGCTGAAATGGAATTAGCATTGTTAGATATCGAGGAAGGGAACGAATTCCTACTCTGAGCAGCATAAAACTAACAGTTATGCTGAGGAATAAAATCACCTTTTTTGGATCATGCCTGTATATGATAGCCATAAAGATCATAGAAAGCGTGGCAATCAACGAAATAAATGCTGTTATCAACCGTTCCCAGAATGCTCTTAGTATATATAGCTTGTTGCGGAAAATTGTTTGAAAAAAATCCAGATTTTCCTTCAGTCTGAAATGACTCCTAAAACCCTTCGTCCTTGCTGGATTAATATAACCCCAATGAAAAGGTGTCGCAATAACTTCCGGTATGCGGTATATAGAATTCTTAACAAAAAACATTGGATTTTCTTTGAAAGCCTCTTTTACTTTTTGACGTAGCCACTTATCAGCATCCGGCGCGTGCGCCGAATCGAATCCATGGTCTCTTGCCAATTGATGAGCATGCTCATCTTGCAATACCGCCCCCCACTTGTTTTCCCGTTCAGCAATCCCAAGCCAAGCTACTCCGCCGGCGCCTGTAGTCAAATAACAAAAACCCGTCTCTTTATAATTCCTATAAACCCAAGGAACTAAAAGAATAGCAACGCTTAGTCCCATAGCGAGTATATCTTTTAAAACCTTGAATCTAAATTTATAGACAACAAACAAAGTTAATGAAAATATAGGCAAAAGTATAATTATCTCAGGTCGAAACATAAAACCAAAACCTGCTATTATGCCTATCAGAACAAAAATCGGCAGGTCTCTCTGCCTATCAAGGGCAAGCACAAAACAATACAACGCCAGAATTATAAATAAAATAAGAAATCCATCCGGCAAGGGCTGTAATTGTATAAATACTAACGGCGGATAGAGCGCGCTTAAAAACGAAGACAACAGAGCGGTCTCTCGATTAAATAACCTTAAGGCTAATAAATAAACCACAATGGGCAGAAATGAACCTATTAAAGCCTGAGCAAGGCAGGCATACAAAAATAAAGGCTCGCCAAAAATCTTATAAAGAATTAACAAAAAGACTGGGTATCCCGGCGGCCGCCAATATTCAGCAATAGTAATATTGGTATTAAATGGCAGCATAACAGATGAATCAAGTTTCTTACCAACCTCCGCCAGCTCAATAGACTTACGCCTAAGCGTCTCGTCAAAAAAATCTCTTTGAGGAATGCTTCTGTATCCTTGCCCTGAGGCTAGCATATATGCCAGCTCGGCATAATGAACGCTCATTCCATAATGCGGCTGATATGTCTTAAAAGCTCCTAAATAAAAAACTCGTATAAAAAGGGAGATTGCAAAAATTATTATTAGAGTTCTTTTCATTTAGCCTCTGACCTTTGATATTCTAAAGCCTGTCCTCTCACTAAACAATACTCCGCGTCTGCCGACTTAGGAGATTTTTCACAGAGCGCCAGCAGCCAAGGAAAAGGGCTTAAATATTCTCTTACCAAAAAATGCTTTTGAAGGAGCACCTTAAAACTGCTGAGACAAAAGAAATTTACATGCCCAGGCGTGTTGCCAAAGGATTTTAAGTATTTTAATCGTAGTATATTGGATAAGCGCCAAATAGGCTCATGAGGCACAGAGATAATAACAAATCTTTTCGTCACATCCCAAATAGCTTCAAGCGCTTTCTCAGGATAATCAACATGCTCTAAAACCTCTGTCATAATAACCAAATCAAAAGAGTCCCCCTTAAAACAAAGCTTTGGCAGCGCGTTTACAATCAAATATTTTAGATTCTTAGAAGTTTTCTGCCTAAGAAACTCAGAATCTATTTCTGTTCCAACAACAAATGCACCAGGAAATTTATTTTGCGCAATCTCAGACATAACCCCCTCTCCGCAGCCAATATCTAAAATAGTCTGAGCCTCGACTCGAGAGAGTAATTTCTTAAAGGCGTCAACGAACATAGTTACAAAATATCTCTCTATAGGATTTTTTGTTTTGTATTTATTATAAAAATTACCTACTATCTGCTGAGTCCGCACCGTCCCTCCGTAGTCAACTATCGTTTTCTATGTCTTCGTTTCTAAAATTACACTCTTCATTTTATCAACTGGAATACACTTATTTTTAGCATGTGTGGCTTTTCTACAAATAAAATCCATAACTCCATTTAGAGCGAAGATAGAACTTAAATACGCTATAGGAGCCAAAGACAATCCAACAACTGGAAAATACAATCCACGTTTATACTTTCCATGCGACTTTCTTTTTCGGCGGAAATAATTTTGAAAACTAACGGCCCAGTCCCCCGCGTTACTTACAGGCGGTAATTTTATATCTACAAAACCCATATTTTCTAAAAACATTCTTATATTTGTTGCGTTAAAAAGAAAGATGTGGCGTGGCATATGAAAGCCTCCCCAATATTTTCCAAAAATCCATCTATCTATAGAGTTAAAATTAGGGGTTGTCCCAAAAATATAGCCATTTGGTTTTAAAATGGACCGGGCTTTATTCATAAAAGCTACCGGATCAGGCACATGCTCAAGCAAGTTATCTAATATAACCGCATCGAAAAAGTCTCCTGGATAGTCAATTTCCTCAAGAGGGCCTTCTTTAAAATGAATCGCGTGTTTTTTAAAATCAATACCTGTATTTTTAATATCCAGCCCATGCAGACTGTAATTTCCAAACTGCTTCATGCTTAACAGAAAGGCCCCATTAGCACAACCAACATCAAGCATATTTCCCTGCGGCCCAATATATTTAGCCACTCTCTTAGCCCTCATCTCATAAAGCTTTTTTTTAAGCTGAGAAAAAAGGAAATTTGAGCCTGAGCGAAAAGACTCATTATAAACTAAATAGTCATCGGGATAAAAAGCCTTCAATTCATCATAGCGCGGTATCTTTTCATGTCTAATCAAGCCACAATTACGACATTGTAAAAGCGTTGGGAAAAAAGGTACACGATACTCATAATCTACGAAATCCCAGTACCGTTGATAAAAGCCCTTTGATCCGCACGCAGGACAACTCTGAAAGAGTAATTCTTCTAGCCCAAAATAATCCGTGTATGCAAGCGGCAGATCTTTTCTCCCGAAAGCTCGAGGCAAATATTCTCGCAAAAATCTCCTATCCTCAGCAACTAAACAAACAGGTGGGGATGAGCTAAAGACATCAAGTCTGGTCATCTTCTCTTGTAAATCTAACATACTTTCTCTCTTAACGTTTCCAAAACTGGCTTGAATTTTAGTGCACGGTAAAACCTCGCCGGTAGGAGAAATAACAAAACGTTCTGTACCTGCCGGACAGCCAACGCCAGCATAGTTCCCGTCAAGATCCCGGCGCACAAATGAATACTTCCTTTGACATGCCCATAAATAGTCTATGTCCTCCTGCTTTAAAATAAGATCTTTAACCGCTTCGTCTGTCGCCCAATTACCTGTAGGTGAAGCAAGGCTCACATGTAAAGGAACCTTGAGTGTTTCAGCTAGTCTTATCAAATTATCAAAATCGCCGTTTTTTATGGACTGATGCGAAAGAACATGAATCATCATTACGAAGAATCTATAGGACCTAGCGATGTGTATAGCTTTTATAATCCTTTCAAAGGTACCTTGGCCGCGAATAGGATCGTTCGTCTCCGCGCTTGCGCCGTCAATGGAAATAACAAAACAATCCACGCCAATAGATTTAAGGGTTTTTGCCCGCTGGGAAGTTAAGAGTGTACCATTTGTCGTAATCGAGATAAGCGTAGCATCTGTATCAAAAAGTCTCACGATGTCTTCCAGGCGTGAATCAAAAAGTGGTTCTCCTCCCGTAAATGAAACCATAGATACATTATTTTCTCTACATTGCCTGGCAATTTCTCTATAATCTAAAAAACGCAGAGAATCTTCCGCGGGTTTAAAGTTCGCTGCCGAACAATGCACGCACTTAAGATTGCAGGCAAAGCTTGTTTGGATTTCAACTTGACGAAATGATGGGTATTTACCAAAGCGCATCTTACCAAAATAAATTTTCACCAATTTTATTACCAGACGAGGCTTGCGTCTTTTAAGAACAAAAAATATCTTATTTATAGCCTTCTTTAAACCTGCAACTGACATCCTTTAATCCTCCATATTAAAGATGCCGATCAACCATACCTATAGCCAACGCATTTTTTGTACCAGTCTCCTTAATAAATACAAATGCAAAACTCACGATTCAGCAATCAGGGTAAATTTTTATCACTTGGACCATCAAACAACTCGTATTCACTATCTGCATTTCTAACGAGAAGATTGCCTCCTATCAGACTAAATTCTCTTTTTATTTTTAGCCTATCTAGAATATTTTCCAGCAGTGCCCTGTTAGTAATTTCTAATTTAAATCCGATATTAAACAGCATCAATAGAACCGCTGCCAACAGCAAACCTGTTCCTACCGTAACAGATTGAATATGCGCTGATATCCCTGGATATAACAGATAGAAATAGAGAAACCTTGCAAGAAGTAAAATACCAACCCCTCCTATAACAAAAGCCATTCTAAGAAGATAGGGAAGAATGCGGTATATAACAACAAGGCTAAAAATAGTCTTTATAGATTTAACCACGTAATCAAAATTATTTTTTATCAAACGCGAGGGCCTTCTTTTCTCATTCACTCTAACAGGCACAGATACGCAGCGAAGATCTTTTGAGCTGGCTTGAATCAATGTCTCAAGGGTATAAGTATAATCGCTATGGCGATTAAGGCTAATAATAGTCTTACTATTTAAAGCTCTAAAACCTGAGGTTACATCGCTTATTCTTAATCCAGCGCATTTATTGACTACGTATATACCAAGCCTATGTAAAAATATTTTTACTAAAGAAAAATGTTTGATATTCTTTACGCCGCGATCCCCAATCACATAATCAGCATCGCCATCTTGAATTGGCCGGATAATTGTCTTGATATCTTCAGCGCAATACTGATTATCAGCATCGGTATTAACTAGTATATCCGCGCCCAAAATTAATGAGGCGTTTAACCCCGCAAAAAAAGTATAAGCCAGGCCTTTATTAGAACCATTAATAAGTATATAATCTACCTCATGTCTTTTTGCCGTTTCGATAGTCTTGTCCGTACTACCATCATCAATTACCATCACTTTAATCTCTTCTATTCCCGAAATCTCTCTAGGAATACTACTCAACACTAACGGGAGTGTCCTTTCCTCATTAAAACAGGGTATTTGTATAATTAGTTTCATTTGAAGTCCTCCAGACTCTCCAAGCTTCCCCCAAGACTTTTTGTTAAGAAATATGGACAAACAAGGTTTTTTATCCCGAAGTCTTATCCCCCGAACTGGAGCCACAAACTGTTCAGGGAGTTTTAGAACTTACACAAAGTTCTTGACACTAGCTTATGTCCAAGAACAAGTATATTCATCTTTTCAATCTCTCGTAATATCCCTCTTGAGCGGTCTGTTGATCCATCATCTATAGCAATGATTTCACCTGAAATATTTTCGTTGTTCATCACATTCTGTATTTGTTCGATAGTTCTTAAAACACTTTTTTCTTCGTTATAAACCGGTATAATAATAGAAAGATTGATCATGATAACATACCTAACCTTTTTAGAGATTGATTTTATCCCTTAAAACCTCTTCAAGTAGTGATATCCTTTGTTCTGCTCTTACTTTAACTGAATTTAATTGGGCAACCTTAAATCTTCTTTTTCCGATTTCCCTTTGGGATTCATTCTCTTTTACAGCATTTTCAACTTGGCCAATAAACTGCTCATGATTATGAGCAATAAAAATTACATGCTCAAACTGCTTCATTTCTGGAATGCTTGTCGAAACAACAGCTTTACCAGCAGCCAGATATTGATGGACTTTGTTAGGATAAATATATTGATTATATTCATTTATTTTATAAGGCAATAAACAGACATCCATACCCTTCAAGTAGAAAGGCAATGACTCATAATCTTTGTATCCAAGATAATGGATTTTTGGAAAAGAATATAGCATCTTTAGTGCTTGACTTTTTAAAAAGGCCTTTGAACCTTTTATGCTGCCGATCAATATAATTGACCATTCCGAGTGTTGTTCCGACAATTTTATTACGATTTCTAAGTCAACATTTTCAGTAATATGTCCGATTAATCCAATCCGCGGTCTGGAGGTCGCCGCTAGATCTGTGGGTACAACCATCTTTGAATTAATTGCCTGATGAAAACGCTCAAAGTCTACTCCATTTGGGATATAATGGATGTTTTTATTAAGATGTCTCTTGGCCTTAAAAAGGCCCATTGATGAGCAAAATATTATGTCGGCCCGGGAAGCTACCTTTTTTTCAAGAGAGCCCATTTTTCCTTTTAACTGATTACCAAAATATGTGTCTTTGTCATGGGCATCAGTGATTTCATAGCACAATACCTTTTCACCAAAAATTCCCACCCAAACATCATGCAATGGATGGGAAATAATTACTATGATCTTGTCTCGATTCACCCTTTTAGCCAATCCTGATATTGTAAGAGTTAGGATTATTTTATTAATACTCTTTAAGAAGGGGAATTTGAGACCTGCCACATAAGGAACCAAAGTTGCAGGTTTAAGAATGGCTAACCTGTCATGAATTTTTCTGAGCTTTCGATCGCCTACTAACCATTGATAAATTGCTTTTGGGTTCCTGATAATTGTGAGCAAACTGATCGGACGTTCAATACAGCAGATAAGATTACACAATTCTGCATCAGCTTCTTCTTGGGGCCTTCGATGATCATTTTCCCAGTCTCCATTAAGAATATATATTATATTCAACATCTAGGGCAAAACCTTCCTGCGTATCCAAAAGGAACCACCAGCATATTTTCCTCCTCCCGAGCTGCGGAATACATTAGCGACCTCTTCTGAAAACTTATACGTCATAAGGCAAGTTCCCCAAAGGATTTCAAAATCCTTATTCCCGATAAGAAATGCATGGAGGAGATATTGTTCTGTAAAGAACCTGGCTTGATCAATTATGAATAGTTTCGGTACTTCATAGGGTAACCTTATATCATGTACATGAACTATAACTCCGGGATTCAATTTTGGGAGTATCTCGAGAAACAAGTAATTGACATCCCCACCTGACTTCACCACATGAGAGGAATCAATAAAAAGAATATTATTTTCATTGAGCTGCTGGAAGGCGCATTTGTAAAAAGTAGGTAACAAAATGCCTTTTTTTAAAGTTTTTTCAGGTAAAAATAGACAATACGATTTAAATAATATATGACAATCCTGGATTATAACAATTAACCTGAATTTCGCAAGGTTTGTGATAAAATTTCGAATAAAAAATAATCAATAACGGTGAAAACCCCTATAAATAAAGCTCCTCCTGTGGTATAAGGTAATAACTCATGCGATGTAATAACCACAAGG
>SDBT01015769.1_pt1 | contig 12003 bp, 10 predicted proteins | sample 2277101 | NCBI WGS metagenome assembly SDBT01 (sample SAMN10404973, study PRJNA504765) | marine sediment metagenome | isolation source: marine sediment core GS10_PC15, 103 cmbsf | place: Arctic Ocean: Southern Knipovich Ridge | collected 2010
ACATATGCTACTTCGTGCTGCGCCTTCGCGACGGCGCTGGCGATTTCGAACAATCATGGCCGATGTTCATTGCCCACGCGGTGCTTGTCTGCAGCCTTCTGGTATGCTCGCTGGTGGACATCGCACGCTGGATCGTCCCGCTGGAAGTCTGCTGGTTCGCCTCGATGGTGGGCATTGTCTCGTCGACGGTCGCTCCGCACGAGTGGATATGCCCGGTCTCACCGACGGCCGGAGCTGCGGGCATCGGCGGAGCCATAGGCCTGCTGCTGGGCTTGGTCTGCCTGCATTACGGGCTGATTCAGCGCAGCTTCATCGACGCCGATGACAAGGGACTCTCCGGACCTTCCGACGGCGATCAGCCGAAATCAGTCGCCGCCACCAGTGACGACGGAATAAGCGTGCGGGCCGAAGTGCTGCGGGAACTGATCTTCCTGGGACCGGCAATTATCATGGCCGTCGTCGCAGTGATGCTGGTCACCAAAGTGCCCGCTCTCAGTGACGCCTGGCAAAAGCTGACGCATGAGGGACCCATGGCGAAGCACGTCAACGGGTTCACGGCCGCCCTGTTCGGATATCTTATAGGCGGGATGTGGATATGGGGCATACGCATACTGGGTACGCTCGGGTTCGGCAAGGAAGCGATGGGCCTGGGCGACGTTCACATAATGGCCGCCGTCGGGGCAGTCGCCGGATGGGTGATACCGTCGGTCGCATTCTTCGTCGCACCTATTTTCGGTCTGATCTGGGCGATATACTTATGGTTCGGGCGCAACCAACGCGAATTGCCGTACGGGCCATGGCTGGCGGCAGGTTCGCTGGCAGTGATGCTTTTCTACGATGTCTTTGCGAAATTCCTTCAGCCTTACAGAGATTTTTTCGCAAACTAATTCGCAAACTGATTCGCAAACTGAAAGGACCAGTGCGATGAAATTCAGGATGGTGGCCAACTACGTTGTCATCACGATCTGCTGCGGTCTGCTCATCGTGGCGACGCTGTTCCTGGTGCTTCAGTGGGGCAATACGGCGAATATCTCCGTTTTCGGGCGAAATACCCAAGCCAACACCGCCTTGTTGGTTTTCTTCTCGGGCCTTGGCGGCTGCGTTCTGGCGGGTACCATTTACTGGCTGGTCCGTAATCTGCTGACCTTGCGCGGGCGAAAGCGGGCACTGCAATCCAAAGAGTCCCGACAGCAAACCGCTCGCAGGCTTGAAGAGCTCGAAAAAAAAGCCAGCCAGTCAGCCGACCAGTCCAAAGAAACCTGACCATCGGAAAAAAGCTCTTCCCCCCGGCCCGGGAGCCACGCCTTTGCCTGCAAGCAGTTATCATGCGGCAGGATGATCGGATTGGGACGTTCAGGCAAATATGGTTTACATTCCCGGCTGGACATTGAGCCTTTGTGGGGTATAATCTCGCAGTATTAAGGATCGCCTAAGCTTCTGATTTAAGGAGAAATCGATGAAACGCATGGGGATGATCGGTATTACAGTTACTCTGTTGATGACGTGTGTCCTGACCAGCGGCTGCGCTGATAAAGAAAAGAAGCAGATCGCAGCCCTTCAGGCACAGTACAACGAACTTTCGGCCCAGAACACGGAATTGAGAAACCAGCTTTCTCTTGCCGAAACCGACAAGACCGAGTTGCTCTCTCAACTCCAAGCCAGGCAAAGCTCGCTGGCAGACAAGGACAGCCGGATCGCCAGCCTCCAGTCGCAGCTCGCCGCCAAACCGGTGCAGAACCTCTCGGCCACCTCCGAGGGTTGGGACGTCGGAAAGTACGCAGACCGGGTAACTCTGGCCAGCGATATACTTTTCTCGGCGGGCAGCGCTACGCTGACCGGCAAAGGTAAATCGAAACTCGATAAGATCGCATCCGATATCAAGTCGAGCTACCCCGGCAAGCCCATCCGCGTTTACGGGCATACCGACGCCGATCCGATCAAGAAGACAAAGAGGCTCTGGGCAGACAACCTCGACCTCTCGGCGAATCGCGCGATGGCCGTAGCTCGGTATCTGATGACCAGGAACATTCCGGCAGCGGATATCGAGAGCGTCGGAAAGGGCGCGACCGACCCGATTGCCGGTAACGATTCCCGCGCAAGCAAAGCCAAGAACCGGCGCGTCGAAATCGTTGTAATCAAGAATTAGTATCCTTCGAGTCGTATCTTAAGTATCTATCCGATCGGCCGATGCGCTCATGCGTGTCGGCCCGGTCGATCATGTCTGTCCGATTGACCAAAGCAGCATCTGGGCGAAGCCTCTCATGGAAATACTTCCTGCAATAGATATCCGCGGATCGAGGGTTGTGCGTCTTGCCCGAGGCGATTACGACGCGCAGACCGTCTATTCCGATGATCCGGTTTCCGTCGCGAAGGATTTCGTCGCCGCCGGAGCGAAGTGGATTCACATGGTCGACCTCGATGCGGCGCTGAGCGGTGAGGTAACCAATGCATCGTCGGTCAAAGCCGTCGCCGATGCGGTCGATGCGAAGATTGAGCTTGGCGGCGGTGCCAGAAACCTGGCCGCTATAACCGCCATGCTCCAAAACGGTGCCAGCCGCGTAGTCGTCGGATCGGCTGCCGTGAAGAACTTCGAGTGGTTCATCCAACTGCTCGCAGACGACGCATTGGCGGGCAAACTCGCTCTCGGCCTGGACGCCCGCGAGGGTAAGCTGGCTGCCGAGGGATGGACCGAGCAGCTCGAGACGACGGCAGTCGAACTGGCCAGTCGCGTTGCCGGTTCGAAGTTGGGAGCGATTGTCTACACTGACATTGCCCGAGACGGAATGTTAACGGGTGTTAATATTGATGCAACCAGACAGATGGTTCAGGCAACCGACGTGCCTATAATTGCTTCGGGCGGAGTTGCCGGAATCGAGGATATTCGTCAATGCCGCCTCGCTGGATGCGCAGGGGCTATTGTTGGCAAGGCCTACTATGAAGGAAGGATCAATCTCAGGGATGCGATAGCTGAATCGCAAGCCGAGTGACCGGATCAACTTTCTGAAAAAAAGCTTTTTTTCTGAACGGTTTCCGGTATGATGCTGTTTGCGAGGGGTCTCCCGGCTCCTTCTACTCTGCTCGCATCTTAATTCGTGAGCCTCAATTAAAGCTATTTTTCATGAGACGTTTTTTCATAAGGAACTCTCCAAGATGAGCCAAGTATCTACATCCAAGGAAGATTCAAGCAAGGAAGATTCAAGCGAGAAGAAAGTAATGGTCGGTGGCGGTGTACTTGAGATTACCGACCGGGGCTATGGCTTCCTGCGTCAACACAAGAACGATTATCGCGCAACTCCGGGCGACATTTTCGTAGGCAAAGATTTCATTCGCCACGGTGGACTGCGAACCGGCATGAACATCGAGGGTAACGTCGTTCCGCCATCCAAGAAAAAAGGCGGACCGAAGCTTGATAAGATCATCTCGATCAACAGCAAGCCTGCTGACGAATGCGTCGACATTGTTTCATTCAGCGACCTGATAGTCGTCGACCCACATCCGCAACTGAAACTCGAGACCCCTGGCGGCCCCATGGAAATGCGTGTGCTCGATCTTATCTGCCCGGTCGGCAAGGGGCAGCGCGGACTGATCGTCGCCCCGCCGCGAAGTGGAAAAACGATCCTCCTGCAGCAGATCGCCAACTCTATCTGCGAGAACAATCCCGAGTGTCACGTGATGATCCTTCTGGTCGACGAAAGACCGGAAGAAGTCACCGATTTCCGCCGCAAGTGCCTCGGTGCCGAGGTGCTCGCTTCCAATAACGATCAGGAAGTTGCCAATCACGTCCGCATCGCTGAGTTTACGATCGAACGCGCCAAGACAATGGCCGAGTTCGGCTGCGACGTCGTGATCCTGCTGGACAGCCTGACCCGCCTCGGTCGGGCCTACAACCGTTACATCGAAACGTCAGGAAGAACGATGACCGGAGGCATGGACATCCGCGCGATGGACAAGCCAAAACGCATCTTCGGTGCGGCCAGAAAGATGGAAGACGGCGGAAGCCTGACCATTCTCGCAACCGCCCTGATAGAAACCGGCAGCAGGATGGACGATTTGATCTTCGAAGAATTCAAGGGCACCGGAAACATGGAACTGGCCCTCGACCGCAAGCTCGCCGAGAAACGCGTTTGGCCGGCAGTCAATATCCCGCAGTCCGGAACGCGTAAGGAAGAACTGCTCGTCGAACCGTGGGCTTTGCCCAAGCTGCACATGCTCAGGCGATTCCTCAGTTCACTGAACGTCAACGACGAGATGCCGCAACTCCTCAAGGCGTTGGAGAAGTTCGAAACTAACGAGGACTTCCTGAGGCAGCTCGACGTCAGGGATTATTAAGCCCCCTGCTCAGCAGCTACCGAAAGCTATTCCAAGAGCGGCGTCCAAGAGTGGGCGCCGCTTTTTCTTTAATCTCAGCGCGGTGGGGCTTACCGGCGGCATCCTTCGGACCTGACCTACCGCGTTTTTCTTGCGCTCCATCTGCATTGCTAAACCGCGAACGGCCAGGAAACGCTCGAAGGTTAAATTACCAGATCGCTGGCATCTATTCGCAGAATGCGATTGGTTTTGTCGGTAACCTTCACTCGCTCGTCAATGCGAAGCGGGGCAAGATAGACAATACCCTTCGAATCGCAGATACAGCGCACCGAATCGCGGTCCGTCCTGGTCAGCTTACTGTTGGTCAGAAAATCGCTGACAGATTGAGTTCCGCCAAGTCCCAGCGGGATGAATCTGTCCCCGTCGCACCTGCGGCGAACGGTCAGGGGAAGCGTTAGCTTGTCGGCATCGACGAGTTCCACGCCTTCGGGGCGGTTCTTGCAATGTTCAGCTAACTGCTCGGCGTCGAAGGCAGCCGAATCGCAGTGAATCTCTCCGCCTGCGCACAATGCCGTTGAATTGGCATTCAACTCCACCGGCGAATCCTCCACTTCACCGCAGCTTCCGCGTAAGGCAATCATCAGTATTTCGTTTTCTACAAACGCTTCGAATCCTCCGGGCAACTGCATGCTCGCTGGCCCTGAAGGGTGGCAGATGGCGGCAAGCTGTTCGTAGTGTTCGAAAGTCATCGCCTTAAGCGGAACGCCCTGGCCTTCGATCACAAGCTTCAACACGCAACGCTGCAGTATCTCCGGCTCGTCGATAAGCAGAACAGTATTAAAACCTGTGTAATCGGCCCGCTGTTTCTGCCCGGCGGCCAGAAGGTTCATCGCCCTGGACCGCAGGAATTGATCGGCCTGGCAGGCAGACAAGGCAAGCCTTGAAATCGCTTCGTCAACGCGCGGGTTCAGCTCGTCTCTCAGCAGCGGAAGCAGTTCGTGGCGGATGAAATTGCGTCGGTATTTCGTGTCGGTGTTCGTCTCATCTTCACACCATGCGAGTTCTCGTTCAGTGCAGAATTGTTCGATCTCGCTACGCCTGCATTGCAGCAACGGGCGAATCAGTTCTACGCCTCGGCTGAGTTGGCGAGAAGCTGCAATTCCCCCAAGCCCGCGAAGATGCGTTCCGCGGAATATCCGATGCAGGACAGTCTCGACATTATCGTCTGCGTGGTGCCCGAGTGCTACCTGCGTGCAACCGTTCTGGTCGGCAGCGCGTGCGAAAAAGTCCAACCGGGCATCTCGCCCCGCCTCTTCGACGGTTTTGCCCGACGCTTTAGCCTCGGCTGCGATATCGCGGTGCTCAACGCAACACGGCAGCTTCAGGCTCTTGGCCAGTTCGCGAACGAACTGCTCATCAGTGGCAGCGTTATCGCGCAGAGCGTGATTCAGATGCGCCACGGACAATCGCCAATCTCGCCCGTCTGACGTGGCCAATTCATGCAGAATGCTCAGCAACGCAACGCTGTCTGCCCCGCCCGAAACGCCCACCAGGACGCACGCTTGGGGCGGAATCAATCCGGCAGAATCGATAAACTCGCCCACCCGCAACACGAACATATCCGCATCGAAAGCCTCGGTTGGGTCTTGTTGTCTATTGCCTGTACTCATCGTGCGCTATAGTATCATTTTCCGGTCGTCAATTCTTGCCGCAAAAGATAACGATGAGACCAGTCCCGAAATCGAACCACTTCTTTGCCGTAGTGATCTTCGCAGCCGTCGCTGCGATGGCGGCCCATTTTGCCATTATCGACAGCCGCCTGTCCAAAGAGCAGGTCAACATCTCGACAGTCGCACTCAAACGCCATGCCCCGGACCAGTACTTTACCAATGATCCGGTCTTCGGCGAATCGGGTCGGTGGCGGTTCCACACCCCACTACTCCAGGCGCTGATGGAAATGTCGCTTGTCCCGACCGGTTACAGGTATCCGCACCTGCCTTTCAGAATACTGACGGGCATACTTACGATGGTCTACCTGCTGGGTATGTACTCCCTGCTGCACCGCCAGTGCAGGAGTTGGTCGGTCTCTGTATTCGTAGCAGTGCTCAGTTCAACCGTCACCTACACGCTCGGGCGCGCGCATTGGGGCCTCGGTCCGCTTGGAACTATAACACCACCGACGATGATCCTCGCAATCACGCCGCTGATCGTGCATGCCTTCCTGCGATACGAGAACCAGTGGCGAGTTGCACTGATATTCGCGTTCATCGGACTGGCGGGAAATCTGCACCTGGTAAGCGCGGTGAATCTCACGATGGTTCTGCTGATCGTCTATCTCGGTCGGCGCAGGTTCGCACCGTCCGCATGGCCGGTGGCAGCGAGTTGCGCCGCGGCGTTCGCGCTGACGGCTGCGCCTTATGCGTTCTATTATCTCGCACTGCGATTCGCAGAAGTGCCCGCCGACGCCGAGGTCAGCGCCGCAGCCATCTTCAAAGCATTCAGACTCGGACGGCTGGCGATTCTCTATCCGGAAATGCTCAAGTCGCTTCTTTACTGGATGCTGGCTGTCCTGGTGCTGCTGATACCCGCCGCCGGAGTGCTGACCCGTATAGAAAGATTCAAGGTGCGCGATCTGAGTGTCTGGGTGTGGTTCGCCTCGGGTGCGTGCTTCATATCGCTGGTGCTTCACGGGGCGAGCCAGCTTGTGGGCGTACTGGCGCACCGCGCCCCTCCGGTTATCGATTTCGCGCAGGCATCGGCCCTCGTGATGCTTCCCCTTTACGTATTGTTCGCTCACGCACTGACCACTCTGTTCCGGCTTATCAGGACGCACCGCCACGCGTTGCGATGGGTGCTGGCAGCGTTCATCGCCGCATGGATGCTGCCTTCTGACAATCTGAAGATGACGCGCCATCTCACCTACGATTGGGCAACGTCGTTCATACCCGAAGCCCAGCGACCCCAGAGAATTCAAGAACTCATCAACCGCCAGGAAAAGCGGGACGAGTTTGCCGAAATCGCACTATGGGCAAGAGATAACTCCGATCAAAGGTCGGTATTCCTGACCGACCGCGCCGAGTTCCGTTTGCTGGCACGCAGGGCATTGGTCGCAACCGACGACGACGTGAAGTATTATTACTACGTCACACCGTGGCAGATTGACGAATGGATCAGCCGCGTCGAGAGGCAGCGGGCTGTCCTGCGACCGCCGGCCGGAAAGATCGACGACAAGGCCGTCGTTCAATTCGTCGAGCAACTCAAGACCGAAGGATTCGACAAAGTGACCGACTGGTACGCGATAGTCTCGGCCGCCAACGCGCCTATGATACCCGGCGGGGCTTTGGAACCGATTTCCCCCGGCAAGTGGGGACAGTACTACACACTGTATAGAATAAGACAATAGCTGCACTTGGCCATCAAAGCCCGCTGGTACGGAAAGCGGGCACAATTAAGGGACCAAAGGAGACGCATATGAAAATCATTGCCACAGTATGTCTGCCTGTAGTCATAATCGCACTGTTCGGTTCGGGATGCGGTACCGCCATAGGCGAAGGCGTAGGACTGTTTCTCGGAGCTCAAGGTTCCTACACGCCGCTACAGGATGTCAGCGCGAGCAAGGACGCCCGCCCGCTCGGTGAGTATCAGCGATTCGAGCTGGGAACGTTCACCGACGATTTCGGTGGGAAGGTTCCGACCGGTGTGATGCAAGCCTGCCGCGCAGCCTGGTCGGAAGTGCTTGAAGACAAGAAACTGCCCAACGCCCCCGGTGGAAAGACTCTCGTGATCAATGGAAAGTTTATCCACTATGAAAGCGCGAGTACGCTCGGCAAGGTAACCGGACCGGTCGAGGAAGTCATTGCCCGCGTGGAACTGGTGGATAAAGACAGCGGAAAAGTAATAGCAACTGGCAATTGCGTCGGTAGAACGACTAAACGCGTGAATCTCGGAATCGAAAAGAAAGGCCAGGGCCTTGCCAAGGCCATAGCCTCCTGGATCGCCGACCGCTACCCCGAACCGGTGAAGGAATAAACAAGCAAGTCGTATCGATTGAAACCGCGTAGTGGTTGCGATCCAACCGCGTAGTGGTTGCGCTCCAACCGCGTAGTGGTTGCGCTCCAACCGCGTAGTGGTTCCGTTGGGACCGGCTGCGCTTCATTCCACCCCTCAAAGCCCGCGGATCTGTCCCTTTGGGATAGCCATCCGTGGGCTTCTTCTTTTGCCCCCCAGGATTGACAACTCACCAATATCCGCCACTGGCGGGCGAAACATTCAAGCGTTCGGCCGGGCCTTGTCGATAAATTACAAGATCGAACGTGAATTGCCCTAAGGGCCGTCTGCGAACAAACGGCCTGGCTAAGGCTTACAGGAGACTCTGAAGTGTGCCCGTACATCGATAAGGCCGATACCCGCTGTAGCGACCACCTCACATTCAGAAACGTTGGACATGCCTTCGAGTACTGCGCGGGTAAGTATTGCTCCTGCCCAGTGTTCAGATACTTAAGTGCCAACGATCCACGCTATGACCACCATCAGTCCGACGCGCGACGCCTCGCTGCCTCCTGAGGCGGCCGGGCGACTTCGAGAGTTCCTGGACTATCTACAGTCCGAGTGCGGTCTTTCCGCAAACACCCGACAGGCATACCGCCGCGACCTGCAACACTTCTTTAAGCATCTTGTCTCGACGAAACTCAGACACTTGGCAGACCTGGCGCCGGTGCACGTCGAAGGATTCCTGCGCTATGCGCGATCGGAAGGACTGGCCGTTTCGTCAATCGCCCGCGCCCTGGCAGCCGTCCGCACATTCTGCCGATTTCTGGTCGGAGAAGGCATCTGCAAGGCGGACCCGGCGGTCTTGATCGATTCGCCGAAACAGTGGCACCGGCTGCCGACAATTCTCGACCACGACGGCGTGATGGAATTGCTTAATTCACCTGACGAACTGCAGGACACCCATGCCCCGAGGGACCGGGCTATACTCAAGCTGCTCTATGCCACCGGAATGCGGGCCAGCGAGATCGCACATCTCAAGAGCATCGACGTGAACTTCAACCTTGCCATCGTCCGCGTGCTGGGCAAGGGTAATAAGGAACGCATCGTGCCCGCCGCTACCGATGCCCTCAATGCCGTCGGGCAATACTCACAGCACTACCGCAAGGCGCTTTTGAAAGATGCCGAAAGCCCGTGGCTGTTCCTGTCCAGAACGGGCAGGCAACTTGCCAGAGAAGATATCTTCCGCATAGTTCGCAAGTACGTTCGCAGAGCGTCGCTGCGGGGCAACGTTACACCGCACACACTGAGGCACTCGTTCGCCACGCAACTGCTTTCGCGAGGCGCCGATCTGCGAAGCGTGCAGGAAATGCTCGGCCATGCCGACATCGCCACCACGCAGATATACACTCACGTGGACGCGGCACGCCTGAAAGCGATTCACAAACAGTTCCACCCCCGCGGCTAGCGCCGCTTCATTTCCGATTTACGATTGTCGATTGACGATTTAACAGACTATCCAAGCAACATCCGGCGCGCTTCGCGGTGACATTTGGCGACAGTGCGGCAAAGGGAACACGCCCCGAAGGGGCAGGGATTTCACGGATTATTCGACATCCTTTGCGGCGTATAACGCTCAGTGTTACCGTTAACGTCAAGTTTATGCACAAAACCCTAGTGGATGCGGAAAATGATTACACAGATTTCTTTTTAGTTCTCTTCTTAATCAATGTAATCCGCTGTTATCTGTGGAATTTGTGGTAACGGGCCCCGAATGTCGCCAAGACTTGCGCATGAAAAAGAGGGCGAACTACCCTCTTGGCGGCAAATGCAGAAACGTCCGGCGAACCGTCACTCGCCGGCCTGCAATCATTTGAAGTCGATTCCTAGTGTACCTCGACCACCTCCGGAGGCAGATGTTCCGGAACGAAGTTGTTCACGGCAGCGAAATAACCGCGAATCGCCTCATCCAGTTTCTCTCTTGCCTCCTGACGCGTGCTGCCGCGTGACATGCATCCGGGCAGCGTCGGGCAAATGGCAGTATATCCGCCCTTCTCGTCGACAACTATCCTTACGCTGAGTTTCATTCTGACGACTCCTGTGCTACTTTCCGTGCTTCGACGTCCTTGCATCTTCTTCGCCCGTCCATCCATGGCGTGCCAAAGCACGTGGGCGAAGCCAGCCTCCATGGCCTCACAGAACTCATCTTGTGCAGAGCGTCCCAGAGCGGTCAACACCCGCGCTGCGAACTGCCCCACTTCTCGTCCGGTCCTTACGAAGGTCTATAAGAGAATGTGCCGGATATGAACTGCCCCATGCACGCCCTTCGGTGAACCATCACCAAGATTATACATACACCCTCGTCGGCTTTACAAGGGACTGCCCCACTGGAATCCCCTTGCAATCGCCAGTGGAACTGCCCGGCCGCATTCACCAAGGTATCTCACTATAATAGCAATAGTTACAACCCTTACTGAACACTGGGGGCGGCCCCCATTTATGTTTCCCATTATACTCTCTTTCGCTGGCGCATCGCATGGAGCATCGAGCAGACCCCCCGCGCTGTGAAGCCATTGACGATGGGCGGGAGCTTGTTTTCACGCTTGACTGATCACCGAATCAGCCGATAATGTTATCAGGCACATAAGATGATTCGTCAACGCAATATCTCGGCGGCCGTTGAACTAACCGGGCTTCTACTGCGCTGACGGATCGCGGATAGCTTTGGACTAAACTCCATGCCCCGCGGTCCTGACCAGGATGGCGGGGCTTTTTATTGGCGCCGCTTGAATGTAAGCTGTGTAATCGATTTCAGATTCGACAAGGCTTTACACAATTAGAGGGCATCATGGCAGGCTACGACTTTGCGACAATCGAGAAGAAATGGCAGGACTACTGGCAGGCTGAAGGAACCTTCAACCAGGCCAATCCGGGCGACGACGGATTCACTGACGCGCCCAAGTTCTACGTCCTGGACATGTTCCCCTACCCTTCGGGTGCCGGTTTGCACGTCGGGCACCCCGAAGGATACACAGCCACGGACATCGTCTGCAGATATCACCGCATGAAGGGGTACAACGTCCTGCACCCGATGGGCTACGACTCGTTCGGCCTGCCCGCTGAGCAGTACGCCGTCGAGCATGGCGTTCATCCGCGCGAGACGACCGCAAAGAATATCGCCAACATCGAGCGCCAGATAAAGATGTTCGGATTCAGCTACGATTGGTCGCGGCGGATAGCCACCACCGATCCGGAATACTATCGCTGGACGCAGTGGATATTCCTCAAGATGTTCAACAGTTGGTACGATCCTGAACTCAACTGCGCCAGGCCTATTACCGAGCTGGTTGACAAGCTCGAATCCGGCGAACTCGTGGTGGACATGGGTGGCAATGTCACGTCCCCACCGGTAACCGAAACGCTCGACGCCATAGCTGGACCGCCGAGTGGATTCTTCAAGTTCCCAGAACTGGAGCCCGACCAGCAACGCAGACTGATAGACGAACATCGCCTCGCCTACATGGCCGAGGTCCCGGTCAACTGGTGCCCGAAACTCGGAACCGTCCTGGCCAACGAAGAAGTCACCAACGAAGGACGCTCCGACCGCGGCGACCATCCGGTCTACCGAAGGGCGCTCAAGCAGTGGATGCTCCGCATCACCGCATACGCCGACAGATTGCTCTACGACCTCGACGCGCTCGATTGGCC
>SDBT01015770.1_pt1 | contig 12002 bp, 9 predicted proteins | sample 2277101 | NCBI WGS metagenome assembly SDBT01 (sample SAMN10404973, study PRJNA504765) | marine sediment metagenome | isolation source: marine sediment core GS10_PC15, 103 cmbsf | place: Arctic Ocean: Southern Knipovich Ridge | collected 2010
AGTTCATCGAACAGCCATGAGACGTCGGCCAAAGAGAGCGTCGGTCCGACCCCGAGAATCAGGGATGTTCGCACGACGTTTCGTAATTGGCGGACGTTTCCGGGCCAATGGTACCTGGCGAATATGTCCATCATGGCCGGGTCCAGTTTTTTGATATGGCGCTGCGTTTCACGGACATAGAGATTGACAAAATGCCAGACAAGATCGGGTAGATCTTCTGCGCGTTTGGTCAGCGGGGCCACTACGAGTCTTACACCGCTGAGCCTGTAGTAAAGGTCGGCACGAAAGCGGCCTTGTCGAACTTCGTGGAGCAAGTCCTTGTTGGTCGTACTTATTATTCGCACATTTACCTTGACGTTTTCATTTCCGCCGACCCGTTCGAAATCCTGCTCCTCGATTACCCTGAGCAGTTTAGGCTGGAATCTTGGGGGTGTTTCCGTGATTTCATCAAGCAGCAGCGTTCCGCCGTGTGCCATTTCGAATCGTCCTTTTCGCTTTGTGTAGGCACCTGTGAACGCTCCCTTCTCATGGCCGAAAAGCTCGCTTTCGAGAAGCGAGTCACTCAACGCGGCGCAATTGACCTTGACGTATGGGCCCTGGACCCTTTTGCTCTGATGATGTATGAGATAGGAAATCAATTCCTTGCCGGTTCCGCTTTCGCCGCTTATCAGAACGGGTACGGAGGTTGGTGCGACCCTTTTGGCAAGGTCGATGATTTGAGTGACGCGTGGGCTTCTGCCGACAATTTGGTATAGGCTTTTTGTGCGGTCGTGTGCACTTGCCTGGGTGGTAACGCTGTGGTTTGGCAGGAATGTATCGAGCAGCCCTTCGATTTTTTCTGTGCTCAGCGGCTTAACGAGAAAATCGCAGCAGCCGGCGCGAATCGCGTTTACGGCAGCGGCGACGGTTTGGCCGGTGTCGGTGGATTCGTTGTCGGAGTCTTTTTTAATCATGACGACCGGAAGCTCCGGGAAGTCCGTGCGGATCTCACGGAGCAGCCTGAAACCCTGCTTGTTGCGGTCGTCGCCTTCGATTATGGTGTCGGTGGTAAAGACCAGGTCGTAGCGGCCCTTGTCGAGATAATCAAGAGCGGCCTTTCTATCGGATGCGATTATTCCTCGAATTCCTTTGCGTGCCAGGATTTCGAGTATGAATCGCCCGAGTTGGGGGTCGTCATCGACAATCAGCACGTTGGCAATATTGTCCCTTTGTCGGACTTGGTTCTTGGTGAGAGCCTCGCTCTTGGTCACTTGCGGCGTACTCCATTTCAAGGAAATAATCTAACGCTTGTTTTCTTCAATCAACATTTGGGGTTTATCTTTGCGATACCAACGGATGAGTTCATTTCGTGCCTTGGCCAAATCCGTCCAGGCTGAGGCGGGATACTCCTGGATTAATCGTGTATATGCCTTTGTTGCGGTTTCCGGGTCATGGTCGCGCAGGCAGTTGCCGATTTGAAACAAGATCCATGCCCTGTCTCCGGCGTGTTCGGCCTGGTCGGCGCTTTTGCGTTTGAAAGCTTCCTGGTAAAGAATACTTGCCTCTTTTAGATGGTTGCTGGCGAACAATATCTCTGCCAACTCAAAAGGATCTTGTGCCTGGTTGGGATCCTGCAGGAGGTCTTTGAGCAATTGTAATGTCTGTTCGGTTACAGCCTCGTATGGCAGCACGGGCTGGGGTTTTGTCTGCGGCGGTGTTTGCGGCGGTGTCTTTGGTTCTGTCTGTGGTTCGATATCAGGCGGTTGCTGCACTTGTGGCTGAACGGCCGGTGAAGGCCGGCTGGGTTCGTTCGGATCGGGCTGGAGGGGCTCAACGACGATAATAGGTTCCGGGGCCTGGCCGGAAGCGTCTAATTGAATGGAGCGGATTTGTTCAATTGCGCGGAGAAGCAGGTCTCTTGTTTTGTCATCGTCCGGGCGGTCTGGAACGGTAATTTCAGCCTGCCACAACCGGCGCACGGTGTCGATACCGGGATTTGTAGTGATGATTGAAGAGTTCTGTTGGGATTTGTCCGTGAGCTGGGCGACAAAGTTTAACGGGGTCATCGCGTAAGTCATAAGCGGGCTCAAGTTTTTTGGCATTTGCACCGCTGCGGTCTTTGGGGAACTGTGTTCGGCATGTTGGGGCGTTGTGTTCGGTATGTCGGATTCGTGGGAAGTTTTTGTTTCGTGACGGGACAGGAGAAAATCAATGGGGTCAAGTTGTGGGGTCGCAGTTTCGGCATTGGCGCAATAGAAAAGACAGGACAGTGCCGACAGCGCGATCTGTAAAATGCGCATGCATCGCAGCGGAGCCGGACGGAAAGCATCTTTAAGCCTGGCGTTCGAATTACATGCGGTTTTTTTGCATATGATCTGCATTTTTAACTGTCCAATCGTGCCAGCAGGGCTGAGGCAGCTTTGTCGTAGTTTTTTTGTTTCCTGTAGGCCCTTGCGAGGATATCGAGGGTTTTGCGTTTTATCTCCAGCGAGAGTTCGAGCTCCAGCAGTTGCGAGCAGACAGAGACAACCTGTTCGTCCCTGCCGAGTTTGAGGCAAACGCCGGCCAATTCGAAGGCAACTTCGTGTGCAAAGGATCCTGGTTCTGCCTGGATGAGGATTTCGGCCAGGTTTTTATGCGCGACTTCGAGTTGACGTTTGGCAATGTGGCACCTTGTGATTTCAAACAAGATGTCGAGTTTCAACTGCTCATCTGAAACATATTCAGCCCTGTCGGCGAGCATTGCGAGGGCCTTTTCCTCAAGGCCCATAGCACGCAGGATCCGGCTTTTGAGCAGGAGCATCTCGACTGATTCGGCCCGTGACAATCGCCACGACTGGACATTATCGAGCAGGTCGAGTGCTGCGATAAAGTCCTGCAGCTTGATATAGCCTGTGACTGATGATTTAAGGGCCTGGACATATTCCCGCCTTGGAAGCTGCCCTGCCAGAGCAACGCGAAGAACGTCACATCCCTGGCGCGGTTTTCACAATTGCAGGCTTGTCTTGCCCAGATAAAGATATGCGGAATACAGGTGGCTACTTTTGCTCTCGCTCGCAATCTCTATATATCGGTTCAGCCATTTTGCGGCGGTTTCATAGTCTTTCCTTTCGTAGTAGCATATCCCGGCTCTCAGGGCCGAGATTCTTTGGGATTCGAGTGACAAAGCGAGATTGTAAACCTTACGGTAGAGCTTTGCGGCCTCGTGATACAGCCTGGCATTCATAGTGGCATCGGCGAGATACAGGCAAGCCTGGCTTGCAATTTCGGTTCCCGGGTATTGCTCGACGAGTTGTTTCAGGTCCGCTCTTGCGCCAGTGTAATCACGGAGGTTTGTCTTTAACTTGCTGGACTGCATCAGGGCCATTGGGGCCAAAGATGATTCCGGGAATCGGCTGGCGACTATTTTGTGTTCTGCGATAGCCGGCGCGATAAGGCCCTTTTGGGCCTGTAGAAGTCCGAGTGCGAAATGTGCCTTGGCGATGCGTTTGTCGTCATAGTAGGCGATCATGAATCTCTGCCAGAGGGAGACGGCTTCGGCACGAAGTAAATCGATATATTGTGATAAGGATTCATATTCAACGGGGTTGTAGACATTTACGACGTTGTTTTCGTCGAGTTGTGCGAGCAGGCCTGCGCTGCCGGCAGCTACTGCTGCAAACTGTTGCGCGGTAGCAGCCGACAGGTGCAAACTTACCGGCCTGCGACGAATCACGCTATCTATCTGCTCTGCAGCGGATTTCTCGCTGAAAACCCAGTGAATATCGAGACCCGCGTTTGCGGCGAACCTGGCGAGGAGTTCGTCGATCGGCGCACCGTGACAAACGACGGACCAGCGGTCGTCGGGTGGTGAGGCGTTATTTTCGGTTTTGGGCTGCGGCGATGAGCCCAGTTGTTGTTGCAGTCGTTGAATCTGGGGGCCGAGCAATGCTTTTGTCAACAGATTGCGGCCTGATTGGAGGACGGAATGCAGTTTTGCCTCGTCGAGGCCTGCGAACGGGTCGTCGATTGGGGTAGTGTTCCAAAGCTCCTCAGGCAGGTCCTTCTCGGCATCGGAAAGGGAAAGGATATTTCTTGTGATCACTTCAGCGGCGAGAAGATGACAATCGCGCCGAATGGATTGGGCCCAGGCGGGGTCAAAATCCAGAGTGCCGAGTAATGCGATGGTCTTGTACGCCCTGGTTCGCGCCTGTAGATAGCTGTTTTTTTGCACTTCGATGAGGCTGAGGTGGTAGTTTGCCAGTGTCCTTACCACGGGTGAATCACTGCGGTCAATTGTCCTGAACACTCGAGCAGCGGTGTCGATGTCGTCGCGGCCTTGGAGGCACAAAGCCATTCTTAATTGCAGAAAATCCCTTATTAGTTCCTGTCCGGGGGTTTTTGTGAGGCCATGGTAGAGTCTGGCGTATACAGCGTAAGCCTTATCGTAGTTTTCGGCGTTGTAGAAGGTCTCTGCAACTTTCAATGACAACGGCTGGTTCGGCGAGATAGCATCAACTCCGGGCCGAGCGGAGGCGGTTTGTGGGTGCTGGGCGTGGGATTGTTTGATAGTGCCTGAACCCGGGACCGACAATTCGTGGGCAGTTGGCTGCTCCGCGGCAGGTAGTTGCCGGGGGGCGGGTATTTGCCGGACGTCAGGTGTCTCAGGGACTCCGGGCGTTGGTGCGATGCTTATTACAAGCCTTGATGGAGACTTGAGGAACCCGTAAAGCAGTACGCCCGCAATCAAGATGATGCCTGCGACGAGGATCTTTTGAGTAGTTGAAACACGCCCGTAGCGTGTTGGAATCATTGGCAGAGTCGCTTGTGCAGCATTGGCAAATGTGAATTCATCGCCGAGGCCCCGGGCGGATTTTGCCAGAAACTTATAGAAATCCTCGTCTCCGGCGAACAACTGTCGCTCGGAAAGTTCTTCGACGACCTGGCCGACAAATAGTTCCTCATCCGCGGGTACGTCGGTTGTTTCCACATCTGCCTGCGGCTGAGGGGCCTGTTCATCGGCTGGGGTCTCGGCGTTTTCGGCGCCGGCGGGAACGTCAGAAGTTTTCTCTTCAGCGGCGATCTCTTTTTCCTTCTCTTGTGCCATAGGCTCCAACCTGGGCTTTAACGGGTCCGGGCGCATCAGCTTTCCCCGGGCGCACATGGCGCCGACTCGGTTGCGCAGCAAGCTGCAGAACGAGAGCCTGCGACCTTTTGTTGGAGTGTTGCAATACTTATGCCAGACTCGACCAAAGATGGACCTGGTCACCAGTACAACGATTTTTGGGCGGCGAATCGCTTTTTGAAGGTTTTTGAGGCGGTTTGTTCCGCGGAGAGGATGTCAGGATTCTATACGGGCCGCCAGATTTTCTGACAGAGAGGCAGGGTGGGTAATAAGTTACCGCAGGTATCGAGAGTATGGATTCGGCATGAAGTGGGGAATGACAACTCGGCAAAGCATGTGTTACAGAGCAGCAGATAGAGGTACAAAGGCTTTGCGGTGATCTTCCTGATGTTTCAGGTCACAGTGCTCACGGAATAGCCGCGGGCTGAGGGATTGCGGGCTGTGCAGCGTGTGACCAGGCATCCTTCTGCACGTATAAGCCCTTTTCGATATGGTACTGCTTTACCTTTGCATACAGAGTTGCCCTTGTTATTCCGAGCAGTCCTGCGGCCCTTGTCTTCTGCCAGCCTGTTTCCTGGAGCGCACGTGCAATGAGTTCGCGTTCCGCCTTGGCGAGTGAGAAGTCGTTTATCTTCTCATGGTGCCTCAAGAGTGCATCGTGCGGATTCTGCGAAGGTTCGGCCGGGTCGATCATGATGCTGCTCATGCCGACTTTATCGGTTGTTTCGAGCAGAATGGCCCTTTCTATAACGTTGCGAAGCTCGCGAACGTTTCCCGGCCAATGGTGCTTCTGCAAAGCCTCCATGCTCAGGCTCGTGAGGGCAACTATCTTGTTGATCTTCTCCGGGCATATGGTGGATGTCTTGAGGAAGTATTCTGCCAGAAGGGGTATGTCCTCTCTTCGTTCAGGACAGTTCAACGGAGCGATTGTAACAGGACAGACGTTCAGGCGGTAGTAAAGGTCTTGCCTAAAGCGATTTTTTTCGATTTCGGTTCTTAGATCGCGATTGGTCGAAGCCATTATTGTTGCACTGCAGGAGATTAGGTTGATGCCTCCGACCTTGCGGAAGGTTTTTTCCTGGACGACGCGGAGCAGCTTGGCCTGGAGGTCGACGGGCATCTCACTTATCTCGTCGAGAAAAATGGTACCGTTTGCGGCGAGTTCAAGGAGGCCTGTCTTTTCGCAATCTGCCCCGGTGAAAGCCCCTTTGACGTGTCCGAAGAGTTCACTCTCGAGCAGGTTGGCGGTGAGGGCGGCACAATTGACGGCCACGAACCGGCCTTTGGGATGTCGCAGATTATGTATTGCCTTTGCGGCGAGTTCTTTGCCGGTGCCGGTTTCACCGACTATCAAGATGGGACAGCATCGACTTGCGGCGATAAGTTTTATCATTTTAACGGTGTCGCGGATCGCTTTGCTGCGCCCAACCATTGCGACGGCGGCAATATCGCTGTCAGCGAAAAATCTTTTTGCGAAATCTTCGGACGAAGCAGGTGTTGTTGCGTTTTTCAACTCGGCAGCAATCTGTCGGAGCCGTTTGTAATCACGCGGACCTCGCAGATAGTCGTGTGCGCCCATATTGATGAAGTCGGAGACATATTCGTCTGAATCCTGCTCGCTGCCGACCAGGACGATCGGGACATTGATGGAATTGTTATCGGTCGTGTTTAGAAGTTCTCGTATAGATACATCGTCGGACCGAGGCTCGGTCAGAATCATATCCGGGTCAACACGGTTGATGATGTCAAATGCCTCTTCGAGGTTGTCAGCGGCAAACAGTTCGGCTGCAACCTGCCGAGCCAGTTCCTGGATGCCCCCCCTTTTACTTATGATAACAACCCTGCTTAAAATCATCGTGGTGCAAACCCGTTAAGCTTTATATTGCTAACTCACTCAAGCGTATGAAAATAAGTCGACATAGAGGCCGTCATAACTTAAATTATTTATGGGACTGGCCAATAATGTCACCGGGCGCTCGACCTGAAGCACAAAGTTATATGGGCTTTTCTTTTATAGGACGTTTTTTGCTGGTTTTATGATAAATCAATAACCTAAGGCTTTGTATCTTATGGGACGTGTCCTTGGGTGTGTGTGTTTTGTTGTGGACCGTGGGAAAAGTGTACAAACTGTGGTTTCGTTGCAAAGGTTTGATATCGTCCCAAAGGTTTTAGGCAAACCATCGTGGTGCGCCGGGACCGCGCCTGCGAGAAAAATCGTTTGGGGCCCAGGTCGGCAGAATCTTCCACAGATTAGGCAAATTCATCCTTGAAAGAGCATTTTTCCCAAGTCTTGTTCTGTGTCGAGATCGTTTTTATTTTTTCATAATATCTTTTTATATAAGAAGTTGCGCATGTTACGGGTCGCGATGATTTCAATGTGGCACAGCAATTGCGTATTCAGTGCCCTGCGGCTCGGGCAAGTTGGTGCCCTGGCAGCGAACAAGAGACTTTTTTTAGGAAGGCAGAAGACCAATGAGCTTATCGTCAATAGGATCAGCAAGTGACATTCAGATGGATTATATGAGGCTTCTGGTAACACAGTTGCAAAATCAGAATCCACTCGACCCAGTAGACAATAGTGACATGGCTGCGCAGTTGGCGCAGTTTTCGCAACTTCAGCAGCTTGAGACGATGAACTCCAGACTTGAAACAGCCAACTCGAACTTTGGGGACATTCTTTCGTCCGCTCAGAGCAGCTATGCGAATTCGCTGATAGGCAGGGATGTTTCATTCCTGACAGAAAGCGAAACTGGTGACATGCTTCAGCTCAGCGGCGAAGTTAAGGAAGTTGTTAATGATCCGTCCGAAGGAAACACTTTGATAATCGAGGTCGGCGACCAGGTTTACAGCCTTGGTTTGGATGGGATCATCTCTATTCGAGATTAAGGTTGGTTTGGGAATTTGGACAGTCGGATATTAAGGAGATCGGAAAATGAGTTTTGCGTTGTCAGCGGGAGTTACGGGACTGCAGGCCCACCAGAAGATGCTGGACGTGGCGGGAAACAACCTTGCGAATATCAATACAACGGCATTTAAGGCCAGCAGGGTGACATTCTCGGAATTGTTGAGCGAAACGATAAAAAGTGCATCCGCGCCAACGACGCTTATTGGTGGCACCAACCCACAGCAAATGAGCAGCGGCGTTGCGGTGTCCGGAATAACGCCCAACATGGCACAAGGCAACATTGTAAATACGGGGAATCCGCTCGACCTGGCGATGGAAGGGGAAGGCTATTTTGTGCTTAGTGATGGCCCACAAAAACTTTACACCCGTGTCGGTACGTTTGCTGTCGACGCGGCCTCGAAGCTGGTGGACCCGGCTACCGGCTATCGCGTTCAGCGTACCGGCGACACCGGTGTGAGTGAAGGCTTTCAGAGCGGTACGGACACTGACATCCAGATCCCATACGATCAAATACCTGCAAGCAAGACGACCCAGATAACGGTACAGGGTAATCTAAGTGCCGATGGGACATTGCCGGGGGGGACTCAAACCCAGGTGATAACCTCGGACATAACCTACAAGGTCGCGTCCACCGGCGCGAACGCTGTTGGAGGCACGGAGTTGGACTTGCTGGAACGATTCAGTGGATCATTCACCGGCGACGGCAACCTCAAGGTCACAGGGTACCAGCCGAATGGGACGGCGATAACCGATGCTGTGGGGCTGGATGTTGATACGGATACGACCCTTACTAATCTTATAGCCTACATACAGACTAAAGTCGGAGCGGGCAATGCGACGGTTTCTCTGGTTAACGGGCGAATAGTAGTGACCGACGTGGCCAGCGGTTACAGCAGGACAGACCTGGTACTTGCATATTCGGATGCCGGCAGCGAAACTACGCTTACTATGCCGGGGTATTTCGAGATATCCACGGTCGGCGGGGAAGAAGTAAAGAACATCAATATTACGACGTACGACAGTCTTGGCGGCCAGCATGTCATCTCGGGTGTGTTTGTAAGAAGGGATGGTACTACTCCGGCTACTCCCAACACGTGGGACATGCTGCTGACCTCGATCACCGGCGACATCTATGAGATAACGCCGGACAATCGGCGCATCAGATCGATAGAATTTAACGAGACCGATGGTTCCTTTAAGGGATTGAACACCACTATCGACGATGACCCCGAATTTGTGGTGACGTACCAGCATGATACCGCCAACGCCCAGACAATGGAAGTGGCAATGGGAACAACAAGCCAGTTTGACGGTCTGACACAATTTGCAGGCTCTTCGACCGCGGTTGCCCGGGAGCAGAACGGTTATGAAGCCGGTAGCCTTTCGGCTGTCTCGGTCGACAATGAAGGTACGGTAATAGGGTCTTTCTCGAACGGGATCAAGCGAAACATTGCGGTCATACAGATTGCGCTGTTCCAGAACGCTGCGGCACTGGAAAGCGCCGGGGGCGGGTACTATATACCTTCAGCCAACTCGGGTAAAGCGACAGAAACACAGGCCATGGGCGGCGGTGCGGGAACGCTTCACGGCGGCGCACTGGAGAAATCAAACGCGGACATTGCCAGCGAGTTCGTGACGATGATTCAAGCACAGAACGGTTTCCAGGCAAACGCGCGGACGATCCGTGTTGCGAACGATGTACTTCGTGAACTGACAAACCTGATCAGGTAGTATGCTTTGGGCACTAAGATGACAGCAGCATCTCTAATAAAAGCATTTTCCAGCACAGTGGTCTTGGCCCTGAGGCCAGCGGAGCGGTGGGAAGCGGCGAGGCGATTCGACAGCAACTTCCTGGCGGAGCGCTGGTTTATATTCACGGGTTTGGGGGCGATAAGCATATTGGCGGCGGTGCTTTTTGTTATCAGTCGGCGCCGCAGGTCACAGCGGTCACAGTCAGCGGATCTGTCGTTTTTCGAGCACGCCTTGAGAGAGGGCCTGAGCGAGCGAGAGTGCACAATCCTTCGAAGCGTAGCGGATTATGCAGGGCTGCGACAAAGCGAGGCGGTCTTTACGATGGCCGAGGCCTTTGACCGTGGCACAATCCGCATGATGAACGAAAGCCTCGGCCGGCAGGAAACCGAGGAAAATGCATTGTTCAAAGCTGATTTGATTTCTCTGCGTGAAAAGCTCGGCTTTCATATTCGTCCCGACGGTTCGACAGAGTGGCTGGGCAAGTCGAAAACGACCAGCAGTCGACAGATTCCGGTTGGCAAGAAACTGCGGATGACACGTCGACTGACAGGAGAGGGGCAAGATACGGAAGATATTGAATGCACACTGATACGAAACGATTTTTTCAATATGGTCGCAAAATCGGCGATACCGCTGGAAGGCGCTGCGGGCGATCTGTGGAGGGTACGGTATTATTTCGGAGCTTCGGTGTGGGAGTTTGATACGAGCATGACGAGATGTGACGGTGACGTTTTGACATTGAACCACAGCGAGAATATTCGATTCATCAATCGGCGTCGTTTCCTGCGTGCGGCAGTGAAGATGCCTGCGTTGATAGCGCAGTTTCCATTCGAACGAAGACTTTCGAGCGAGAAGGAAGACAGCGGCACGGGTCGAGAAGACAGTGATTCAAGTGACTCGACAAATGCGCGGTTCGGTACAGTGGAACCGCCGGAATTTGTGCCGGCCACGCTGGTCGAACTTGCCGGGCCCGGTCTGCTGGTACGTGCGCCATTGCCATTGGATGCAAAGACCAATGACCGAGTGTTGATAGCTTTCAGCCCGTATGAAGAAGGTGATAACGCCCCCGGGCGAATCCGCAGGCGGCAGAAAAGTCGGATGTCTCGAGTAATAGAGGACGTCGGCAGGGTAAGGCGAACGACAGTAACCAAAAACGGTTTGTTAATAGGAATCGAATTGACAAGCCTTAGTGACTCACATGTTAATGAGTTGATTCGTCTGACCAATGCGGCATCAGTGAAGGCAGGTGGCGGATCTGGGCAGGGGCGGGATTGGTCAGATACGCAAGAGCGTATTGAAGAGCCCGTGGCGGTGTAAGGAGAACGAAATGTCGGACATGATGGCTCAAATAAGTGCGAGCACAAGCGAGTTGACGCGGGAATTCAGTATCATCGCGCACAACCTTGCGAACGTGAGCACAGCCGGATACAAGCGTCGATGCAACACGTTCTCAAAATCCTTGCAGGGGCAACTGGCTCAGATGGAAACTTCCGGCGCGGGCAGTTTGCAAACGACGTTTGACTTTTCGCAGGGAGACACGGTGGAGACGGGCCGGTCGCTTGACCTTGCACTTTACGGCAAGGGCTTTTTTGTGATAGAGACGGAGGACGGCCCTCTTTACACGCGCAAGGGTGTCTTTCATATTAACCAGAACGCCCAGATAGTGGATCCCCTGGGAAGAACGGTTGCGGGCGAAAGCGGACCAATCACGATACCGCCTGGTGTTGGGCCTTCAGAGCTCCACGTCTCGGGCGAGGGGAATGTCATTGTTGCCGGTAGTACGATGCCGGTAGGAAAGTTCAAGCTGGTGGATTTAGGTGAGGATGAAGACAAACTTGTGCCGGCGGGCACAAGCTGTTTCCAACTTCAGGACGACACCAAACCGGAAGATGCCGAAGATCTTATCGTGAAACAGGGATACCACGAAGCCTCGAACGTCAACATGATGGAGGAACTGGTGGATATGATAATGGTGCAAAGGCTGTATGAAGCGAATATGAAGTTCCTCTCATCGATGAAGGATGTTTCGAGCAGCATACTAAGTGTTGCAATGGGGTGAGTTTGAGAGGTAGAACTTTTTCGTTTATACGAGTGATAATAAGGAGAGCAATATGTTACGATCATTTTCGACTTCTGCGACGGGCATGGCGGCGCAGCAAATGCTGCTTGACGTTATCGCCAACAACCTTGCGAACATCAACACGACGGGATTCAAGCGTAGTCAGGTGGACTTTCAGGACCTTCTTTACATTAAGATGCGAC
>SDBT01015771.1_pt1 | contig 12001 bp, 11 predicted proteins | sample 2277101 | NCBI WGS metagenome assembly SDBT01 (sample SAMN10404973, study PRJNA504765) | marine sediment metagenome | isolation source: marine sediment core GS10_PC15, 103 cmbsf | place: Arctic Ocean: Southern Knipovich Ridge | collected 2010
CAAATTAAAGGAAGCACGTGCAAAACTGGCGGCTCTTTTAAGGGCTGCACCCGAGGAAATCGTATTTACCAGTTGCGGTACTGAAAGTGACAATACCGCAATAAAGGCAGCAATATTGTCGAGTCCTGATAAGAAGCATATCATAACCACACGGGTTGAGCACCCTGCCATTAAAAATTTGTACGAATATCTTTCAAAGAAGGGTTATCGTGTGACATTTGTTCCGGTTGACAGTAAGGGAAATCTGGATATTGATTTTCTTTATAAAAATCTCAGTGAAGATACGGCTGTTGTCAGTATTATGTGGGCAAACAATGAGACAGGAGTTATTTTTCCGATAGAAGAAATCGTTGCAGTTATAAAGGAAAAGGGGATTATTTTTCATACAGATGCTGTCCAGGCGGTTGGAAAGCTTCCTGTTGATGTAAGTAAGGTAAATGTGGACATGCTTTCGATTTCGGGCCACAAGATTCATGCGCCTAAAGGCGTAGGTGCTCTATACATACGTAAGGGAACCAAATTTTTTCCTTTCTTAATAGGGGGGCATCAGGAAAAGGGCCGAAGGGGAGGTACGGAAAACGTTGCTTCTATTATAGGGCTTGGAAGGGCCGGTGAGTTGGCGGCTGATAATTTAGAGGTGGAAAGCGGCAGGGTAAAGCTTTTAAGAGATAAGCTTGAAAATGAAATTTTAAAATGCGTGCCGAATTCAATGGTAAACGGAGATAGAGAAAATCGTCTTCCCAATACTACAAGCCTGGGATTTGAATTTGTTGAAGGCGAGGCTATACTTTTAATGATGAATGAATTCGGCATTTGTGCTTCATCGGGGTCGGCATGCACATCAGGCTCATTGGAACCTTCGCACGTCTTGCGTGCAATGGGGGTGCCGTTTACAGCAGCTCATGGCTCTATTCGTTTCAGCCTGAGCATATACAATACAGAAGAGGAGATAGATTATATCATTGAAAAGCTTCCGCCCATTATTGGACGTTTAAGGGAACTTTCTCCTTTCTGGAATAAATAGTTGTAGCTGGCCTGTTTCATTGACTGTATCGGACATTTTGAGCAAGTGCTGGGAAAGACCCAGTCACAATTCAAGATGTGGCACGAAAGCGGCTTTTGACAGATTTAATTCCTGCGCGATCTGGGTGGCCATTTCCTCGATGGATTTCCCGGCCGAAGAGATGACTGGAATATGATATTTCTGGAATGTCTGTTCGGCATGCTTAATTTCATTCCTGCAGGTGGCAAGCTTGGCATAGCTACTGTCTGGATAACGCTTTTTCCGAACGTTGTGCAGAAACTCCGGGGTAGTAGTGAGACCTGCTGCGCGTTTCAGGTTGCGGAGTATGCTATCCGGCAGATAGTATTTGGAAAGGAACTTATCGGTAATGGGGAAATTGGCCGTTTTCATGCCCATCTGGGAAGCCATGTAGACCGATATAGGCGTTTTGCCGGCTCTGGAAACTCCGATAATAATGGCGTCGGCCATGTCATAATCCGAGGTCTTGGTACCATCATCGTGTTCCAGGCAGTAGTGGATTGCCTCCACCCGCCGGTCTATGTCCATATCGGTCACCTTGCGGCTGGCCCCGGGGGCCCACAGTGCCTTGGCATCGAGGCGGTTTTCCAGTCTTTCCAGGAAAAAGACATAAGCGTCGAAGAATTCCACTTCAGGGACATTGAAGACAGCGATGGTTTCCGCATTTATGATGGTACTGAAAATAAACGGCCTGCGTCCGGCGGAACGCTTCAGGATATAGCTCATAATTTTTTTGGCGTTTGCCACCGTCGTGATGAAAGGAAATTTTTCCTCATTGAAATCGATTCCGGGAAACTGGCAGATAAGGGCCTTGCCGAGGTTATTGGCCAAAATGCCGGTGCCGTCCGAAATGTAGTATATGTCTTTGGATGTCCTCATGGTCTTTTTTTAAGTGTGTTGGAATAGAAAAGGCTACCACAGACAGCAAAGGAGCGCAATGCAGAAAATGGACTTTTTACGAAGCCGTCAACCATTATATCGGTAATAAGCGGCGCAGGTGCCTTCCGCATGAATGGACACGCCGGAAGAAGTATTGGCGACTTCTTCTTTTAGCTGGAATTTGTTTGCAAGATTATAAACAAAAGGCCTGAAGCCTACTCCCTGAACAATGCCGTTAATTTTCAGCTTTCTTGCAATGTAATTCTCTGAAGTAAGATCAGTCCGCTTCATTTGCCATAGAAGCCATTTCTCGTAAGTAATTCAAGGATTCGTTAGCTGCTGATTCATTAATTTTATCTATTGCAAAGCCTGCCTGCACAATGACATATTCTCCGACTTTTGCATTTTCAAGTAGCATCAGGCTTACCTTTCTTCTGACTCCTTCGACATCTATTATTCCGATATCATTTTCAATTTTTACGATTTCAGAAGGTATTGCAAGGCACATAGGATTTTCATTCAAATTTGAAGTTTTAATCAATCTAAAGTATTATCAGCAGTTTAATTCAGGGTCAATGTTTATATATAGCGATATTCAAAAATATGTTCCGTTTAAATATATTATCAATATCTATAAACAATCGGAACATTATTCTGACAAACACTATAGTTTTTATTTGAATGAAGAGGGCAGGGCTTTTGCATTTGCTTAGTGAAAAACGGGCGGCTAACAGCCGCCCGTAAAGTTTTTATATAATATATCCTGGTCAATTCTGAAAGTCTATGAACAGGTTTGTCAACATCGATAATTTATGTATTTGAGTTCAATATGTTACCATTAGCATCTATTACTTTGATGCTTACAACGGGTCCGCCATCCAGGCGGTGAGTTGCGCAGGATATTCATGGATCATAGGCTCGAACCGCCATTTCAATCTTATTCAATATCCCCTCATCTACGTTGCCGTCTTTGATAAGCAATTTTGCAGCCTGATTAACACTCATGTTAATAGGAGCAATATTGTGTGTGGTGCCAACGATAAGGTTCGCGCGTGTAATTAATCCGTTTTCATCTGTAGAATAATCGTGAATCAAAGTCCCCCGTGGAGCCTCAACGCATCCCACACCCCTGCCTGCTTTGGGTTCAACTTTGGCCCGGATGTTAGTGTCTGTTATCTCAGGGTCTTCCAGGAGTTCTATGGCGTGTTCGCAGGCATACACTTCCTCGATCAATCGCGCCCAGTGATATAGCAAGGTTGCTTGCGTGGGCCTTCCGAATGCTTCACGAAATTCTTCAAGTTCAGCCTGTGCCTTTGGTGTTGGTATTTTATCAACCACGTTAATACGTGCAAGACAATTTGAGCGATAGATTCCCTTGGGGTTATCCACGTCAAGGGAAAAACCTTCGTCCCAGAATCGAGCATAAGGCATTTTCGCGGATGAAAATGGTTCAACATGTTCGCCTATATAATCCGTATAATCCTGTGCATCAAAATCAGTATAAGAGCCGTCCGGTTTCATGATGCGGAGTTTACCGTCATATAAATTCATTGCCCCGTTATCGTCCACTGTGCCTATAAATCCGGTATTGATTACACCGAGGACTTTAATGGTATCGAGATACTTTGGAAACACCTCCTTTTTTGCGAAGTCAATAGTAAACATAGCAAAGTCGAGTATCTCGCTCATTTCTTGAAGTATTTCTTTTCTATCTTCCTCGGTCATCGACTTGGAAAATCCGCCCGGAACGCCCGCTATTGGATGAATGGCCTTGCCTGCAAATTTTTCGAGAATCATCTTTGCTTTAAATCGCATTTGCACTACTTTTTGAGCAAGCTCCGGGTTTGCCTTGACGATTCCTATAATGTTTCGGACAGCATAATCGCTGTCGGGCCCTATTACAAAATCCGGTGCAGCAAGAAAAAAGAAATGCAGCAATTTATCTTCTGCATGGGCTATAGTTTGCATTAGTTCGCGCAGTAAGCGCCCTGCAGGTGGAGGCGTAACGCCATAACATCTATCTACAGCCTTATTTGAAGCAAGATGGTGATGCCAGGGGCAGATTCCGCAGATTCTGGTTACGATTCTTGGAAGTTCTTCAGCAGGTTTGCCCTCGACAAATTTCTCAAACCCCCTGAGAGACAATATATGCACTTTGGAATCCTGAACGTTGCCCTGGTCATCCAGCTGTATGGAGATAGAGGCGTGGCCTTCTATACGTGTGATGGGAGCAATATTAATGACTTGTGCCATATTTATGCCTCCTTTCCTTTTTGTACTGGTTTCAGGAGATTATGAGCTCCGGAAAATCTCAAAAGCGAATGTCGTTCGGGCAGAGATGTAATATCGATTCCATTTGATACAAGTGCGTTCAGCATGTCCAGAAGTTGATTGCCTTCATGCTTGACAGGGCCGTAGCATCCGCGGCATGGCACTCTAACTGCAATGCAGCGAGGCCTGATTTTGTCACCCCCGCAGCCAGCGCGGGTAACAGGACCCATGCACAGAAATCCCTGTTCCAGCAGGCAGCGCATATTTTCAAGCGGTTCATCAGGGGCCTCATAAAGGGGGGCCTGCAGGAAACGCCGTAATTGTTTTAACTGCCCTTTACCTTTTCTAATAGTAGGGCATGTATCGCATACGCTTTTACCCGGCAATTCAGGCATCTTCCCTTCAACCAATGCAGCCAGGGCTGCAAAAATATGATCTGAGTTGGGGGGGCAGCCCGGCAAATAAATATCGACTTTGATTTTTTCATCAAGCGCATAGCAGGCTTCGGTTAGCGGTGGTACGCCGTCATCTGGAAAAGATTCAGGTTTGTCGGTAGTTTCTGTTGAATAATATCTTTCAAGAATTTCATTATTGCTGAATGCATTTGCAAGGGAGGGAATTCCGCCATGAGTTGCGCATGTACCAAGGGCAATAACTATATTGCATTTTTTACGCATTTCCTGAGCAACCTCCAAATGTTCCTCATTTCGGATGCCTCCGCTTATTATGCCGACGTCTGCTTCGTCGATGTTAATATGCTTTCCATCACCCAGTTGACCATAATACTTATGATCCATGATTACAGGAAAGTGGACGAATTCCACCAGCTCTAAAACTTTTAATAACCTTTCTCCCATGTCAACGATGGCTATCTCACATCCCGAACAAGCATTTAACCATTCTTCGGCAACTTTTACAGTCATACTATTACCTCTCTCTTGGTTTTGCTTTGGTCATTTTTTAATAAAAAAATGGTACCATCAAATTATTATATTTGCACATTCACACCCTTTGTCCCAAGCTCTTTTCGGTTATGCTTTGCCATTTTCTTTTTATTTGCTGAGGCAATACGAACCGAACTTACAGCATGGGTGGCAAAACTGGGGTTGTCCTTGTAAGAGAATTCCTCTAAGGACTTATCTTTTGCATCTGCAAAAATCGCTCTGCCAATGGGTGTGCGGGTAATAACTGTAGTCCATCCTTCTTCGGCCCCTATTCCACCGAATGAAATGTCTGCAAACTCGGCTGAATAATCCGGACAGTGACGGCAGGCAAAGCGTTTCATAAATTCAATCTTGTCAAGCGGAATAGATTTTACTTCGCCGTTTTTCAAGTAAACCATGAAGTTGTCCCTGACATTAATCTTTTTTACTTCCTTCCAGTCGAATTTGCCTGTTGAAGCTATTTTTTCCCTGGCCTTTTCATCAAAAACAAAGTTTCCTGAGCAAAAAAGACCCAGGCTGAATTTAATGGAATCTGACGGTACGATATCTATTGCTTCCATTCTTCTTATGGCCTTAATCTGACAGGGAGTGCCAACCATGGCAACTCGATGCAGTCCCTTTTTGACCATTGGGCTTAGTTCTTCGATTGAATTAAAGGTCAAATATTTATCGCTGAAGCTTTTCATGCCATGAGAAGTATCAAAATGAAAGCCGGCGGCATCCATTATATCTTCTCTATTTAAGGCAAGCCAAGGTTCTCTTTGGAATTGACCTGTCTGTCTGGTTACTATTGCTCCGTCTATGCGACCAGTATCAAACAGATGAAGCAAAAGAGCAGTTACTACTCCACCATCAGTTGCAACGTCACGTACACTTGGGTTTCTGGCACGGGCAACAGTGACTTCGAAAACTCTTCCTATAGGAGCATTCCATCCGACCAGATTTTTTGTTGCTTCTTCAAACTCATTGTTTTCAGGGCAGATCGCGTGACAGAGTCCGCATTCAATGCATTTCTCTATTTCTCCGTAATAAGGTTTGCCATCATCATCCAGCTTAAGGGCTCCGTAATTAACTGCCGTGCAAAACGTCACACAGCCGCCGCATCGGTGACAAAGGCCTGGTTTTTGAACCTCCTGTATCAAATCGAAAAATGTTTTCATAACTCCTCCTGTTATGCCGAACTCAAGCTGCTGTGTATAATCAATAATGTTTGAGCCCTGTCTCAGCTAAATCAGGTCCAAGATACGTACGTTCATTTTCCCCAAGGATTCCTAAGGAAAGGCAGATTAATGTCCACAAATGAACTGAATGGTATCCTGCTTTATAGTACTCCTCGATATCGTGTATTTGAGCATGGCAATTATGACACGCTGTGATACAGTATTTTGCTCCTGTCTCAAGAATCTGGTCCAGTTTTATTTTGCCATATGCGCGGCGTTCATCCGAAAATCCTGCCTGTAAGAACCCACCGCCACCGCCACAGCAATAATTGTTTGACTTGTTAGGAATCATGTCTACAAAGTTCTCTTCGCCGACAACAGCCTTTACTACAAACCGAAGGTCATCTGCTATTGGATCGCCAAAACTTTTGCGGACTATCTGGCATGGATCCTGGACAGTAAATTTAATCTTTAAGTCCTTGTTCCAGTCAGAGTTTACTTTAAGTTTTCCTTCACGGATCCATTTGGCATAATATTCTATTATGCTTTTAACCTCAAACTTGTGTTCAATGTTGAATTTTCGCAGTCCGACCCGGACCGCAAATACTTCGTGCCCTCATTCTGTATTGAGAAAGACTTTACACCCTAAGTCATCAGCCGCCTTGGCTTTTGTCCTTACGATGCGTTCCCAGTTCTTATCGTCAGCTATGAACATACAGTAATTTTCTGCTGCCCAGCCATTAGAACCATATGTCCAGTCTGCACTTACAGTGTGCAGAATTTTCCACATTGGTACCATTTCATCAGGTTCTGTTACAGGTTCGCGGGAATTCTGGTTAAAGAAGAAGTAGGCTCCTTTCTTATCGATGGGTGCCTGAAGGTTTTCAAAATCTGGCTGGGTAGTCCTCACTTCTTCAAGGACGTCTTTTACCACAAATTTAAAGTCCTCTTTAGATGCTCCCATGGCACTGCAGGTACCACTTTTCAAAGCCATATCACATGATCCAAGGATGCCTTTTGGCCTTTTCTCTCTCGGCCAGCTTGACCGGGCATTGTAAACAAGCTGCGGGATATCAATTTTCATTGGGCATACATAGATGCAGCGCTGGCACATGGTACACATCCATACCCACTTGGAATCTAATATCTCTTTATCCATTCCAAGCGCTGCCATGCGCAGAAACTTTCTGGGATCCATACCATCAAGTCCTGTTGCCGGACATCCTGAAGAACAGATCCCGCAGGTAAGGCAAAGATTGAGATTCCCTCCCTCCGGGAGAAGTTCCATCACTTTGTCCTTGAAAACACTTTTCTTTTTTTGACCAAGTTTTATTGTTTGAACTGACATAATCTGCTCCTCTTTTAGACTGTTGCCAATTTTTTGTTTGATTTGGCCATGAGTCAGTTATATGTCGCGTTAAATAATACAGATTTCAGGCAGTTGCCGTTTTTGACTTTCTAAGATTGTTAGGCCCCAGTTCTTTGATTCTGCTTGTAAACTCAGATACTATTTTTGCGAAACGGGAAGCTTCAGCAGAGGAAAGCCAATCAATACGAAAGCGGTCGGGATTTATACCAAGATCTTCAAGAACAAACTTTACCACCTGAGCACGGGCAAATGCTTTGTGATTACCTTCCAGGTAATGACATTCGCCGGGATGTCACCCCATAACAATAACGCCATCAGCACCTTTGGTTATGGCATGGACAATGATATCAGGATGAATCATTCCTGAACACATAACTCTTATCGGTCTGATATTGCTCGGGTACTGCAGGCGAGACACACCTGCCAGATCACTACCTGCATATGCACACCAGTTGCACAGAAACCCTATGATAGCTGGTTCGAAATTCTCAGACATAGGCAATCTCCTTATATTATTATTGCAATATAGTTTCTAAAGCCGCATCAACCTGAGCTTTTAGCTGCTCATTGGTAAAGCCATGCACAAAAACGCCTCCCTTTGGACAGGTTGCTTCGCACAGGCCGCAGCCCTTGCAAAGGGCATTGTCGGTCTTAATTCTTTTTACATTACGGCCGTCCCTTTCATATTCTTCTATCTGGATAGCCAGAAATGGACATACGTCTATGCACAGGGCACAACCGTCACAATTTTCCGTTACAAATGACTTTATAGCATCAAGCTGCAATGTTTTACTGGAAAGGATAATGCTGGCCCGAGAAACAGCTGCTTGAGCCTGTTCAATTGATTCGTCGATTGCTTTAGGATAATTACAAAGTCCCGCAACAAACAGACCGTCTACAGACATTTCAACAGGTTTAAGTTTTGGATGAGCTTCATTCAGGAAGCCGTCCTCATTAACACCGCATTTGTACAGTTCGACAAGTTCCTTGTTTTCATGGGGTACTATTGCTGAAGCAAGGACAAGAAAATCAGCATATAATTTTACCGGACGTTGCAGGATTGGCTCCATTATTTCTATAAAAATATCATCGCCTTCCTTTGAGACTTTAGGTTTATTCTCCAAAGAATAGCGTATAAAAATTACACCGAGTTCACGTGCTTTTTTGTAAAGATCTTCCCGCTGGCCATAGGTTCGCATGTCTCGATAAAGGATATAGACATTCATATCAGGATTGAGTTCTTTTAACTTTATGGCGTCCTTTACAGAATGCGTACAGCAGACGCGGCTGCAATATTGGCGTTCCGGCTCCCTTGACCCGACACACTGGATGAAAACCGTGCTATTTGCACTTTTAACTGAATCTTGGTTCTCTCTAATCTCACCATCAAATTGCAGATGAGTCATGATCCTATTATCTTCACCATACATATATTCGTCTGGAATATGCTCCTTGGCGCCTGTTGCAATGACTGCTGCCCCATATTTTAAGACAATATCTTCACCATTGACCTTAACTTTACTTTCAAAGTTGCCAACTGAACCGGTGGCTGAATCAATCTGTGTATTTTTAAGCACTTTTATTTTATCATGGCTTTCAACATTATTTATTATTTTCTCGAGCATTGGTCTGATTTCTTCACCCTTCCAGGTTTCATCAAGGAACCAGGCATTGCCGCCGAGTCTATCACTTTTTTCAAGCAGTACTGTTTCAAAGCCCTGATCAGCAAGGTCAAGTGCAGCACTCATACCTGAAATACCTCCACCGATTACAAGAGCTTTCTGGATAACGTTTACACTCAACTGTTCAAGAGGATAATTCAAGGAAGCCTTTGCGACAGCCATTCTAACCTGATCCTTGGCTTTTTGCGTAGCTTTTTTGGGTTCATTCTGGTGTACCCATGAATTTTGATTTCGAATGTTTGCCATCTCAATCAGATATGCGTTCAGTCCCACTTCCTTCAGGGTAGTCTGGAACAGAGGTTCATGGGTTCTGGGTGTACAGGCTGCAATAACTATTCTGTTAAGATTGTGCTCCTTAATTTTTTTAGCAATTAGATCCTGTGTATCTGTAGAACATGTAAAAAGATTGTTTTCCGCAAAAACGACATTCGGAAGGTTTTTAGCGTATTCCATAACATCTTTTACATCAATAATACCGGCTATATTCATGCCGCATGAACAGACAAAGACTCCAATTCTTGGTTGATCACCGGAAATGTCGAGTTCTGCTGGATAGACCTTTTTCTTGGTAAGTGTTCCTCTTGCTTCAGCAAGTGCTTTTGCTGCACCTGCTGCTGCAGCGGAAGCTTCTGTGACTGAATGAGGTATGTCTTTTGGTGAAAGGAATGAACCTGTTACATAAATTCCGTCTTTAGTGCTAGCAACCGGCTCAAAGCAGGATGTAGAAGCAAAGTTATAATGGTTCAGTTCAAATCCGAATTGTTCCGACAAGAGTTTAACATCTTTTGAGGGCTCCATCCCTGTTGATAAGACTACCATGTCGAAATCTTTGTCAAGCTGTTTTCCCTCCGTAGTAGTGTATTTCAACCTGACCCCGGAATCATTCCGACCGGGCAATATCGTATGCGGTAGGGCCCTGATAAATTCGACTCCTTTATTTTTTGCATCTTCGTAATATTTTTCAAACTCTTTCCCGTGAGTTCTAATGTCTATATAAAAAATTGTTTGCTCAATATTTTTGTCTGAGCCCAGATGTTCAGCTGTAACAAGAGACTGCTTAATGGCATACATGCAGCATACATTAGAGCAGTATCCATTGTCGCAGCGGTTGATGTTTCGTGATCCGACACATTGCACCCAGGCAACTTTTTTCGGTTCTCTGTTGTCGGATGGTCTTACAAGGTGCCCCATGCATGGACCACTGGCTGAAAGAAGCCTTTCGTACTCAAGGCCTGTAACAAGATCGGGAATATCATTATAGTTGTAAAAATCATAAATTGAAGGATCAAAAGGAGTGAATCCGGGAGCAAGAATTACCGAACCGACATTTAGCGTAAAGATTTTTTCTTTTTCACTGAAAAGGATAGCACCGGTGGGGCAAAACTTTTCACATGCTTTACATTTACCCTTGGTAAGATAGAGGCAGTGTTCAGCGTCTATGGCATACTTTAACGGGACGGTCTGACCGTATTTGATGTATGCCGCCTTACGCTTACTGATGCCCATATTGAATTCGTCAGGTACTTTTTTAGGACATTTTTCTGCGCAGGTGTTACATGCAATACACTTGTTAACATCAACATAACGGGGATTCTTTTTTACCTTAACATAAAAGTTTCCCTTTTCCCCTGAGACTCCAATGACTTCCGAGAGAGTCAATAACTCAATGTTTAAGTGCCGACCGCACTCAACCAATTTGGGCGAGATAATTCACATTGCACAGTCATTGGTTGGGAAGGTTTTATCCAGCTGAGCCATCACTCCGCCGATACCAGGGCTTTTCTCAATCAGATAAACATAGTATCCTGACTCAGCCAAATCGAGAGAAGCCTGCATACCGGCAATACCGCCTCCAACTACCATGACCGATCCGATAGGTTTGTTTGACATTTACACCTCCCTATCAATTTGATTTATTATCCATTTACATGCTTTGGGAATTGAGGTTTTGACTTCTTGAGAAAGACCGGTTTGAATCGTTTCCGGAATACTTTTTACTTGAACCCCCAAAACTTTTACCTTTACACCACAAAGAATCTGTAATTCCCGCAGAAGATTAACAGAAGGATGCTGATGCAATGAAAAGTCATTAACTTTATATATCGGCATCTGAGCGGGTTCTATTTCAAAGAGTTCTCCTGGTTTTTTGTCAGGCTGAGATAATGCATCTATTATGAAAATATGAGTAAGTTTGCCTTGTAGTAGAAGTAAGTCGAACAGAAAATCACGAATGCTGTTACCCGCATCAACAGCATGGACATACTCTGGAATACTATAATATCCACATAGATGTTCAATGACCGCAGGGCCAAACCCGTCATCTCCCAGAAGGGTATTACCGCAGCCGAATATTAAAACAGGCTTACTATAAAGATCTTTGATCATCAGTAAGATTTTCTTTGCGGTGCCGGTTTTTATTGTTTTAATGAATTACTTACTATTAAAAACATAAAATATGGAATATTTAAACAAGTTGAATGTTCAGCAGTTAATATGAATTAGAATATGTAGATCGGGATATAGCTGCAAGATGAATTAGAATATGTAGATCGGAATATAGCTGTAAGATGAATTAGAATATGTAGATCGGAATATAGCTGTAAGATGAATTGGAATATGTAGATCGGAATATAGCTGTAAGATGAATTGGAATA
>SDBT01015772.1_pt1 | contig 12001 bp, 9 predicted proteins | sample 2277101 | NCBI WGS metagenome assembly SDBT01 (sample SAMN10404973, study PRJNA504765) | marine sediment metagenome | isolation source: marine sediment core GS10_PC15, 103 cmbsf | place: Arctic Ocean: Southern Knipovich Ridge | collected 2010
TTGGCTCTTCAGGATTTCTTGTTGCAGCCCAGTCGTGTAAAACCCTTTATGCATGCGAGATATAGAAGATTGGAAGTTTTGGGAGGTTGCGAAAAGATGAACAAATTGAATTTCTCTGGGGGCATTTGTGTAAAGCGTTCCCAACAAACGGGCTATCTCAGGAACCAAGAGCGCCTCCGATATCCCTTCTACGAATATCACACCCCTTGCAAAAAACGTATATGTCCCTGCATCTAAATACATACCGTTGGTCCAAGCGTCCCCTGTGGCGGCAGTACTTTGAGCGAAATAAAATCCGTGTAGTTGAGAGGCGTTTAGTGTCTGCGCCAAGGCATTACCCGTGGTTACTAAAGACTGGTAATGCCATGCGACATCCCTTTTAGGTAAATCAGATGAACCACCACCAGCCGCCCATTTCATTCCACTTGCTTCTGCACTATCAGCCGTTAAAACAAAATCATTAGTTCCCACAGCAAGACGAATATTATCAGAGCCATTGTGAACAGGAAGATCGCCTTTAGTTGTAGTGGGCGCTAAGGCATCAAAAGCGGGAGTTTGAGTTGTCTGTCCCGTACCACCGTTACTAATTGCCAAGGTGCCAGATATATGTGTAGTAAGACCAATCTTTCCCCAACTATTCGCTGTAGTAACGCCTCCAGAAATTAAAGCGTTACCCGTAGCTACAGAGGCCAGTTTGCTCAATGTATTTGAAGCACTGGCCTGAAGGATATCTCCAGTGGCGTAGGTAGTTTGATCTGTACCCCCGTTGCCTTCTGCGAGAGTTCCTGAAATGTGAGTAGTAAGACCTATTTTGCCCCAAAGCGGGGCTACACCAGCGCCACCTGAAATAAGAGAGTTGCCGGTAGCAATAGCAGCCAATTTTGAAAGCGCTGTAGTGGTACTGGCGAATAAGATGTCTCCAATTACATAAACAGTTTGACCTGTGCCACCTTTAGTAGCGGATAACGTTCCACCAAGATTGTCTAAAGTAAGGCTTCCTTCATGTTGCGTAATTGACGAAGCCACAATATTAGCGTCATTGATGTTGCTGGCCCCTTGGTCAGCAGTCCAGTCAAGATGTTCATTAGCCACAAAATTTAAAAGACTATCGTGGTCAATCTCTCCATCGGTTCTGATAAGATTTACCCATGCCGCACCTTCAACACCTCTTAATCTTCCTGTAGTGCTGTCATAACGCAGGCGGCCATTAGTAGCTGTAGGTTCCTGACCTGTAGTTCCTGCGGGTATCTTAACCGCACTATTCATTGCAAAATCAGGAACTAAATTATCTCCACTTGAAAAGGCAATACCAGTAACATCCCATGTAATCTTTTGTTTAGCTCCACCAGCGCCGAACTGCATGAACATGCTGGCATCGCCCATATCCAGTTCGCCCTGTAGTACCTGTGCGGCATTGAAGTGGTCCAGTCTTATCTGACTTTCTGTAACTTCGATCTGAGAGCCTCTAACATCGGACGCATCGAACCAATAAAGAGTATGCCCAAGTGTGCCAATTTCAATCCAGTGACTAGCCTCATTGTTGAAGAAAATTTGAGACGAGGTAGCATCAGTAGAAACATCTTTGCCATTTAAGTCAAGGTTACCCCCTAATTGTGGAGTAGTATCCTCTACTATATTTTGAAGGCCACCTGCCAAAACTCGACTATCAATTTCACTAGCAGACAATAATTCCGTGGTACTTGTGCTGGCATCGTTAATGATCCTGTGCTGTCCAAGGACATAATTTAACAAGCTATCATGGTCGATGGAGCCGACGTGTTGAGTAATCGACGAAGCCACAATGTTATTATCGTGTATATTGTTAGTGGTCTGATCGGCAGTCCAATCTAAATGTTCGTTAGTAACAAATCCTGTTAAATTGTCGTGATTGATAGAGCCTTCATGTTGGGTAACATTTGACGCAACTATATTTCCGTCATTCATATTATCCGCACCTAAATCAGTTGTCCAATCTAAGTGTTCTTTAGCCAAGAAATTAATTAGCGCATCATGGTCAATATCACCGTCAATGGAAGAGCCACCTACTTCAAGTCCTCCTGCATTGGTGATAGTTACCTTATGAAAGGCCAAATCCGGCGACTGTAGATTAAGCGTCATATCTAAAGAGCCAGTACCGCTAGTAAAATTAAACTCAATACTCATATGTCACTCCTACAACTTAGTAATGGTAATACTAGCAGAAATATCTGTCGTAGCATCGCCAGCCGGGGCGGTGATTTGAACGCTTGTGCTGTTGCCAGAAAATTGTAGTTCCAAAACTTGTGCGGCAGTAGCATCCACGATGAATGTTCCGTTAAGAATAAATAAAGCATTATTAGAAGTTAAATGCAGAAATGCTTGAGTGCCTGCAATTTCAACAGCGTTAAATTCTGCAAACATTTCGGCTGTACCACCGCCTCCAACACCCGTTTTTTCTACGTGGCCTCTGTAAGTAACTAAATAACGTGCACTAACAGCACAAGTAAATGTCGATGTGCCCCCAGTATGTGTCCAGCCATCTAATTCAGCATTAGTAGCAAAATCTACCGCCTGTGGTGTACCGCCTACGGAAATAGCCTGTGTAGTAGTATCGTAAGCATGGACGAAATCTGCCTGTACGGCGGCTCCAATAGAAATACGGCTGTCAATCTCACTAGCCGAAAGTAACTCCGTAGTGCTGGTACTTGCGTCGTTAATAATTCTATGCTGTCCTAGCACATAGTTAAGTAAACTGTCATGGTCAATGCTTCCCACATGCTGTGTAACGTTTGAGGCAGTAATATTGCCATCATTCATGTTAGTAGCACCCAAATCCGCAGTCCAATCTAGGTGCTCGTTGGCCACAAAGGCAAAAAGATTATCGTGATTGATGGAGCCTTCGTGCTGAGTAATGTTAGATGCGATTATATTCGCATCATTCATATTGTCCGCGCCTAAGTCTGTCGTCCAGTCAAGGTGTTCGTCTGCCAAGAAATTTAACAAACTATCATGGTCAATAGCGCCAAGGTTTAGACCAATCTGTAAATCCTCATCACCACCGTCATTGATTTCAGTGAGACTAATTCCTGTGTCAGCCGTAACTTTATTGAATAAAAAATCTGCCGTAGTATCATTAGAAGTTATTTTAATTTGGGACATACCGTTAAATCCAGAAAAGTTAGTTAACTTTAATGGAGTAATAGCCCGTTGGTCATCCGTACCAGTATCGGTTTCAGCCTGCGTGGCTAGTTCTACCACACCTGCCACAGTTTCAGAGGCCGGGGGTTGAACAATCTGGTTAAAGTCTGCAATAGTTCCAGCAGTGCCACCGTTATGTATCCAAGTTGTGCTTTCCGCAGTGGCAATGGCAAAATCGCCTTCTTGAAGACTAGCACTGTCCGCAATCATAGCGGCTTCGTCAGCATACACAGTCACAGTACCAATAACGACAGAAGGTAGCTCTGCCAAGGGAACCTTACCGCCTGCATCTAAAGAAGCGTAACCATTAGCTACACTTTTATTTGCAGGGTCTTCCCTTGACGAAATGAATGCAGAAATAGTACCAAAGCCCGCAGTAGGATTACCGAAGCCTATAGTTTCTTCCAACGTACCAATAATATCGTAGAGCCGTTGAACATGCTCTGCAAAGACAGTAAGGCTATCGGCAATTCTACCGGGATCATAAATATCCTTGTCGATAGGATAGCCAACGCCAACAGTTACATCAGCCATTTTTTATACCCTTAAATCAGGTTAATAGTAATGGTTCCGGGCTGGAAAATTTCAAATTGCGTTGCCGTAACATCAACGATTGCCACAGGATCACCGTCACGATGGAATGCCGTAACGTTTGTAAAGTCAACGCCTTGGACATTAGTAATAAGATTGTAGGCATCCGAGACATGAAGAGTACCCCCGAATACCTGATTTTTAAAATCAAGAAAATCAAACAAGGCCGTATTTACATTAGCCTGAACATCTGTAGCATCGAAATTAGCTAGCACTTTCAAATCCGTAGTAATGTTAAAGTCCGAGTAGGTCGGGTCTTTAATAGTGGTAGTTACGTGGATCATACTCTTACTATCCAGAAACGTTTTCAGGTCGGCCTTCAGGCCCGCACTAGGCAAAGCTCCCTTACCGCTAGGCCCCTGCACAGCAGGAAAAATATCCACATTATCGTAAGTGGTAGCAATAGCTAATGCCTGATCTACAGCGCCGTTAGCAGAACTAAACGAAGATGCTAAAGCTTCATAGTCATCTTTGGTCACCGCCCTGTCATTAGTCTTGACAGTGCGTGGACCGTCTTTTTTGGCCTGCTCAATCGTTTCTCTATCTGAACCGCCGCTAGAAGCAAGAGGGTTAGTTACTGTTTCCACATTGGCCGGGGTCGTAGATATCAATTGATTAATAAGATTGGCCCCTACGTTACCTTTAATACCTCCACCAACTCTATAAGAAGCCACAATAGGACTAGTGGCCGGGGGTATTTTACCTAGGGTTCCATTGCCAAACGTTAGGGTGACTTCATCTACTTCATTAACTTTCGTAGTAAAATGCCTGTCAGTAGAAGTGGACGCAATGAAATTTTCCACTCTAGTATAAGCAATATCTGTACCACTTTCCGTTACGATTACTGAAACCGTAGTTTCCACGACAGGAGCACTAGCCAAAGTAAATTCTTGGTCAGGCACTCCGGGAGATGTTCCCAATGTCTCCGAATTAACTGCGGTTCCTTCTGTAGCCGTAGTGAATAAACCTGTCGCAAAAGAATTGGTGGGAGAGTAAGCATTGACAGTTAACTCATCCCAAGTAACGGTTAAAGATACGATATTATTAACCGTAACTTTTTCTGCATCTCCGGCAGTATTGTAGAGAATTATTTGCTGTCCTATGACCATTCCTGTAACAAAGTCAAAGGTAGCCGAAGTGTCCCCAATATTAATTGTGCTATCAGGAACAGACCTTCCTACATAACCAGCCGGTATGGTAAGAGAGGTTACCACTTCAAAAGAAATTGCTTCCTCTGTGGAAGAGGCTTCAGTAGCCACTTGATAGCCGACAAATATAACTGTATTTGTAGCGCTAGAACCTATAGTGAATACTACATCCCCACTACCGGGAATAGCCGTATCCAGTTGATAGTCAATGAGACTAAGTAAATTGATTACTGATTTTCTAAGCTGTGCCGTAGGCAGGAAACTTTCGTTAGCAATCCTGTCTTGATAAAAAGATAATATGTCTAATCCAAGAGCAAACTCATTGACAAGCATAACGCCGAAGTCGCTATCGGGGCGGTTATTCCACTCAGGAGTGAACTGATCCGCCAAAGAAAACATGTCCTGACGAAAGGTTGCAAAGTCCTTGGTGGTATAGTCAATATTTACTTGGGTAAGGTCAATCGCCATTATTAAATCCTTAACGTTAAGCTATCTACTTTATCCAAAGCCTTAACTAAATACTCTAATTTAATTTGAACACTCACATCTGCATTAGCCGGATCAGTTTTAGTGTCCACAGTGATATTAACGATCTCCACTCTAGGCTCATACGTCGTTACTGCCTCGATAATAGCTCGTTGCACTAACGGAGATAAAGCAATGTCGGCCCCATCAAACGTTTGCACCAAAAGTCCTGTGCCAAATCTACGATTGGCTGTAGTTTCTCCAATAGACACCAACGCTATAACTTCCAAGCTCTTCTTAAGTAGAGTAGTGTCCTCATTACTAAATTTTATCTGAGCTACTCTTCCATTAGGTTCAAATCTAAAAGGGAATGCAAATCCATTAAAGAAGACTTGCTCGCCTGTTTTTAAAGGGGGCATTGTTTATCCTTAAGACACTGTACCACTGCCACTGCCTGTACCAATAGCCGCTACAGGTCCAGCAGGCAATGTGCCTGTAACAGTGGTACTAACAGTAGTGCTTACTTGTGCGTTAGCTGTGATATGATCGATGACTTCCTCACCCACCGCTTCACCGATAGCCTTAAGAATATCTATGGGAATAGTAACTCCCCCAATAGAAACATTCCTAAATTCAGCACCAAGTAATGCAGACAATTTACTGTTTAAAGAGTTTTTAATAGCTAATGAAAGAGCCGGTTTATTGAGAGCCATCTTTACACCTTATCTGTAGCAAGCCCTACTCCGCTAAACGTACCGGACGTTAAAATAGGAGGGCCTGTAGGAGCGCCTAGGTTACCCGTATGGGCGTGAGTATCCATGTAAGCTGTTATGAATGTTTTCAGAACAAAGAAATCGCTGGAGCCAGTAGCATTAGAATTGGTACTCATTTTGCCATTCTCGTCTATCTTCCAAAACTCTCCATTGTCGTGTTTAATCGTAACAGTCTCGACGCCATCTTTATCATCAAGTATGATCGTATGTTTGGCCGAATGTATAATTCTGTTAGTAGGAGATGCCGGTGCACTGGGCGTACTACCAGCCACAGCAAAATCAGGATGTATGGGAGTTTCGCCATTAGGAGAAGTATACCAAACGCCTACCCATAAAGGATAAGCAGGGTTACCTCCCTCAAACTCAATCCATACCCTAGTACCAATTGTAGGAACTTTAACTTCCCCAAAAGGCAGAGCAGGTTCGCACCAGCCAATAATAGGAAAGCCAAACGGAACATCTTCCCATTTGCCCGAACTGGGTATATCCACTTGAGGCACTTCTGGAAACAAAGAAGGGCAGATAACTTTAACTCTGCCCTTTTGGTCGGGGTCTTTGTTGTCTACAACATGCGCCCTATGCTTTCCGAATATTCTTTCGCTATCGTGTAACATTAGGTTCCACCCGTAGGTATATGATCCCTTACTTTAAAATTTTCACTATCACCTATAGTGACAGTTCCTCGCTTCTGACCTTTCTTTTCTTCTAAGATGAGGCCTTTCTTGAAACCTTCTCTAGCTTCATTGACCGCATCCTGAACTCTGGTTAAAGGTAGAACATCCCAAAACTTCTTAAGAGTTAAATCACTGGTATAGCCAGTATCAGAGTTAACAGTGTGCATTACTTCGTGCACATACCACGGCCCGTCAATACTAGTACCAGAAATGCCATTATGTCGGATAGGTTTATAGTCCTCACCAACAATGTGTGCCGCAACTTTCTTACCTGCACGTATATGAATGTCTCCTAAAATACGAGCCGTAGCGTCAACAAAATAGAGTAGTCGTCTTGCATGTTCGTTGGCTTCCTGAGACAAGTTTCCAGTACCTTGAACTACCGGCCCTTTTTTAATACTAGGAATGATCGTGCGAACAAGTTTGCCTGTGGTCTCATCAAGCTCCAATTTGGTATTGTTAGTGACTTCATTCTGGTTCATAGCTCCAAACTTACCTGCGTTACCTTTTCCAACTGTTTGTTCCTCTATCTGACTTAATGCACTAGGATTATCCGCAAAAGCATCTGTAGCTAACTGAACTGAGTTTAAAGATTTTTTACTCTGCGTCTTTCCACCTTCATCATAACCGCCCATTGTAAAAGCCGCAGTTTCTTGTCCAATCTTTTGTAACTCAAAATTAAGAAGGTTTTTTATACCAGTTCGATAATCAATGTTAAAATCCGCGTCTCTAGTATGTGTCAAATCCGCATCAAAAAAGTAAACCGTAGTACCCTTAACATAGAATATAGCGTTTACATGCCCGCCTAGAAAAGATAAAAACTGATGCACATTCCAATCACTATATTGATTTAATTTATTGAGTATAGAGGGAGGGACTTTTTTAATGGCATCCGATTTAAGAAATACAGTAGTTTCGTCCGCTTTAAGTCCTATTCGAGTAGCCATACTGATTACAAATTCAACAAGGTTATCTTCCATAAGTTTCTTGTCCTTAACAGGATCAAGTTTAGCAAACATCCTTGTAATATATTCAGTGTAATTCATTCCTTGAATAGTAAGAACTGGAACGCCGTCATCTGGAATATTGTAGTTAACTGCCGTGATACGCCCTGTCAATTTATTCTCAAAACCAGCTTGCCCAGTTACAGGATCAGGTTCGGTGTAGCCTAATTCAATAGAGATACAATCGCCAAGATTAAAAATCTGTGGGGCTATAGAAACCCAGTCAAAATTAGGATCAATGATTTTAATAGAAAACGTATCCGACTGAATAACACTGTCCCTTACGGACACTTCCTTAACGGACTTCAACAAATCATAGATAAGAGTAGCAAAGTCCTGTCCCTCTTTAGTAGTTAACGTATCAGATAAGACTTGCTTTAACTTCTCTCTAATACTAACTGCCTTGCCTATACCAATTAACTGATCCTGAGACTTAACAAATGTGCCGCCAGTATTTTCACTGGTCTTATCGAAGTCTTTGCCAAAATTGGCGCTACTCACTGTCCTTAAAATACCGTCTTTACGAAGTTTACTGGACAACGGAACAATGTCCGGCGCAGGCCCACCAATCCAAATATTGAAGTAGGGCGTAGCCACAGAATAGTAGTTAATACGTGCTCTTTGACTATCACGAAATTGTCCCTGAACCTCTGTGGGCGCAGTGTCCTGATTACCGGAAGAATTTACTAAGGCCATGTTTACACTCTATTAGCCGCATAAGGAGTAGGTACATTTATTTTGTCTCCCGCCTTCAAGTCTAGCGGGAAGAATAAGTTTTCTTTTTCTCTGTTAGCCTGAGCTATCACCCACCATTTTGTGCTATCCCCGTATGCCCTAGCGGCAATAATTTCAAAAGTCTCTTCATCTTTAACAGTGTACGGAGTAAAGTCCTCAATGGATAACGGCCCTAACTCATAAGGGTCTAACGAAAGTTTTTTGCCAATACGGACATGCTCCCATTCACTAATAGTAGTTCTAGCGAAACGAGAGTTTCTAAATACCGCCATGATCCACCCCTAAAAGATTTGTGCAATTTGTCCGATGCTATTAGCTCCGCCAAGCGTAGAGCGTACAGTACGTAATGTAGCCTGAACTTTAGCCAATGCAGTGTGCTCTAATACACGCAACTCTATATCCACCTTAGCTCTAACAGGGTCTAATTTACTGGAAAACATTTCGATTACTATGTCCGCTTTAGTGACAAGAACATCAAGCAATAATGTACCAAGTCCGAATACTATTTTAGGCGGTTTAATGAATTGCTCTTCCGCATTCTTATCAAATGGATTAAGTCCAGATAAACTAGTCTCTTGTCCAGTAAGAATACCGCCAATATCAAGATTGCCCGTTTTTGGATAAAGCATTCTTTGAATATTAGCAATGTCAGTATGTATTCCTGCGTCGATACCCGGTGTCCCACCTGCAATAGAGTTAGCTCTTTCGTAGCCATCTAAGAATAGCTCAAAAGTAATTACTCTAGGCCCACCACCTGTCCAGTGATACCTCTGGTAAGCTAACCCCGGAATATTGTGGCCAACCCAATTAGTAATTTTGCTATCCGTGATAGTGCCTGGGTTAAATTTAAAGACCTGTATGATAGGAGGGACACTTGTAATGTCCGCAAGAAAGCCTTTAAGTAATCTATGGTCTCTAGGCATTACTCTGTTCCTCTCGGAGCCTCTACAGGCGCATTTCGACTGTTAATTGTTCCTATGTTGGCAATTTCACTAACCTTAATACCGCCCTTACTCTTATCTATGATAGTAAGTTTAACGCCTTGTTTCTGGAAAGCCTTTTGAACTGCTTCAGCCAACTCAGTTGCAAGGGCAGCCTTAGCCACATCATCAATACCTTCACGGTCAAGCTCCGTGCTACTAGCCACTAATCTAGCTATACGTTTACGAGCCGCACCGGCAACCGTAAGCCCTTCTTCTTTCTTGGCTTCTGCTACCATAGACCGTAGAAACCTATCCATACCTTCGCCAGATGTAAGTCTCTTAGACTGGCTTTGTAAAAAGGCTTGAGCCGGAGCACTACCGTATGCAAGTCCTAAGAAGGACTGGACTTTATTAATAAGTTTAGCGCCAAGGTCTACCTGGAATTCTACCATGTCTCGGTAAACTTTAAAGGACATGAGCCATTCATCGAGAGCTTTACCAGTCTCCCAACCAACCCACCCTGCCGCACCAAGAGCAAAACCTTTGCCAATAAACTTAGTCGCACTAATAAGTCCAGCTTTACTTATAAGACTGCCTCCAGCAGAAGCAGCACCAGCGGCACTTCCTAGACCACCACCTAAACCTCCGCCCAAACTAGTAGGCCAATTCATAACCATTACGGGAATGCCTAGACCAAAACCACCTCCACCCCCTGCTCTTCCACCACCAAACAGCTTTCCAAGGAAAGGTATTTTACTAAGTAAACCGCCCATACCTTTAAGAACGCCTGCAAGCAGAATACCACCAAGAAGGGGCGCTAGAACTAGTCCAAACGCCCCCAATTTCTTCTTCCAACTTTCTAAAGTATCGTCATTGAAGAAGTCACGGATGGCCGAAGTAACTCTAGCAACAGCCAACAAAAATGATTTAGCATAGTTGGGTAACTTAGCCCAATGCTTTTCAGAAACAATAAAAGTTTCGCCAGCCGCAGTGCGTAAGATATCCCCTAATGCACCAAAGAAAGCTACGGTAGTATCCCAAGCTTCTTCGATCCACCCTACAGCACTTTGTACAGAACCTTGAATATCAAGCCAGTTGTTTACCCATGCAATTTTAAACGCAGTGAGAGCCAGAACAACAGTTAAGAATGCTCCACCCATCACAATGCCCATAGTACCAAACGCACCTAAAAACCCAAACAGGGCTTTAGTAGCCGCGAGTATTACAGCGCCAAACGTAACAAACGCACCGCCAGCAGTAAGTAACAACCCGATTATTCCGAACCCGCCCATAAAGAAGGCCAAGAATTTAGGGTGTGCCTTAGCAAAATCCACAAATGCAGAGGTCATCTTTGCAAGTTTGACTATCATATTACCTACAACATCCACTACTGGGTTAAAGATAAGATGAAATGCCTTAGCGAAAGCCTTCATGCTTGCGTCAGCCGCTTCAATACTACCAGAGATACCAGTTTTCCCAATAAAGGCCAGCTTAATAATATCGAAGCCTTCGATAAAGAATGTAAGCATACGCTGATAAGGGCCTTCTGGACTAGTAACGTCAAGAATAGCCCTAGGAATATCCTCCCCAAGTATATCTCTAATCTCAATGCTGATACCTTTAAAAGTTTCAGCCGCCTTACGACCCATGCCACCGAAAGCGCCATCAATGAATTTAGTAATTTGTTCGGTTTTCTGTTGGATAGTGCCTTGCAGTCCACCCATCATTTGAAGTTGAAAAGTTTTCTGCTTACCAATCCAGTGTTCTAAAAAGTGGATATTATTATTCATAATGGCCTGCTGAACGTTGCCTAGGATAATAGCACTATCCACGCCCCTAGCAGTAGCCAAGTCTGTAATAGATTGATTAAGATTTTTCTGATACGTAAGTGTCTTACCGCCACGCTGTACTACTCCCTCGCCATAAGACTTAAGAGCATCAATACCCGTAGAAGCAAGTTGTTCCACGATCTGTCCAGTTTCTCTAAAAGATAGGGCAGTATCAAGAGCCGCAGACCTCATACGAGTGAAAGTCTGTACGCCCGTAGTACCTAATACATTTTGAAACTGTTGTAGCCGAAGAATAGAAAACTCAGTGTCTTCGCCCACCTTTAACATAGTACCGGCTAAATTCTTGATAGGAGCCAGCATAGCTCTAGCTGTCTCACTTATGCCTCGACCCATTAAAGTAAGATCAGCGCCAACGGACACGAAATTCTGTGCCGCGTCAGTAACACCTTTAAGCCCATCACCAACTCCCTTCATAGCTCTTAAGGAGTTACCAGCAACGAACTCAAAGCCAACGCCGAATGATTTGAAATCTAGTGCCATCTACTTTCCTTTTCTAGCCTTATGTATGTCTTCGCAGTAGGTTACCCAATACTTCCTTTCGCTTATTGCTATATCTAATATAGAGTTCCTAGACCATTTAAAAGTATAGGCGATTAGACCCACATCGTTCTTGTAGTCGGGATCTAATCTGAAATAGAGTATCCTTAAGTATTCTCCGTGC
>SDBT01015773.1_pt1 | contig 11999 bp, 14 predicted proteins | sample 2277101 | NCBI WGS metagenome assembly SDBT01 (sample SAMN10404973, study PRJNA504765) | marine sediment metagenome | isolation source: marine sediment core GS10_PC15, 103 cmbsf | place: Arctic Ocean: Southern Knipovich Ridge | collected 2010
GTGTGATATCTGACAATAGGATCGCACCTTTACGATTTGATTGGACAATTACTGATTCATCAGTAACTCCAACCACCTTAGCAAGAATAGGACGTTTTTTGTGCCTATGTGAAATGTAGCAAATTGAATCCTTGAATCCCCGAATGGCTGTTTTGTCCATATAGCGATACCTCTATTGTGGTAGTAATGTTTAGGGTGTCTCCCCTCCTGTAGATATAAAGAAATATCGGTTTAAATATATTACTATTTCTTGTTTTTCAATCTCTCAAAACAACCTTTTTTTATAGTTACTCATTGGCTACAACATTTTGTAATGTCAATGGTCAAGCAACCATAGAATCAGTGTTTTTCATTAGAACCTTCCTCCTTATAAACAAATATATGAAGTTTTATCTTGGTAATGTCAAATGGTTCCTTGAGACCATCCTTATACATCTTAGAAGCCAGTTCCCAGGCTTGAGAAATATCATCCATAGAATCAAAATGTATACAATAACTCCTCCCAATTGACAATATCATTTTATTATAATTGTCATACTTATACAAGAAATCATCAATTTTTTTAATGTCCAATGTTGTTTCTAAATAAAAATAAGAAACATTCTGGTTATTTTGTTTCCACCTTTTCACAGTTTCTATCATGATTCCCACCATAACACCTCAATATTTTGTAGTACTAATGAATTGTTCATGTTGTTCATGTTTTTTTGTAGAACACTCTATATACGAGTACACACATAAAATCATAAAAAAACTACTTAATGGTCTAATAATTTGTATGTGTATCTGTATAAGGGGGTTATAGAGAAATAACTTGAACATCATGAACACACCCTGAATATGTCCATTTAATGAACTCAATGTATCCATTTGACACCCCTCCATGTATGAATCCTTTTACCCCTACATGAAGTGTAATAATTATCAACATAGAAGAAATTATTATTTTTTAACTTCCTATGAAATGAATTCTCACTCATTATTGGAAGTTTTTTATCATTAGACCACTTATTGTATCTTATATATATGTCTCTCTTGGGAATATACTCATATGATGAAGACACCATAGTATCAATCATAAACTTATCAACAACAGTCATCAACTTTCTAGTTTCAAACCATTTTCTTATCTCTTCAACCGAGGGGTCATAGGAAAACCTCTGTAAATCATACTGGTCTCGCAGTCTCTTAATTCCATCCAGACTCCAATTGAAAATCTCAGACTTCATGGTCTCTGATATAACAGTTTTTCTTAATTTATCATCAGAAATACCTGTTTTAATCCTGATATCATCAATGTCCTGATTCAACAACTCATCTGGAGGGATAAACTTATAAGGAAATGTAATTGGCAGCCATCTTCTCAATACCGCATCATCATTCATACCACTCTCAGGTAAATTTGGAGGGCCATTCCCTGTCCATATGATCTTAGCCCTTGAATGCAATTGAAATGGCTTATCATATATCATTCTTACAGTTATTGTATCCCCACCGGTTAGTGATTTTAAATCATCCAAACTGTGAGGTTGGATTTCAACATTGACATCACTGCGTATATTTGCAAGCTTTCCATATAACATTGAAGACCTGTAATTGGAGCCATAATTGGAAGAACACATGTCATGTAGCGATAAACTTGAATAATTACTCTCAATTTTTCCCCCCAGCATATTTTGGATCGCATAACAGAAAACTGATTTCCCGCTATCATAGTCTCCATCGATATAAAGGAGTTTCTTAACTGATTGACTATCCACCCAAAGATAACCAATAAATTCCTGCAAAGTATCTGCAAATATTGGGTCATCAACCCACTCATTAATCAAGCCCTGCCATTTTTCATACCCCAATTCAGGATCATAGGCAATAGGTAATTTATTCAAAACAAATCTTTTAGCACTGAACTCCTCAGTTTGCATCGTCGTAGTGTTGAACAAACAGTTGTCCAAGGCAATGATATCCTTATCCCTGTGCAGTGTTTTTTCTATATCCAATGTAAGAGTGGCAATCCTTTCAATTATTTCACTATTAACTTTTTTTGTAACATCTTGACCAATATGCTCATATATACCTGTTTTTATTAAGACATGCTCCTGATCTTCTTTGTAATATTTTCCAGTATAAATATAGGTCTTTTTTGGGGTAAAATCATCTGGATACGAAGTTATTGCTTCATATGATAATGCTATTTCCCTTGCAGTCTCATCGATCATCTGTTTCCATGCATCAGTCCCTTGTCTGGTTAATGCCAGATTTTTATCAAGTTTCTCAATAGCAGACGTCCATCTCTCATCATCATCTGTTAATGCTGAGATGCTGGAATCAGTGAGTACTATTGTTTCAATTTGAGAATATAATTTCCCCATCTGCGTGTATCCATATTTATCTCTTATTGCATCAAATGCTGCTCTGACGCCATCAGATCTGTTTTTCAACTCCTTGATCCAATCCTTAGTCACTGTCGCTACCACCATGGCTCTTGTCTGATTTTTTCAAGAACACATCCTTTTTTCTCCTGTTTTTAACGTTCAGCCGGACCTCGATGATATGCGACAAATTTATTACGTGAACTTCACCATTATTCTCTCTCAAGATAAGTGATTTGTTAATCATGGATCTTGATATTCTGGATTCCATAACCAGTACCTTCATAATACAAATATTTTCCAATAAGATCGCCGTGTTCTTTGGTTAAATCATTTAATATCTCAGGCCTTATGTAGATATGATCATATTCGTTGTACTCGGTTAAAAATTTTATATAAACATATTTTTTGTTTTTAACTTTGCTTACGTTAACGATTTTTCCGTCGGTTTTATACCATTTCATTTTTTCACTTCTCCGTTTCAGGGTTATCTAGCTTCAGACACAGGTGTAAAACCTTCCAGAAACGTAATCATCTAATGAATAGTATATCTCCTGATCAAGGTAGTTGGGGCCATCAGGGTCATCTCCAAATGCCTTTGCAAGTTGCCGCAAGGTCGTGGCAAGCGCACATTGTATCTCTTTTACGTCTCCATTCTCGGATTTGATATTTAGATATCCAATTCCTGCAGTCATTGCAGTTCTTGAAAAACCCAGGATTATCCCACGTTTCATTTAAAATCCGACCTGTCTGCAATTCTCTCGTCACATTCTGGACATATTACACTGTTTAACCAAGGTACATAATTTTCTTGTATTGCTTCTTTATCAGCACTAACCATTACAACCACATATACAATGTCCAATTCCTTGTTGCAACATTTACAATACCAATTCCCATTGCTCAGTTCCAAAAAGTTAGTTTCTTTTTTCTCATGAGTTTCACATACTTCTTTGATTATCTCCCCTGCCTTCTTCATTTTCTCAAGTTCTGCTTTTGTTTGGTCTTTATTTTGCATATTTTTTGCCTCCGTTACTTTTCTATTTTTTATTTAATCCCTGCATCTATTACTTTCTTTTTTCACCTTTTATAAGAATATGTTTAATTTGTGTGGGTTATTTAATAAACACATTGACGATGGTATGATCATGAAATGTCCATACTGCAATAGCATAAAAACCTGGAAACATGGTAAAACAAGTAAGAACAGACAACGGTATATATGTAAAAAATGCAATAAGACATATGTAAAAAATTCAAGGATAAATTATCCTCACACAAAAATCCCATTTGAATTTATAGCTTATATTTTATACTCTGAAGAATTAAACAAAAAGCGGAAAGTAAAATATATATATCGTAAAAATGATAAAAAAGTTAAAAATAATCAAACAGTACGAGTTAAAAAATTCTTGTCATTTTTAGATTTACCCTACAAAAAAGTATCTAAAACAACAATTTATTTATGGAATGAAAAATATGGGTCAATTTATAAAAAACTTGTAACTCCTGAGGAAGCTGTCCATTTTTATCGAAGTAATATAAATAAGGAAAAAATATCTGTAGAATCATTATCAGTTAAAGAACCATTTAGACCAATTGAAGAATTTCCAAAGAAAACACATCTGGAAGAACTTTCAATTATGGTAATGTTACTTGGTGTCAGTGAGGCTCGAAAATTTATACGAATGCTGGAGGAAATCAATATGCAAAAAGAGTATTTTAAGATCAATCCTTGGCTAATAGGGACAAAACGAATATAAATGTATTAAAAAGGATAAGAAACAGGTTCTGGGTGTGTTTCTGCGATTCTAGATGTGCAAAGAGGCTTTTATGTAAGGAGTTTTTCGATGAAGTCCTTGTATTTATCTATCTCGTATTTTGACACACCTTTTGATTGGGCAAGTTTGATGATCTTTTCTGCATTCTTTTGGAATCGCATAACTTCTTTAGGTACATCTTGTGGTTCGATGTTTCCATCTTGTAAAAATGACTTTGCTAATGGTGTGCTTAGTGTATGAAGTTGTTTTTGCATAACATTCATTTGTTCTTTTATCTGATCAATTTGTGATTGATGCTGATGTTCAAGTTGTTCTTTCTCATACTTGATTTTCTCATAACTTGGTGGCATTGAAGTATCACCATGTACTTTTTTCAACAAGTCGTTGAACCCTGTCAAATCATAATCACATCTTCGTTGCCCAACTGCATTATTACTCCAGCCAAAAAACAGAGCAATTTCACTATCCTTATAGTTCTTTTCAGTATCAGAAAACATTAGAGTTGCTCTTGTTTTACGAAATGATTTCAAAGTTAAGGTTTGTTTTATTTTTGCAGCTTTAATTGCACGGTAAAATATTTCACGCACGCTGGCGTAATTCATTGGCATCCACTGTTTTGTACGGTATTTTTTTTTAATCCAAAGAGGTTTTTCCATTTGTCCATTATATGGATGTTTTTCCAACCATAACCTCAAGTATTCCGGGAATTCATTCAATGGTATTTTCCTTGGTCTTGTTTTGCTCTCGGGAACAGAGATTATAAAACCATCGCCATTGTCTTGTACATGTCCAATTGCCATTGATAATATTTCTGAAGGTCTTGCACCAGATAGATATAGTATTTCCCAAAGTGCTTTCTCTTGGATATCAGTTGATGTTTGTATTAGTTTTTCATATTCTTGTCTTGTAATGAAGTATTTTTCCTTCGCATTTGGGTCTTTTAATTTCTCTTTTTGCTGCATGGTTTGGAATTCGTACCATTCCATGTTCTTTGGTCTTTGCTTCTTTTTAAGTCTAAGATGCCAAGTGTAGAACTGCATGATATTTATTGCATAAGTATCGGCAGAATTTTTCTTGTCAAATGTTGCAAAGAATTCAATCATTTCTTTTTCAGTGATTTCTTGAAGGTGTTTACTATTAAAAAACTTACATAACTTTGCCAGTGCAGTTTTCTCACCTTTTACAGTCTTTGTTGATTTTTTCTGAACATCTTGACGAAAACATGCATATTCCAGAATCAACTTTTTATTATCTTCACTGACGCCTTCAAATTGTGGAGGACGTGACATTACGACCTACCCCCTATAAAAAAAGAATAAGAAGGTTCTGGTATATATGTATTACAATCCTTAAATTTGGGTTTCCATATTTTATAATGATTAAACTTGAATGGGAAAATAATCTTTTTGATTTAATTCAACAAATCTCAAATCCTTAGGAAAACTATCATTGATATGATCGTTGATCCTCTTTTGTCACTACAAGTTTTTTTGATTCAAGCTCAACATAGCCCTCAACTTCAGCAAAAGATTGAAGTTTTACATCTCTCTTGAAATCATATGTTTTATATGATATTCCAGAGAGCGACATATTCATTGACTCATTACTTCCATCGTCGATAAATAATCGTAAATGAAACGCGTTCTCCACTCCAAAATTCTGATTAACCTGAGTATTCATATCTGGAGATTGACAAGCACTTTCAACAGGTATCCATCCGCCATTTCCTATTGATCCGCCGACAAATACTTCCGTCCAAGCATGCGGTGTAGCAATCATATTACCAGTTATGTCTTCGGAGAGGAGATAACCCCGAATGAATCTGGCAGGAATACCAACTGCTCTACATAGCGAAATATAGAGAAACGAGAGATCATCGCAATCACCAGTTTTCTTCTGAAATGTTACTGCCGCGGGTTGAACACTACCGATATCGCTGTGTATTTGATATGCTGTGTTTTCTTTTAGCCAGAGAAAGAGCGCTTTAGCTAGAAGAAATGAGTTATCAGTTTCTGCCTCGTCAACAACATTTTGAGCAATTCTTTTAATGTTTGAATTAGCAGGATCAATAAGCCGTGCAGAGCCATTCGACTGCATCTGCAGATACTTTTTTGAAATAATAGGATAAAGAGTGTTAACTTCTTGAACTGTTAATGCATCGGCACCACTAAGATCAGAGACAAGAAAGCTTTGTGCAACAACACTAGCAGTTATTCCAAGTTCATACGTTGTCTCATCATCTCCAGAAATATTCCAATGAAGAAAGCTATTATTTACAAACGTTATAACCTTAAAACCCTGAGCATATAACGGATGATAGCTCGAAATCCCTTGAAGTACTTCAGGTATGTCACAGTCATAGGTTATCTCATATTTTCCAGTACCCGTACAGGTCACAATGTATCCATAACGAATGGTATAGCTAATTTTTGTAGGATGTGCTTCATATGTAGTTGGAATGTTAAAAAGAGAATCAATACATCCAGAAAATATGGGTACGAGCAATAAAACAACAGTGAGTATCGGAATTATTTTATTATTTTTCATAAGAACGTCTTATTTATCTTTTAAAGAATCTTTTTGTTGTTCCTTGAGATTTTCTATATTGACATCCATCATTCATAGGACATTTAATGCATTTCGGATCTGTCTCATAACAAAAGTTTTTCCCAAGTTGTGCGAGTGAATCAAGATACTTGTAGACATTTTCCTTCATTTTCTGTGCTTCAACAGTCAACAACTCCATAGTCTTATCAGGATCATCAGTATCTACCCAACCAAGCCTATTTGCAACTCGAGTAACTGCTTTTGCTTTCTCAGTTGTCGTATCTTTCTTCACAGGTGTCTCTGGTCTTTTAGCAACATGTTCTTTATGCTGAAGTGGTGGAGCAGGTGCTTTAGGAATCTTTGGTTTAAAATCAGTCGGCTGACCATTCTTAAACACAGTAACCGATTTACCACCATGATTAGTTTCCCTTGTTCGTACCTCCATCATAATAGGAATCTGAATAGAAGCACCAGAAATAAGTGCAACACCAATAGGTAAGCGTTGTATCTCACGATATGTCTGACTGGTGAGTCCCTCAACTGATTGAATAATTGCCTTTAAATCATTTGGATTTGTCACCTTAAGAATAATATTTGTGTTACATTGCGATATAACGTTTTTATCAACTTTTGCGGGACGTTGACTCACAATACAAAGCCCCATTCCAAACTTTCTCCCCTCTGAAGCAATTGTTCTTAGTATGTTTGATGATACTGCAGATCCTAACCCTCGTTCTGGACAGTAGTTATGTGCTTCTTCAACGATAAGGAGAAACGGTGGGATTTTACCAGCCTTTCGATCATCAAATAATTCTTTTGTAAGACGGGCAACGACTACATCTTGAATATCAGGTGGAACTCCCTTCATATTGATTAGAGAACATTTCCCTTTCTTTACAAGATCAGAAGTTGTTGTTGCTGTTTCTGAGAATACACCAATTGAGTCAAGTGACTCAAGTGATGCGATAACATTCCACCGAGCATTACTTTTACTTCGATTCACTGCTTCTATAATATCTCGAAGGGTATAATGCTGTTTATACTCCTTCATCTCTTTAATTGACTGATACAAAACTCCAATTTGAGGACCAGAAAGCTTTGCTTGAAGAAGGTCTATAATTTCTCTTGCCTCTAGATTGATACCATTTAAGGTAAGATGTTTCATATTCCCCTTACTTCCAAGAGGTGAATAGGCAACAAGTTGACTCGCATACTGCTGAGGTTTAATACCAAACTTTTCCATATTTTTTTTGTCTTTTCGGTCAGTGTTTGACTTGGTAAGAGACATATATTCGCCATGGGTATCGATAATAACCATGGGGATTTTTTTCTTAAGAAACTCTTCGACTAAAACTCCGCAGACATAGCTTTTCCCAGCACCTGTTTTTGCAAGTACACAGATATGTTTTTGAACAAGTGCATCAATGTTGAGATATACAGGGAGATTATGTCCCTTAAGAAGACCAAGATATGCCCCATTTGTTTTATCATTATGAAGACCAAGAACATGACGAATGAGATCCTCCTGCGCAAGTGCTATTTTACCACCTGCATCAAAAGGAGTACGAGGGGCCTGCAAATATCCTCTTTTATCTCTATATCCAATAACATCAGCATAGGCAGAGATATTTGAGTTAATATGCGGCAGTTCCTCATCGCTTTTCAGCGTGACAGCATCTTGAAATCGAAGATCTGAATACCGTTTGATATCCATGACTTGAGCAAGTATATAACCTTCTTTATGTGGTGCGGTAACATAGTCAAACTTTCGAAGATTATGACCGTCAACGGTAAAATTAAACTCAGTTGAACCGACATCACCATAAATAATTCCGATAGATCCGTTTTTTTGTTGCATCCAATAACCCCAATTATTGAGGAATAATAGCAAGACTTCTTATACTTTTTGCAATTTTTCACTCAATCTTTGTGACAATCCTGCAAAGACCTCTAACGCTTCAATTTCCATAAAATGCAGATCACCAGGTATAATTACTGTATGAAGCGGGCCACCAAAATCTCTAGCTAACAACTCTTTTATTGAGTCAGCAGCAACGATTGGATTTGGCGAACCAGCCCTTGCAACAACACAGACAATGCTTTCATCATTAAAGAGATGTTTTCCTAGTTTTTCTTCCATTTCTAAAAGAAGCTTCAACCCCTCATTTGCCGTCATATACACCTCTTTATCTGCTTGGATATCAAGAAGAACAAGCGTATGAAGCCCCATCTTTTTATTTTCCAAAATAACAGAGTATGGGCTTGTTGGAAAATAGTTTTTCTCAGGAAATGCAAGTGTCGTCGTCCTCCCAAATTTATAGTTCTGCAGTCCAAGAAGACCTGGAGCTGCAGTGATAATACTTCCGCTATGAATTATCTTCGTTTTTATGCCACGTCGTTTGGCTCTAAGTCTAAGATCAACATGAGTTGTTGCAATCATAGGATCGCCGCATGTCAAAAACACAACGTTTTCTTTTGAAGCACAATCTAATATCTTATCACCTTTCTCTGTTTCTTCCCGAGATAATATTTCTATTTGTTTTCCAAATGTTTGCTCAAAACTATTTTTTTTAAGACCGATAAGCTTTGATGTATAAAACTCTGCAAAAACCTTATCACACTGTTTAATTTCAGAGAGTCCATTTAATGAAACATCCTTTTCACTATAAAGCCCTAGACCGATAAATAGTAACTGTCCACCTGCCATATTTTCACAGACATCCATTTGATTAGCCTACAAAAAGTTTTGTTTTGATTTTGATAAATCCGAAAGTGTTTAAAACCAAGATTACATTACCATGTGTGGGCGACAACTACCGGCTTTTTTTATTCTAATGCCCATGACTATCGGTGTGTTTGCTAGAGCTAATATTTTTTTTATTGAGCATTTTGTGATATCTTTATGTTTTTAGTAGTTTCGATAACGTTATAAGGAGGAAAATAAAGAAAGATTTAAATCACACAAGATATATTCCCCCTCTTAGGAGGTATAGTATTATGGCATTTGTACATGATGGTTGGACATTATATAGTAAAGATGTAACCTTGAAAGGTGGAAGAAACCAAACAATCTACTATTTCAGTAAGAGAACACCAAAAAGCGGTTCACCCTGTGATAAGCCGGACAATATGATTGTTGGCGTAAACAAGAGAACTGGACTTCCATATTTGAAGAAGAAATAAATATTTTATTTCTTCTTTTTCTTTTTATCTTACTACCCTATTAATGATATGTTGTTTTTTTAGACAAGAGATTTATTAACTGATTTTTCATCTTTGATGAGCAGTGTTCTATGCCGAAAAGACGCAATAAAAAAAAAGAGCTGCAAAAAAAAATAGCGAAACAGAGGATTCAACGTTTGTTTTTACTTGCAGAACAGTATGCTTTATGTGGCAGATTAAAACTTTCGGATAGATATGTTTTTTTAGCTCGTAAGATTTCTATGAAATATTTAGTTCCCATGCCAAACAAATTTAAACGTCGGTTTTGTAAGCATTGCTATTCATATCTGCTGCCAAGTGTTACTTGTAGAATACGGATTCATAAAGGAAGGATCGTCACCTATTGCAATAAATGCAAAAAATATACAAGAATGCCACTGCAAAATCGTTTGGTAAAATAACTACTTCCATGAAAAAAATGATGAAGAGCCGTTGTTTTTGAACAACAGATATGCTATCCAATATACTTAAATAACATATGGTTTATTACCGATACCCGCTTTATATATAACGGAAGAGAATTGATATGACAACAGCATTTGATGTTCCTGCAAAAGACTTAATAGACGCGTTGACAAAAAAATTGCAAAGTGAAAAAGAGATTAATCCACCGGATTGGAGTCGCTATGTAAGAACTGGTCTTCCTAAAGAGAATCCTCCAGAGGATAAGAACTGGTGGCATATACGATGTGCGTCTATTCTTCGGAAGATATATATCCATAACGGTATTGGTATTGAACGTTTGAGAAATGAGTATGGTGGAAAACATGATAAAGGCTCAAAACCACATAAAGCACGAAGCGGCAGTGGATCAATAGTAAGACATGCGCTGCAACAACTTGAAAAAGCAGGGTATGTGACAAAACAACGAGGAAAAGGTCGTATTTTAACACCAAAAGGAGCATCTTTTTTGGACAATACTGCATTTGAAGTTAAGAAAAATCTTATAGATTACTATCCTGAACTGAAAAAATATTAAAAAGTTATTATTTCATTTGATTTGAGGCTCAAAGATTATGGATGATGAATTAGAAGCCATTCGGAAGAGAAAGTTATTAGAACTTCAACAGCAACAAATGAGCTCACAGAATGCTTTAGAAGATGGAGCAAGGAAGGAAGAGTTTGAAGAGCAGAAAAAGGCAGCTCTTCGGCAGATTCTTACCACTGAAGCACGGGAACGGCTTGGGAGAATTAAGGCAGCTCGTCCGGAAGTTGCTGAAAATATTGAGAATCAACTCATCATGTTTGCTCAATCAGGGCAGCTCAAAAATAAAATAAATGATGAACAGTTACGGGAGTTACTTTCAAAGTTAATTCCTAAAAAAAGAGATATTAAAATTAGAAGAAGAGGGTTTTAAATATGTCTACTCATAAATCATTAGGTAAAAAACTTCGGTTACAGAAGGCGACAAAAAGTAATAGACGGGTGCCAGCGTGGGTTATGATTCGTACAAACAGACGTTTTACACGACATCCGAAGACACGACACTGGCGGAGAAGTAAACTTAAGAAAGGTTGATTTGTATGGCTGAGAAAGAAGCAGAAAAAGAAATCGAAAGAATATATGTGATACCGCTGCGAAAGGCAAAGATCGGAAGATCATCTCTTGCAGCTCCAAGAGCAGTGAAACAAGTACGTAGTTTTCTTACAAAACATATGAAGGTTGATTCAGATGATGTTTGGATAGATGATTCACTTAATAAAGAGTTGTGGTCTCGAGGTAAATTTAAGATACCAAGTAAGATTCGTGTACGAGCCGTTAAATTTGAAGATGGTGTTGTAGAAGCAACAATTCCTGAGCTTGGGGTGAAAAAATCACGTCGTGAGCTCCTCAAAGAAGAAAAAGAGAAGAAAGCACCGATTCTTAGACGGGATGAGGAAGAAATCGGGGAAGAAGAAGGCGTTGGGGGAGCTGACGAATATGACATTAGTCCTACTGCTGATGGTGATGTAAAGATTAAGAAAAAGAAGGCGCCGAAGAAAGAAAAGAAGGAATCTGAAAAGAAGCCTGCGAAGAAAAAAGAAAAGAAGAAATCAGAGAAAAAACCAAAGAAAAAGAAGGAAACGAAAACATCAAAGA
>SDBT01015774.1_pt1 | contig 11998 bp, 10 predicted proteins | sample 2277101 | NCBI WGS metagenome assembly SDBT01 (sample SAMN10404973, study PRJNA504765) | marine sediment metagenome | isolation source: marine sediment core GS10_PC15, 103 cmbsf | place: Arctic Ocean: Southern Knipovich Ridge | collected 2010
TAGTACCCTTGGGTGCAAAGACTAACTCATTCGGGTGCAGGGACAAGTCCTCTGCCTTGCCCGCCTGACCAAACACAGCATTCTCTGCTGGGTATCGTTTCTTAACGGCTTGACGTATCTCAAGCAATCTCGGGTTCACCGAACAATTATTAGTTACCTCGCCCTGTGGTGTGCGCTCTTGGAAGAATGGGACTGTTTTGGCGTGTCTTGGTTCCCGAGCTTGTGGGGTTGAAAACATTATGGGAAGATACTCTCTACGGGAGCCTTCAAGTCTGATGATGTGCCTGACTGGGACCTATATACAGGGGTTTTGTTAAATCGTGGTAAATGCTACGTTTGTATTCCACAACACACTTAGTGAGCACGTGACGAATTCGTAAGGACCGCTTCCATCGTTGGCAGAGAGCCCATTGCATCATTTGCAGATTTCCCACCAATTCCAGAGGCGTTGACACCTTCAATACGCTTACGTGTATCGGCAGGTTTGTCGCCCATGTGGCGAACAAAACCCACGTTAATTATATGACCCTGGCGCCACAAGCCACTAATGTCCTCATAGCCCGCCTCCGCTAGGCTCGGATCGGTACGGGCAGAGAAGGCCGATGTCCATGGATCCACATAAAAGTGTTCATACTCTCCCGTAGCCTTGTTCAAGTACCGCTTCAGAATAAGCTTGAGAGGAGCTAGAGGAGACAAGAACCGGGCAAAGACATTGGTCAGCTCCGTGGGACCAGAGTGCACCACAGTGATTATACGGTACTGTGTGTTGGCCACATCAATCTTTTGTACACCAAGGAAATTCCACTGACTCATGATCCCTTCCACCGTCAGGTACTTGAGGCGACTCTCCGTAGTGCGTTCCGACATTAACATGTCCTCGTAGCGTGGGGCCCCCCACTGCGACTCTCCACGGTAGAAAATCTCGTCTATGGTGGGCGCGCTATGCATATAATCAGTCACGGAGTCGGCATCAAATTCCGCTCCAGCACTCTCGGTTACACGTCCCTCCACCACTCGACGATACGTGTTGCGGAGAATCTCATTAAAGTCTGTCAAGTTCACAATGGTTTTGGGATCATCACGCGCCATCGACGCGGACCGGTGACTGAACAACATGTGACCCCCACGCACATTCATATGATAGGGCTTTTGGTCCCATGGATTCACCACATACCCCGAAGTGACCAGGGCATTGGATGGTGCAGAGTTCCAGATGCTCACGGATGTGTTTAGAGCATCTGTACTAACACCGAGCGTGCCTGGAGGACGAATAGCCGAGCCCAAGGGAATGTTGGGTTGACCCCGTTGACCGGGGAACCCGACCGGGGCAAATTCGGGTGAGAGAAGAGACATTTTAAGCCTTGATGTGACTATGTGCGTACAATGAGAATATATACCGCGGAAAGTTCATTGTGGACCCAGAAAATTGCTTCGTGACCGACTCACACCGGTTGACGTGAACATGGACCGTGAGGGGTTTACAAATGAATTGTTCATGTCTGCACTCACATCCAGGTTGGAATTGTGCAGGAACATTCGCCCCGGACGAGAGTTGTATAATTTATGCTCCTGGTCCATTGTCTGATTGAAAATCTTCCATGCCTTTTCATCTACTTTGTATCTTGGGTCCCCATCTTCATCGTCTTCACTGGTACGACGACGCTTCCGAGTGAGGAACAAACTATGGTTGAATATGAGATGCTGGATACGGTGAAGTTGCTCTAAACGTGTAATTAGTGTGACACTCGGCTCTTTGCTGTGCTCTTGCATGTGCTCGAGAATGGTGGCATGTCGCCACTCGGGAATCGGCTCTTCACCCGGCTGCAGACTCTCATTGGTCGGCTTGCGAATGTACTTTTCAAAAAAATCGTATAACTCTCGAGCAAGGCTGTGCGCCGGCATGTACCCAACATTGTCCTTGAAAATCTTCGTCATTTCGTTAAGACGTCGTAAATTGACTGCCCCGGTGTTCGCAGTACCGTGCTTGCACGCCCAACACTCGTCTTGGGGATCAGGGGCACCAAACATCTGAAAAATTGCCTCGTTCGTCGGATGACGACATGGTTCCCATTCAACTTCTTCTTCTTCTCCATCTTCCTCCTGGGGCACAGGGGACTCATCATGGACCTGCGGTCGTCGACGTCGCCGCCTGTTAGCACCCTCCTCCTGCACCTGAAAAAACCCATTCTCCGACCGCTGACTGCTAACAATGCGTCGACGCTTTTCTCGATGAAGTCGCTGTAGTGATGATGAAGGAATTCGGCGACCACCACTCTCACTGTCATCCTCATCTGGCACTCCCGCGGCACTGAACACAAACGGATCAGTCTCGGACATTATGACGTCCAATTTCTCGAATAGCTTTATAGTCGACACGCGTAAATAGCTAATAATTGTGTCTATTGTGAGGCGAGAATAGTGGAGACAGTGAGATTCCCCTACAAAGGCCGTGTCGAAATAAATTGAACATAATGGACGTTGTGTATGGGTCCGTGTTGAATGCTCCTTACAAATTACCCGATGCATCGGCACTACGAGACCTCGCCGATCGCCTTCAGTCGGTCATGAAGGATTTGCACGAGAAATACCTGGAACAGCGCCGCAACGAATATACGGTCGATGGACAAAGTCGATATTACCTGGAAAAAACTCGCTCCCATCTGCTACGGTACCTGCTTGACATGTACCCGAAGCTGTCCACTATAAAAACCGACAAATCGGTGCGCTTCAGCGAATTGGTGTTCTGGATATTATGCAAGTGTAACATTATGCTGCACCATGAACAAATCATGGACGACATGGACATGGTAGAACAACGTTCCACAGGATTTGAATTCATCGTCGACCATGAACTGGCATGCACCGACGATCGTATCCTCTTTTACGATTGTGCACAGCTGCTAGCCGCCGTGCGCCAGGTGGCCCGAAAATGGAACACGCTGCCTCATAACACAAAATTGATACAATATGTAGATTTTCTAGAGTATCGCACCAGTATGTTCCTATGTGAGACATTTGACGATGAAACGCACAACCTCGTCGAGTACCGACTACAATCACGAGCGGGAGAGTACGCATTCAACCACCGGTTCATCGAGGAGATGACATGGTATTTTTACGCATTTCACCGGAAAGTCAGTCGATACGAATCCTTTCGGGATGTGGAACACCCAGCCCCCACTATGCCTACACAGGAACGTCAAGAACAAGTGCGTATGTGGATTGAGCGCATTCTGCGGTACGTACACAGTGAGATGATTTACGAAACGTTTCGCGATCGATACATGAACATGTGCCTGCGTCCCGCCGAAGTAGAGTTGCACCGCCGTGACAATCCTAATACCACAATGAAGTTGGTACCGGTGCTTAAACGATTTCGGAGCACGTCTCAGTTCAAGTCCCTAATGGAACGAAGCAACACCACGGGCCAGGCGTTGCTGGATACGGATGAAGAGTGGGGGCGCACACTGTTTCACATTCAACTTGTACACTTTTACATTAACAATACATTTCGCGTGAATTGGGAATCACTGTTCGTAGTGTATGACTGGGAATTCGAAGATCGATATTGGCTGATTCGCAAGAGTGAGCAGCCGGTGTTGGTGCAAATGTTTGATGGATTCGCCCTAGCCTACCACCAGCGTCGATGGCTCGTGCCTGGGGGTTTTCTGGCGGCATTCTCACAGTGGCTCGGCATCATCCACGACGAATTTGACGACCACCTTATTCAGGACGGACATCGCGTGGACATTTCCGAATTATTTCGACAATTGGAATCAGTCAAGGACGGTGGAGATTCCGACACCCACTCGGACACTGACGAAGAGGACACGGGCTACCACTCGGGAACCGAATACGAAATTACATTCTAGAATATGAATCCCGCATTAAATCATACCTCAATCTACAAATACCAAATGGATCTATATCCATAAATATCAAAATGGATCTATATCTACAAGTATCCCGTCATAAAAGTAAACCCCCCAAAAAATGAATCATAGTGATTTGGATCCAAGATTTCAAGAAGTGATGAAAATTCACGCGGCAAATACCAAAAAAAATTACCGTTCGGCACAACTTAGTCTGCATACGGACGATTCGCTGTGCACGAAACTCGCTCAAATAGACCCGGACAAAATTGATGGCAAGTGGAAATGTACGTGTGGTGAACAGTTTCCAGATTCGTTCCGTGCGGCAAACCACATGGAAGTAGTGGTTATGCGGGTGCAAGTGAGAAAAGATTTGGCAAGAATAAAGGCAGCTTGATGTATTCATCGACGAGGAAATACAACGTAAATATTTGCGAGCATTTCCTTACGAAATTCTTCAAAGGACTCGTGTTCTTGCTCAGTCATGTACCGACCTTTGTTCAGAGCGTCGTATTGCGTGTCCCCACCATGACTTCCCAACCATAGCGACCGAGCTTCATCACTCGGAATTTCAGAACCATAGACGGCAATCCACGGTGAATCAACACTGGTGTTTGTAGACGATTCACTGGCTACTGTAAAATCTCCCATGTGAAATATCAATATGCCAGCAACACAGAATAATATCAATATGCTAGCAACACACAATATCGCGGATTGAATTGTCGTCAGTTGCATGAGATTACTAAATGATTGGCTAAAAATATAAAAGCTATATTATTGCTTTTGTGAACAAGATCTATAGATCTTTTTTGTAGTATTAAGCGAGGGATCTTTCGTGTTTGCCAAATCTAAATACGAAAAAGGAGCGACACAAAAGTACCGTTTCACCTAGCATTCTCCGGGGCCGTTTGAATTTTTGCAAAATTGGGTGGTCGACGCGCAGGGAGATCGATTGCCAACCTCACCAATGGTCTCTCCCTCAGATCCAAAACGGATCTAATGAGCGATCTTTCATGTTTGAAATCCCCCAAAAACTTGGAAGGCTATCTCGGCCAAATACGGGGTTATTAGGAACGGGCGATCTTTCGTGTTTGAAAATCTAAATACGAAAAAGGAGCGACACAAAAGTGCCGTTTCACCTAGCATTCTCCGGGGCCGTTTGAAAAATCACGATCTTGGGTGGTCGGCGTGCAGGGAGATCGGTTGCCAACCTCACCAATGGTCTCTCCCTCAGATCCATTTTAGATCCATATTCAAAAAGATCCATACCCAATATACCAAGAGGATGTGTGCTCCCCGCTGATACTTCATAACCCAAATCGTGCATGTCCAGTGTAAATGCTCGGCCTCCTGATGAACCCTTTCACTTAAAGTTGCGTCAGTACATGGAATCGGAATTTGTATACTTTGAGGGCGACCCTTTGGTATTTGTTCCTATTGGTTCGTTGTTTGCCACCATGATTTCAATGCCCACTACTGACTTATTGGTTGACTTGAAGGACATTCCAATGATGGACGGGGTGTTGTACAAGATGCACAGCGTCACAGTGAATTACTGTCTAAACAAACTGTGCCCCCTGGATATGGAAAAGTATGATATTGATCGTGAAATAGTTCATATATCTAACGCCCCAGTGATATTGGTGTTTAAAGCGTCCGCAGTCATGCATTTCATCCTGAAAACCGACAGATTTATATCTAATGACATCATCAAGGATAAGTTGATCGACGGAAGATTCTACGATATAGATAACGACTCTATATTTGATGGCGTGAAGAGAATGCATACCGCGCTCGATGCTCCAAAGAAAAAGCCTGTCGTGTTCGATGCTCCAAAGAAAACCCCCGTCGTCCAAACCCCAGACGACGTAAGCTCAACAGCGACCGCGCATTGGGGCCCCAAAGACAATCACATGCAGGGGGATCCCAACAGAAAACCTCCACCTCCGGATCTCGTTGATGCCATGGTTGGGCGGGTCGAGCGTGCTCTAGAGGAAGATGAATTGGGTCTTTGTGCTGAGTGTGCAGAGAAGAAGGTTAATTGTGTGTGCACAGAAGAGTAATTGTGCTTGTGATTCGCGGTATAAAAGGATGTGTTGATGAAATTAGTATATCACCCCACACAATGTCCTTTAACCACTTATTTCACACGGGCCCGGGGCGTGACAAGAAGCTCCAAGAAATCGCCATAGACATGCGCATGATGTCGGAAATTCAAACCGAGACAAGCCACAACGGGGTGTTGTTCGCGGCATTGCGTATGATCGGGTCGCAAATGTTCTCGGGTGGCATCAACTTTGAGATGGAAGAGCTTGGCCAGAAGCGTGAGGCTAAAGAATGGTTCAAGGACATAGTCGCCCGATATTGGATGCCATTTATACGAGAAGCCCTTATGCAAGTGTACATGTATGGATTTTTTGTTGTCATCTTTGCCCGCCCCGATTCGTCAGTAAAAGATAAGGTCCCCGTGGTGCCACAGCTTGGTTCTTACCATCTGACCATGTACTTTGAAAACGGATTGCGCAAGTACCATGTATACGACGTGCACCCCAGCGGGATACCATTCACTTCGGGTCGCAAGCTGATTCCGGGAGCAATGGTGTTCGAGGTTTGGGGGCCCAATCAGGAGGGTCATCTCACGTCGCCTATTGCCTCGGTATTTGGGCACATTAAACGGTTACGCGAGGGTTGGGAGAATATGCAAGACGCTGATTACTGGCGTACGCACCCGCCCAGTATTCGCGAGCGACACTTTGCCGACCGAGCCTCAGCCCAGGATCCACTTCCGGAAGCACTTTGTGGCGAAGATGTTATGGCCTTGGACGAGGAGCGGTACCGTGTAAGGCAAACGCGCCACGAGTACGAATTGGCGTCATTGGCCGGGAATCTTGCTGCGCGTCAAAATAGCATATCTTACAAGGAGGTGTTTGACGAGCGCACGGCCTCGTTTGTGTCAGTGGAGCGCCCCAACCCGTGGGAGAGCACCAAGATGATTCTTCCACCGACACAGCGTAATTCTCAATTCCAAATCCCGGAATTCCACCCCGATTACATTCGTCTGGTGGAGTTGCAGCAATCTACGATTGCTCTAGCGCTGGGTATCCCCTCGCAGCTGCTCTTTAACGACACCAAGCAGCACGCGGCTGATGTAGAGTTGACAAGCAAGATTTTCAACTCCACCGTGCTAGACTTGCAGGCGCAGTTCAAGATTTTCATCACGCGCATCTACCACGAAATCTACCAGGACGTGATTGACGACCATGTGGAGAGTAACGTGCAAAAATTACGCACCCATAGGCGTCGGGCGCTGAATGAGCGTGAAATTCAGCTAATTTACGAGCAAATACGCACCAACGTGTCATTCCGGTTCACGCCCATGGTCAAACTCGAAGACCTGATAAAACTCAAGGAGCAACAAATCATGGATCACGATACGGCGGGGCGGTATGCACTGTCAATGTTCGGGTTTCCTGAGACTGACCTGCTTGAACAATCGCGTATTCGCCAAACTGAGGGGGTCGGGAAGCAGGGAGGTGCCGCCGCCAACGCTAAGGGATCACCCGTCAAGCCCGTGGAACGGAACTTGCAGTCTTCATCATCATCTGGTGGTGGTGGCGATAGTGACAATAAGAAGAGACGACGTGCGTCTGGTGATACGGATGACGAAGACGATGGGAAGGGCAAGAAGAAGAAGTCAAAAAAGAATAGCGACGGTGGAGATGCTAATTCAGAACCACACAAAATCCTGGTGCGTGCTCACGAACGCACATTACGATCAGAAAAATAATGAAAATGCACGATCTATACACGATCTTTTTTATTTAGAATTATCACTTTTTTGCACCCTGCGCCCCCCCCACAGAACAAAATGGTACACCTCACAGTGTCTATTGATCTCTCACAGGAAAATATTGAGGAGCTTGCACGCGTGACCCTAGAGCACAAATTTGCTCATTTTATCGAAACAACACTGGATTCAGTGAAGATACAGGACGCATCGTCGGCACTGCTTGCAATGAGCGCTGACAATAGCGACAATGACCACGTATCAGAAACGTGCTCTATGTCGGTGGATTCTGATTCGCCTGCAAATTCTGATTCGCCTGCAGATTCTAGTTCATCAGAACCAGAAAGCACCCCAGGTAAAAGCATATCCGAGGATGACCCCGACTGGGTCAGGATAATGGCAGAGAATGACGCTTTCTGGAACAAAAAACCGCGTGCGCGCAGAACTGCATCAACACAAAAAGGAACTAAGAGTACACCGAGGCTATCCAAGAGGATTTCTGGCCCCTCCACTCAAATACGTCATGCATACAAGTGTAAAAAGTGTGGTGAACCTAAAAAGGGACATGTATGTACTGTTCCTGATTTATATTGAAAATGCAATGTAAATTCTTCTAGGAAATGGGCAGACGGAATCGATTCATGTAAAAATAAATCTGCGTTTGTGATAACCCTTTCAAATATGTACATAATTCTGTATAAAGATGTTCTGTGACCAACAATCCATAGTCATAAAGATGATTAATTCACCCGAGGCGTTTCTCATTTTCACTCACATATACTACCTACAGCCAGTCTGCGTGTTCTTGGCCTCTGGTTATTTTTTCCAAGCATCTATTTTCTTGGTGACAATTTTTGTATCGATATGGCACCATTGGATTTCTCATGTTTCTCACGGTCAAAATCGTAGTACTGATGTCGTAAAGCGAATCTCGGATGTTTTGGACACAATCGTCACAACAGCTGCAATACTTATAACACTTGATTTTGTACTGAATTTTTCCGGCAACGGATGGCGATGGGGGATCCTCCTAATCTATACAGCAACGGTTGCAGCATTTAGAATACTGTTTGAATTTGGGAGGTCTGTTTTTCGTATCTTGTTGGCGATTGTTGGTGCATTGGCGACTGTGTGCATCACTGTACTATTTTTTATAAGAGTGGGATTTGTAACGTCTCTTTTGGATGTACACTGGATATTCTTTGCTATAGGTATGGGGTTTTTGGTCGCTGCTCTCGTCCCGTGGGCATTGGGGTATATCCTTCGAAGGGGAAATCCCAAATCATATTACCTTTTCCACGGGCTGTATCACATGTTAATGCCTCAAGCCGCCATGTATATTATTTTGTCATCGTTTAGAATACAAGATCTATGGTTTTGATTACACAAATCGATCATCAATGAAAAAAAAGCTGCATTTGCGATTAAAAAACATCATTTTTATAACAACTTGAAGAATTCGAAAAAGTTGTCCGAGTGACGGTAGTCACGCAATCCCCGTAGAATATCTGAACACAACAGCATCCCGGAGCTCTTCTGCACCCAGGGCTTGTTGCAGGTGGAGCATAACCACATGTACCGGAACGTCATGTCCCCCTCGGGTAAGTCATCGAGCAGACAATGCAAATGGAACTTTTGCTCCGAACCGGCGGTGAACGAGGTGTTGTGGCAAGCAAAGCAGTATGGGATGCGTTGCACCTCCTGCTCTTGCTCAATACATAGATCACACATGAATCCGTTGGTGTGGTACCGGGACATTGTGAATGGCGTGATGAATCCACATTGTGCACACAGTGTGAACGGACCCTGAGTATCCTTGTTCTTTACCGTGTCAATTTCAATCATACGCCCGAGCAATGGCACGCGCACCACGTCAGTGTCTAGGCAAGGCACGTTACCTTTTGTCTTTTGCAGCGCCTTGAACTCCTTCCTGCGCGTCGCCCTCTCCGACTCACGCCGTTTGGAGTTGCGAGCTCGCTGTTGCTTGTTGCCGCGCTTCTTGGACTCGTTGCGATCCGAGCGATGTCCGCACAACAATCGATTGTTCTCATCATCGTAGACGATGCGTATCTGACCAAAGGCCACCCGAATGTTCTTGTCGGGCAAAAAAGACTTGACTTGCTGGCAACACGGCGCATAGTAGAACACTCCCGCTTGTCGAGGTAGCGGATCGTCGAACGCCAGCCCGTACCGTTTGCGTACCGCACGCATTTGGGAGCGGAACATGTCCATATCCACGTCCATCACTCGCATTGATGAGTGTCGAAGGAATTGACGTGAAAAGAACCCTATTACCGAGTAGTGCTCGGCCTCCAGATGCGGGAGAATGTCCCGAATCGACATGTCCGAGGAAGTAGCCTCGAAAATCTCTTGGCACTTGTGCAGAATGCCCAAAGCACGTGTATCCAACCCAAATGATTGCAACCACTCAAGACGCACAGCCTGCCCCGGAGTCATGCTCTCCACGAACTGCTCAATGCGTATGCGCTGCTCGTCGGGGATCAGAGTCTCGTCAATGACACAGCCTCGGGGGTTCTCGCTCTCCATGAACATCTTTTCATCAATAACTTGTAATTGGGCCACCAAATACTTGGTGAAGTCCGTAGTCTGCTGGCGATACACACGAGGCTTGTCGTTGGTGCTCAGACGTACAATTGCATCAGTAGCTTCTTGGAGCGAACCTGTCTCCGAGAAGATGTGTCGTACCACGTCCATCGTTGACAATACGCTACGTTCAAAAGCTTGCCATCCGTCGTACAGAGAACAAATTGTCTCGTACAATGCCCTACAGTACTTGATTTGCGTAATCATAAACTCACGCTCTGCGAACAACACCAACGCATCATAGTTGACCTGGAAATTGAACAGCGCACCCTTGTCCATGTCGTCGTTCATGAACTTGTGTATACGTAGACGCTGGGCGAAACACGGACGTCGATCCGCATGCTCATACACACCCAATAAAGAACACTCCAGAGCGAGACAGGACCATTTTTGGATTGAATCCGAATCTGCACATTTGCTGTCGTGAATGTAATCGAATCCCCGGCCCAAGCAGCACTTGGGTGTAAGTTTGGAGTTGATGTAGTGCCAATCGTGGTTGCTCATGCCCGAATCAGAAAGGAAATTCACATAACTATGAGAGTGTGTTAGTTTGTTCTTGCCCCACACCAATCACCTTTGATACTCACTTATAGGCATTAGTCATGCACGGCAAATCACCCTCATGGAACATGCGCGTTGGGTACGGGTAGTTGCGTTGCAGCGGTGTCAATTGTTGCTCATGGGATGCTTCCTCGGGCACGGATGTAACCTGTTCATCACTCAACATGAGTGTGTCGGCAAAGAACTGGGCTAGTGGTAGGTGCGTGTCCACGAACAGCTGCAATTGGTAATTCACAGCTCGGGGCACTCCGTCGCTCTCTATCAATTCATAGGCCCAGTGAATACGGTACAGCATGGCCATGACCACGTAGTGATCGGGCCACCACTCCCCCGACAGCGTCCGTACCCACCTCTTCGCCTCGACCAGACGCTCGTCAGCATCCACCACAGCCTTTTCAGCGTCTTCCACGGCCTTCTTGGCCTTTTCCACAACCTTTTCGGCCTCTCGAATCGGTACATCAGCAATGGCACGGGGGATTCTCTGCAAAGTCTCGCAAAGACTCTCTATTGATCTCGAGGACTCATTAGGATACGGCTCGTCCTCCTGCATCGCTTGCACGAGTAAGTTTGTGGCCACGTTATTCTCGGCAACCAACGCTTTGATAGCATCTTGCGCAGGGACTCCCCACTGGTGAACGTTTCCACTCATCTCGAAAGCGCCCGTAATTATTACAAAGTGCGCGTTGGTCAATATCGAAGAATCCAAGCCCAAACTCTGAATGTCTGTAGTGGGAGCGTTGCGTATTACGCGCAATAAAGACGTGATTTGGCGATGTGCGTCCAGCATCTGCTCCGAGTGCGGGTCCCACAAGGTATCGTACGCCTCTTCGGAAAATGTCTCTGCCGCGTCTAGCCTTTCATCAGCACGTTCCAGAGCCTCAATGGCTGGGGGCACGGCTTGCTCCGCACGTGGAATCTCCGCTGTAGCGCTCGCCAATAACTCTTTATCCAGTGCCCAGTGAGGGAACTTGTGACACCCGTGCTCGTACAACGCCGCCCGGTGTTCGTTGCTTAGCGCGCGTAGCCACTCAATGGTACTGTTGAAATCGCAGAATAAATCCTGGGCACGAGTGGGGAAGCACTTTGCAAGCACTTGCTGAGGCGATATGCGATGTTGCTCCGTCACCCGGTACTCGTTCTGTACCAGATCATTGCGCGAGTAGTATGGCTC
>SDBT01015775.1_pt1 | contig 11997 bp, 15 predicted proteins | sample 2277101 | NCBI WGS metagenome assembly SDBT01 (sample SAMN10404973, study PRJNA504765) | marine sediment metagenome | isolation source: marine sediment core GS10_PC15, 103 cmbsf | place: Arctic Ocean: Southern Knipovich Ridge | collected 2010
ATATTGCGATATCTGTAATGCACGTACATTTAATTTTGAGAATGAAAATATAGCAAAACTTGGTGAGTGGTTCTGTAATAGAAAAGTCGAGAAGGATCTATGCCTAGAATGCAGTATCACTGAGGAGGGAAAGAAAATTATTGCCCAATATGAATCGTGGAAAAAGTGTGTAATCGGTGAAAATAATCTCTGTGCATTTTCTACAGGATTTGGAAGTCTTTTGGAATGGGTTCCAGTGTTGGTAGATACTGAAGAACATCATATGATGATGTATAATATCGTACCAGGCTCGAAGAATTACCATCGTACAGCATTAGTTACCGTTGATGACCACGGTAGATTGGGTTATCATATCGTGGACGGCGAGTTAGAAGAAATAATAACTAAACTTAATGAATATGTTAGCCATTATAGAGAAGTGAAGGTGAAATATGGCTGTAGCTGGGAAACTCATTATAATGCTCCTATTTCATATTTTATGAGTCAGCAAGGGTGGAAAATTTATTATGATTAATTTCTTACGTTTTCCAGTGTAATTTTTTTAATATATTTTCGTCATACCAAACAATATTATCTTTATGTATCCGAGATTTACCATAAAAGAACATATGCCTCAGAGCTACTTTTCGCAAAATATCCATATTTTCATAAATTGTAAACAACCATAAAATAGCTTCAAAAAAATTAGATTTACAAGCACATAGAAATGCTTTCTGGTATATATCTTCTAGAGAAACATAGTATTTATTTTCAGGATTTAGTAAATCCATATAAATTTCTTGAAGTCCAACTAAGTCCCAGGCTTCGATCCTTTCTCGAATTTGTTTACGAATACATTTATTCATTTTTTTATATATATATTTTATTCTTAAAAACAAATTAGTCAGTTTTTTTGAGGTGCTAAACGCAAAAAAGGCTCCATCCACGTTTCTTGTGAATGGAGCCTTGAAAAAGCTAGTTAATTTTTGTTTTGTTTTTGTTTTGTTTTCGTTTTTTTATTTTTTTGTTTTTGTTTGGTTTTTGTTTTGTTTTGTTTTCGTTTTTTTATTTTTTTGTTTTTGTTTGGTTTTTGTTTAGTTATGATTGAATTTCTCTACGAATAAAGTCTTCACTTAGCTTTTGATGTTCCGAAATTTTCTTCCAATTAACCAAGTCCTGGAATTCTCGAATAAAGTCTTCACTTAATTTTTGATATCGAGAAATATTCCACCAATCAACCCGGTCTTGGAATTCTCGAATAAAGTCTTCAGTTAAGTTTTGATAGTCAGAAATATACAACCAATCAACCCGGTCTCGGAATTCTCGAATAAAGTCTTCAGTTAACTTTTGACGTGCTGAAATACATACCCAATGAACTCGGTCTCGGAATTCTCGAATAAATGACTCAGATAGGGTCTGGGACCAAGAAATACGATTCCACTCAACTCGATCTTGGAATTCTCGAATAAAGTCTTCACTTAACTCTTGATGGTTAGAAATTTCCTCCCAATTAACTCGGTCTTGGAATTTTCGAATAAAGTCTTTACTTAACTTTTGATGTTCCCCCGAAATTTGAAACCAATCAACCCGGTCTCGGAATCTTCGAACAAAGTCTTCACTTAACTTTTGATGGGTAGAAATAAGCCACCAATCAACCCGGTCTCGGAATTCTCGAATGAAGCCTTCACTTAACTCTTGATGGTAACAAATATTAAACCAATCAACCCGGTCTTGGAATTCTCGAATAAACTCTTCACTTAACTTTTGATATCGAGAAATATTAACCCACGCAACTCTGTCTTGAAATTCTCGAATAAAGTCTTCGCTTAACTTTTGATATATAGAAATATTAATCCAATCTTTTCTCCCCGAGGTACGAAGATCATTAGAATTAATTGTAGTCATTGTAGTTATGTACTTATATGTGTATGGAAGTTGTCGGAAAAAATCATTTTTTTTTGAGGTGCTAAACGCAAAAAAGGCTCCATTCACGTTTCTTGTGAATGGAGCCTTGAAAAAGCTAGTTAATTTTTGTTTGGTTTTTGTTTGGTTTTTGTTTGGTTTTCGTTTTTTTATTTTTTTGTTTTTGTTTGGTTTTTGTTTAGTTATTATGATTGAATTTCCCTAACGAAACCTTTATGCTTAGAAATTTCCCCCCAATCAATCCAGTCTTGGAATTCTTGAATAAACTCTTTACTTAAATCTTGATAGAAGGAAATACTGCTCCAATCAACTTGGTTTCGAAATTCTCGAATAAAGTCTTCACTTAGCCCGGGACGGTTAGAAATTTCCTCCCAATCAACTCTGTCTTGGAATTCTCGAATAAAGTCTTCAGTTAACTTTTGATATTTAGAAATTATATACCAATCAACTCGATCTCGGAATTCTCGAATAAAGTCTTCAGTTAAGTCTTCACTTAACTCTTGATGAGTAGAAATACAAAACCAATCAACCCGGTCTCGGAATTCTCGAATAAAGTCTTCAGTCAATTTTTGATGGAAAGAAATCTTTTCCCAATTAACCCGGTCTCGGAATTCTCGAATAAATGACTCAGATAGAGTCTGGAACCATGAAATATTTTCCCAATCAACCAAGTCCTGGAATTCTCGAATAAAGTCTTCAGTCAAAAATTGATGTTTAGAAATCTTTTCCCAATTAACCAAGTCCTGGAATTTTCGAATATCTTCCTCACTCAACACTTTATTACAAGAAATAACATACCAATCTAAATCTTTTCTCCCCGATGTACGAAAATCATTAGAATTAATTGTAGTCATTGTAGTAGTAGTAATTATGTACTTATATGTGTATGGAAGTTATCGGAAAAAATCAGTTTTTTTTCGATGTCGGGTCTTGACAGCAAAAAAGGCGCCACCCACGTTTCTTGTGAATAGCGCCTTTGAAGCTAAATTTTTGTTTTGTTTTTGTTTTTTTTGTTTAATTTACACTTGCTCATAATCATTGCAACAACAGCCATTACATCCTAAATGACGATACCCACCTGTTATGCAACAAAATATTATCACTGCAACACAAACTCCTATAAAAATAAGAAAACCAGCAACAATTCCTCCCATTGTAAAAAATCTTGCTATGCAATTCTAAAGTTTTAGGAAAAATTCAGTTTTTTCTATGCGTTGTGGGCAGCAATGATTATTTTGACATTTAGAAATTGGCAGGTTTTCACATAAGCAGTATATGAAAGAGAATAAACGTGAAGCATTAATTTTTCATTCTCAGTTGATAAAATAGAAGGATTGTCAAAATTTATGTCATTTGTATCAACGCTAATTAGAAGGGAAACATACATTCTGTATGTATTCCACCATTCTTGAGCTCGGATATAATCCTCATGCTCTGTTTTCAATTCTTCTTCTGGGGTGAAGAGAAACGTATTCTCAAAAGTTTCAACATATTGCTGGGGAAGGTCAGAGGAAATCATCTTTAGTTTTGTTGTGATTTCTATTCCAGAAAGTTGTGCGAAAAAATCAGTTTTTTTGACAGCAAAAAAGGCGCTATCTTATCCGAGTTTCTGGTTCGGACAAAGATAGCGCCTTTGAAGCTAAGTTTTTGTTTTGTTTTCGTTTTTTTACTTTTTGTTTTGGTTTCGTTTTTTTACTTTTTGTTTTGGTTTCGTTTTTTACTTTTTGTTTTGTTTTCGTTTTTTACTTTTTGTTTTGTTTTTTGAACTATAGTGGCAATTCGTTAAATATTGGGTCATTTTCTGGTATATTGAAAGCTTTCAGTGTCTGCCTTATCTTTATTAGAGTAGGTGCCGAAGGTTTGAAACCCTTAATATTTGGAATCTCAATAAGATTCGGAGAACCAGTTCCTTCAAGCTTTTTCAAACCCTTAATAGTTTGAATTTCATAACTTTGAGAAGTAATCGAATTCCAACCACACGTGTTGCAGATTGTTTCATAGAATCTCATCCGCAACCCACAATCTTCACACTCACAAAAACAGTGTTCGAAGTATTCAAACGGTTTCTCGAGATTGAAACAGTCTCTCACCGACATAGGATAATAGGGATGCTTTCCATACGTTTCCCTACCAATCCATTCTGCCAAGTTGCCACAAAAGATAATGGGAATCCCTGGAACCTTTTCGAGAAGTAGACGGGTCCATTTCTCCTGGTCTTTTGCTACGATTTCCGCATTGAAAGGCTTGGATGCATCGAACATAACGATTGCACCATCTGCCCGCAAAAAGCACTCGGGTATTTTCTCACCTGCTAATTCAGGATCTCCTGCACAATCCCAAAAATTGTAGGTCACTCCATTGCGTTTGTACTGACGGTCACTGGCTCCCCAGGTTGGCTCGTAGTCTTCGATAAAATTGCCAGTGATCAGACGCTCAACATAGCTGGTCTTTCCAACGTTGGCATCACCTACGATTACGATTTTGAAAGAGCTCATTTTGAAAGTTGCGTGCGAGTTATCGAGTGTGTGTGATGGTAGCCTGTCTTGAAATCTGGAAGTTAGAGGTAAAACTCAGTTTTTTATCGTATGCGTAGGGTAGCTTGTCTTAGTAAGTCTGGAAGTTAGAGGTAAAACTCGGTTTTTTTTGAATTTGGAATCGTGCTTTTTTACTCTGAAAGTTATCGGAAAAAATCAGTTTTTTCTATATTGATTTGGGTCTTGACAGCAAAAAAGGCGCTACTCTCTCGATGTTTCTAGATCGGTAGAATAGCTCCGTAAAAGCTAAGTTTTTTGTTTTTTGTGGTTAAAGTCGGTTTTTATTCAGTTTTCTTCGATAGTACAGCTTAGCGCGCGCGGTATAGTCCGACGCCTTGGAAGAGCGCACGATGAGCGAGGTAAAGACCTTCAGGTACCAATTCCCTGGAGCGATGGCAAACGCAGGATCGCGCGCGCTGGAGTTGTAGCTGGTATTGGGCGCTCGCGTATGCCACTGCCAGCGCGTAGTCTTCGGCTCTTCTCACTTGATCTATCCTCGCAAGGCGGGCTCTCCTCTCTTGAGCTCTTCTCCTTTGGGCTCTTCTCTCTTCAGCTCTGCCCTCTTGACCCATTATGCTGACGAATAGGGGCGAGGGTTTGCTCTTGAGTCGCTTCCTGGTGAATGCATCCAGTTGCCTCTGAGGGGTGCTTATCTTGAAACGACACATGGGACACTTGCGCCCGTTCTTGTGCACAGTCATCACGATACACTCCATGCAGAGCTTATGCTTGCATTGCGTGCACGTGTAAGTCTCGCGTTCAAGGGACTCATAGCACACGGCACACTCCTCATCTTGGCGTTTCTCGCCTTCCTCAGTCAGATCAATGCATACGTCATCACTCTTCTGCTCTTCAGCCTTCTTATGTCTCCAACAGTAGAGCCCCTGCTTGTGCCTGTTTCGGCATTGCTTGCCGTTTTTCAGAGTGAACTCGCACATAGCTACAGGGTAGTGTGTCTTATTGTGTTTGGAAATTATCGGAAAAAGTCAGTTTTTTATCGTGTGTGTTGCTTCGTGTGTGTGTGCTAGGGTAGTCTGCTTATTGTGTCCGGAAGTTATCGGAAAAAGTCAGTTTTTTATCGTGTGTGTTGCTTCGTGTGTGTGTGCTAGGGTAGTCTGCTTATTGTGTCCGGAAGTTATCGGAAAAAGTCAAGAAAGTTTTAGGAAAAATTCAGTTTTTTTATTTTATTAGAAAGTAAATGATATATACATTACTAAATACTCTAGTAATTATTGCAATTCTTGTGCTCGTTATTTTTATCTTTATCAAACAAGAAAAGAAAGAAAAGTATGATTATGCTCTCCCAATGGAGCCACCCGGGCAGATAAATCTTGATGAACCAAAAAATTTTTTATTAGATAGTTGTTGCTAAAAAAATAAAACTGATTTAAATACAAACCACTTTTAAAAAATTAAATAGAGAAAAGTAATTAATCATGAATCAACATTTAGGAGAAAAAATTAATGACTTATTAGAGTCAGCTATTAACAATTACTGCAAGGAAATAGCAAAGCAGTATGATTTAAATTGCCAAGAATTATTAAACATATGGCACGGAACCTGTCCAAATCAAAAAGAAGTGGTAAAAGGGGATGAAACTTTATTCAATCCAACACCTGAACAATTGGTAACGTATAATAAAGCGCAATTAGTAGCCTTGTGTAAAGATAGAAATTTAAAAGTATCCGGTAAAAAGTCTGATCTTATTAATCGACTCGCAGGAAATGGAAATGAGGAGCAAAAGCCTATAGCAAAGAAGAAATCAAAGAAAAAGACTTCTGATTCAGAGCAATCTGAGGTTATTAAAAAACTTAATGAAAAAAGGGAACCAATTCAGATAATACGGAATGATTTTGGAAACTATGAACATTTAGATACTAAACTAGTATTTGACAGAGAGAGTCAACTTGTGATAGGTGTCCAAAAAGCCGACGGGACTATTGGTCCACTTACAGAATCGGACATTGAGAATTGTGATAAGTATAAATTTAATTACAGACTTCCGGATAATTTAAACATCGGCAGTAGCCTTAAAAATATAAGAGTGGAAGAAATTGATGATGATGACGAAGAAGACGAAGAGCTAGATGATAAAGATATCGAAGAGGTTGAAGAAGAGTACGATGGTGAAGATATATGGTAATTTCTATTCAGTAATTGTTAAATTTTTATATTTTTAACTAAATATAAAAATATTAGGGTATTTCCGGGCTAACTCTTCGTAATTCTTTGCATACATTTTATGCTGATGATTACATCAGACCACAGGCTAGATAAAAAGCTATTGAAGCCACTACCAAAACCATTGCCAGATTTTGATATTTTGAAACATCAGTTGTCTTCTTAAGAGCATCTGCTCTACTGTCACCTAATTTAGGATAAGAAACAGCACTGGTTATTGCTAACCCGATAGCTGAAAGAAGAGATGCTAGAGCTATAAATGCACATAGTGCTTTTTTGTTTTTTACGAGATTCGCCATTATTTACTTCTAACAAAATAAATAAAATTTTCTTTCTTTTTCTTATACGACGCAAAAAATGGAAAAATCGGTTTTTTTGAAGTTCAAATTTTGTAGAGCTCTACTTTTTAATATTTAATTTACCGAAACCTCAGTATTTGTCACATATTTTGGAGGACGACCGCTCTTTTTCTTCACTTTTTTATCATTTTTGGGTTTTGTTACTTCATAATAATAAGCTCTTCGGACTGCTCTATTCTCTTCGATATTTTCTTGATATTTTTTAATATTAAAATTATTAACTTTAGCTTTATTCTTCCTATACCAAATTCTATATTTTATGGACCGGATTTCTTTCTTGGTAAGTTCTGGATTAGATAATAAATTTTCTAATTCCTTTATTTCTGTTTCAAGTTTTTGATTTGTCATTGTTTACGAAAAATCTATTTTTATTAAATACAATATAATTTCTCTTTAAATCTAATTGTCAGGGCTGTCAGCCCTACCAGAGATAAATTACAAATTCATTTTTATTTATATATATTTATTTTTTTTCAAATTAGTAAATTATGTCTGACATCCCTGACAGGGCTGACACTAGCCTGTTAACAGTTTAATATATAAAAATCTTACCCTGACAGTATTTAGACACCCCTGGTAAAAAATATAATGAAGTTCAACTTCTCCATTATATTTTTATTTATTGAAAAATCCAATCAGGCTCTTTCATTGCTTTCTTAAACTCTTGTTTACAGAGATTATATGAAGGTAAAATTATAACAAGTTGTCTATTACCATTTATAGTTAATCTCTCTTCATTATAGTTAGCTAATTGTTTCATCTTTCGCCAGAAAATAGAACTTGATGATGCCCTACCCTGACACTCGAACTTATATGTTTCATAAAATAATTTCTTCGTTATCTTATCCTTATCCCACCTCTCAATATATCGTTCACATATATTAGCCTCATTCAAGCACTTCAACCACCAAGCTTCAACATTATTTAGGCTTAGTTCTTTTTGCACCTGTAAACTTTTAGATTTTGGTATAATTGTCGGTATAAAATTCTCGACATTTCGTTTATAAAGAAAATATGCAAATGCTTCTGCTGGGACGGAAACTATCTTTGAGAAGTAATCGTATTTATCCTCTGTTGATATCCCGGCATATTTATTATTACATTCTAACACCAACCACCGTCTTTCATTTTTAATAGCAGGCACAATCCAGTCTTCGTTACTAGCCATAATAATGTTCACAAATGATTTAACCGTATAAACGGGTAAATTCTTTTGTTCTATTCTATGCGTAGTTTCAGTTACAAGCTTTTTTAATTTACCGGCTGATTTCTTATCTCCTCCCCACACTACTTCATCTAGAAAAAGTACAAGAGCATCTTTGAGATTACTACCTGTAAATCTCCCTAGTACATCATCGACATCGTGGATATCTTTATAACATTGACCAATTATCTCTCCAAACTTTTGAACAATAATTCCCTTTCCGCACCCCGGTTCTCCGTGTAGAACAATGGCTACTTTAGTTTTTATCCATGGTTTTTGGATAATAAGTGCCATCCAATCTAGAACGTAATTAAAAAGAATTTTATCATTTTGACACCAGACTTCCAAGATATGATTTAAAATAGGGTTAATATCACTATCTTTACCTTTCTTTGCTTCGACCGGACTTATCGCTAGCCCCTGATACATATTGAATGTTGTAACCCAATCTATCAGCTTAGGGTCAGGGCAAAAATCAATACTATTATACGTCATTCTCTGGCGGTGTTCCAACCATATTTTGCTGAGTTTAATCATATGGTCATCAATCTTTACAGCACAGTATTCCAATCGTTGTTTAAAGAAGTTCAACTTCTTCTCACAAAAACTAGCTACTCCCCCGTGTCTATGAAGTTGAACTTCAAGATATATGACAGCACTCCCTCCAATTACTACAGAAAAATAATTATTCATATATTCCATTAAGTCGCTGATAAATTGTTTATTATCTTGACATTTTATACGATGTTCTAAAACAGTATCAAAGTCAAAGCTAAGGTCATCGGGTCCAATATCGACTGTCTCAATTTTGTCTAAAGCGCTAAGTAAATATTTGTCCATTATTCTTTATTTATAATAAATATATTTTCTTTAAACTAATTTATTACAAATATATTTATTATAAAACGTTTTAAAGAAATCTTGTTAATAATATAAAAATGATTAATTCGTACAAAATCCTTAGAAAAAACAAAAAGATGACAAAAAAATGCAAATGTGGAAAACATCCTTATTTTGGGTTTCCTGGAGATAAAAGAGCTACTTGTTGCAGTAACTGTAAAGAGGATGGTATGGTAGATATAAAAAATAAAAAATGTCCTTGTGGAAAAATACCTTATTTTGGATTTTCTCAAGATAATAAAGCAAGTTGTTGTATTAGTTGTAAAAAGGATGGGATGGTAGATATTAAAAATAAAAAATGTCCTTGTGGAAAACGAGTGTCTTTTGGATTTCCTCAAGATAATAAAGTAACTTGTTGTGCAAATTGTAAAAAGGACGGAATGATAGATATTAAACGTAAAAAATGTTATTGTGGAAGTGGAAAACGAATAATTTTTGGATTTCTTACTGACAAAAAGCGAATTTGTTGTTCTAGTTGTAAAAAAGATGGAATGGTAAATATTGATAATATCAATGTAAAAAAATGTTATTGTGGAAGTGGAAAAATACCAATTTTTGGAAATCCAGAAGATAAAAGTCCAAGCTGTTGCATTAAATGCAAAAAGGATAGAATGATTAATATAAGAGATAAAAGATGTCTAGCTAATGGACATGGATTTATGTGTCCTAGATGGGCAAATCCTTATTATGATAGATTTTGTACTCATTGCTTTGCTAAGCTTTTTCCAAATCATCCTAAAACTGCTAATATTTGTAAACATGCTAAGGAATTAAAAGTGGTTAATTATATATCTTCAAAATATGAAGGCTTTTTACACGATAAAATTATCGGTCCTTCTAGAAGAAGAATCGATCTTAGAAAACGAATAAAAGACACTTTACTTTGTATTGAGATAGATGAATTTCAGCATCGACGTAGTGGTTATTCTGAAGAAAATGATGAAGTCCGTTATAACGATTTATCTATGGACTTTAGTGGAAAGTATATTTTTATACGTTATAATCCAGATAAGTTTAAGGATGAAAGAGGAAAGAAAAGAAATCCTAAATTTGAAACTCGGATGGACGTATTAGAAAAAGAGATGAAAAAACAAATGTTACGAATTGAACAAGAGGAAAATAAAGAGCTATTAGAGATTCATCATTTATTTTTTGATATGATGCATAGTTAATTCGATTTTTATATTTTTCAACTAAATATAAAAATATTAATGATATTTCCGGGCTAATTCTTCATAATTCTTTGCATACATTTTGTCATAAAAACTCCGAGCAGAAGCACCGCATTGCGGCGTGCACGATCTACAAGGTGAATAACTCTCTATATAAGATTCCTTAGCTCCATGATAATCAGAACCCCAAAGAGGTCTACCTTTCATTCTGAGATCGCGATACGCTTGGTTTAGATAATCGTAAGTGGGACTAAATCCACAATTATAACAATAACTCATTTTACTTTATATAATATTTTTATTAATATTTTTTTAATTAATATTTTATTTGGCTAGCAATTACAATGAAAAGTTTGATTTCCATGAGTAAATTTAGCTAAATTAGCTAATTGTACTAAGTTCTTACCATACATGGTCTTCTTACCAGATGTACAGGTAACTGTATATTTGTCATCTTTAGTTGTTGCAGTATCGGCACAATGCAGAGAATATTGAGAAGGAGTTGCTTTACAATTAGATAACAATCCTTCACAATTAGACAACGTTGATTTACAATTAGACAAGTTGTGTTTAGATTTAGTGTATTTTGCTACCAGAATACCAATAGCTACGATTGCGCCTACTAAAAGTAGACTAATAATTATTAGTACTATTCTCGCCATTTATACATAATAAGGAAAAAAATTATACAAAAGCATTGTTCTCACTGACGAACAATGAAACTATTTCTGCCCCCGGTGTCACATTCACTGCCCGAATTTCAGCTACAGCTTCTCCTCCTCTTTTTATCGCTACAGAACCGTCATATAAAAGGGTATTGCCAGGTTGCAATACGGAAGTATCATCACTGCCTATTGCAACAAGATCACTACCGACAGGAAGTCGATTACAAGCAAAAAAGTGCAATAGGGCACAATCACCTACACGTTTAAAATTAAGTTGATCTACGAGGTCCCGGGCTACACTTCCATTTGGAGCTCCTGTGGCTTTATCCAGATTAAAATTTTGAATATTGCCAGGAATACCTCCTGCATTAATAATATCTACAATAATTGTTGAACCCAGGACAGCTTGCTTTACTGCTCCCATACTAAGTGGCGTATTGTGTAAACTGCCTACATCTGCGATAAGAGTGGATCCTTTATGTAGGGCTAATTCTTGAGCGACAGGACCGCTGTGAGTAATATCATTTGTAGTATTATTTACCTCGAAGGCTTGATTCATTTATTTATAAATATAGAAAAAATAAATTAGACAAAAGCGTTTTTAATACTACTAAAGAAACTTACTCTTTCTTCACCTGGAGTCACATTTGTTGCCCGAATTTCAAAAATGGCTTCTCCTCCTTCTGCACCAAAAACCTCAAAATTAAATAATACCGCATCAAAAAAGAATACATTATTATCATCACTAGATATAACTATTTCCCCTCCCGTTAATCGCTGACACATAAAGAAATGCAATAATGCACAATCCCCAACACGTTTAAGATTAAGTTGATCTATCAGGGCTCTGGCTACACTTCCATCTGGAGCTCCAGTGACTTTATTGATGGTATAGATTTGGATAGCTGTTCCAGCCGGGTCAAGAACATCTATAATAATTGTAGAACCCATGGCAGCTTGTTTTAGTGTTGCTATACTAATTGGAGTTCTAACTTCGAATGCACTACTTGTGTCTGCGATAAGAGTAGCGTTTTTATGTAAGGCAAGTTCTTGGGCGACAGGACCGCTGTGAGTAATAT
>SDBT01015776.1_pt1 | contig 11997 bp, 10 predicted proteins | sample 2277101 | NCBI WGS metagenome assembly SDBT01 (sample SAMN10404973, study PRJNA504765) | marine sediment metagenome | isolation source: marine sediment core GS10_PC15, 103 cmbsf | place: Arctic Ocean: Southern Knipovich Ridge | collected 2010
AAAGGCAGATAATCCAGAGGAGCTGCTCAGTCAGAAGATAAGAGAATACAGAGAGGCATTTGCCAATCCTTATCTCGCCGCAGAAAGCTTACATATTGATGATGTAATCGACCCGGCAGCAACAAGGTCCAGGCTGATAGAAGCTTTGGAAATGGTAATGGATAAAGTGGAGGAAAGGCCACAGAAGAAGCACGGCATTATCCCTACCTGACCAGAGATATAAATATCCGCACTGGAAATTATCCTTAGTGCCTCCAACTCATTGGTATCTATGGTGCCCACTCATGTCGGTGTCTACTTCTTTCAGCTCCTTAAGCTCAGTTAGCGCTCGTGATGGGTCATTGATAAAGAAGGACTTGACCCCCTCCACCTTCTTATATTGCTTCCTTGAGCACCCTGGCATTGCCAAAAGACAGCTTATAGAGCGTTGTGGCCATGTGATGCGGTCGATTCCCCAACCTGACACTCCCCTGGTCGGCATAATACTCCCGAATCCTGGAGCCATAGAGCACCAGCAGGTTAGTGATAAAATAGAGAAGAAGCATACCCAGTCCGACGATGGGCAGAATGTTACCCCCCTGCCATGATTAACTATTCAGCAATGATGACAAACAGATATCTTTCAATTATAATAATACACTAACCCCAAACCTACCGCTACTGCAAAGGCGAAAGCCAAAGCCATTAGTTCCCGCCATCCCTGGCTGGTTAAAGGCCGGAAAAACAGGCTGTGCCTATCCCCCGCCAGATTGCCACGCCTTCGGCTCGCCATGACAGGGGGTGAAAGGCTCGCCATGACAGGGGGTGAAAGGCTCGCCATGACAAGGGAGTGAGGGGCTTGCCATGACAAGGGAGTGAGGGGCTTGCCATGACAAGGGAGTGAGGGGTTTGCCATGACAAAAAGAAGATGAGGTGCCACTAATTATACGGACGAAGCATACTAAATTGACGCATCACCAAGAACACCGCTAGAATACGACTTAGCAATATTAAATTAAGGAGTCGGATATTGTATCAAAAGACTACTCTGGATAATGGGCTGCGCGTTATCACCGCCCCGATGCCCCATACCCGCTCGGTATGCATTAGTATCTTTATCGGAGTCGGCTCACGCTACGAGACCGATGCCGAGGCCGGTGTCTCTCATTTTATTGAGCACCTGCTATTCAAAGGCACTCAAAAGCGACCAACTGCCAAGACAATTTCAGAAACAATAGAAGGGGTGGGGGGAATCCTTAACGGGGGTACCAGCAAGGAACTGGCAGTCTACTGGTGTAAGGTGGCGCAACAGCATTTCACACTAGCCCTGGATGTGCTGGTAGACATGCTACTCCATTCCAAGTTTGACTCTAAAGAGATAGAAAAAGAACGCCAGGTCATCATTGAAGAGATCAATATGAACAAGGATTTCCCGCCGCAACAGGTTGATATGCTCATTGATGAGCTACTCTGGCCGGGGCATCCTCTGGGACGCGATGTAGCTGGCAGCAAGGAATCGGTAGCTGCCATTAGCAGAGCCACCATGCTTACCTACCTTCAGAGTCAGTACCAACCCGATAACACCGTGGTTGCCATTGCCGGTAATGTCCAGCACCAAGAAGTGATAGCCGCCGTCAGCCAAGCCCTGAGTAGCTGGACTAAGCAGAGGCAGCACCCTGAATATTGCGCTTACCAGGAAAAAATAGCGGGGCGGCTGCATATTGAGACCAGGGACACAGCACAAGCCCACCTGAGCCTGGCACTACCGGGCATCTCACTCTTCCACCCCAAGCGCTTCGCTCTTGACCTGCTTAACGTCATCCTGGGAGAAGGTATGAGCAGCCGGTTGTTTACCGAAATTCGCGACAACCTGGGGCTAGCTTACAGTATCCACAGCTATGTCGACCACTTCCTCGACTCAGGTTCGGTTACGGTCTATGCCGGAGTGGAACCCAAAAACCTGAAAACAGCCATCAAGGCTATCCTGGAGCAACTTTCCCAACTCAAGAAACCAATACCTGAATCTGAATTGTCCAAGGCAAAGGAACTCTCCAAAGGACGCCTACTACTACAGATGGAGGACAGCCGCAGCGTCGCCGGCTGGCTAGGAGGGCAAGAGATTCTCACCGATCGCATTCTTACCCCTGACGAAGTAATCTCCATTGTTGGTGCCATCACTACTGAGGAGCTTGAAGAGATAGCCCAAGAGATAATCGTAGCTAACAAGCTACGCCTGGCAGTAGTTGGTCCGGTCGCTGACGATGAGCCTCTGGAGGAACTGCTGAAGCTATAAAATAGTCTATCTACTTCATCCCTTAATAATTTTATTAGGTAACCCTATCCCCTGTATCCCCTTCCCCTTGATAAGGGGAAGGGGAAGATTTTGCAAAGAGGGGCTGACGTCCCTCTTTGACACCCCACCAAAGATAAGGCACCAATAAAAGAATAGCCGTAGCCCGAAGGCTACGGCTATTACCTACTGCTATATAGGGGTTAAAGATTAATACATACCCTCCATACCACCGCCACCAGGAGGCATTGCTGGCGCCTTCTCCTTCTCCGGAATATCAGTAACTAATGACTCGGTAATCAGAACCATCGCGGCAATACTAGCCGCATTTTCCAGGGCAGACCTGACCACCTTGGTCGGGTCAATAATACCCTTTGCCACCATAGCACCGAAGTCATCGGCTTCAGCATCGTAACCGACACCAGCTTTACCCTTCTTCACGGCGTCCACTATTACCGAGCCATCCCGGCCAGCATTGATGGCAATCCAGCGAATCGGCTCCTCCACCGCCTTCTTGAGAATATTGACTCCGGTAGCCTCATCCCCGCTAACCTCCAGCTTATCCAGAGCGGAAAGAGCATTGAGTAAGGCAACACCACCACCGGGAAGAATGCCCTCTTCCACCGCTGCCCGAGTAGCCGACAAGGCGTCTTCAACGCGGTGTTTCCTCTCCTTAAGCTCGACCTCGGTAGCGGCTCCCACCTTGATGACCGCTACGCCACCTACCAGCTTCGCCTGTCTCTCCTGAAGTTTCTCCCTGTCAAAATCAGAGGTAGTCTCTTCTATCTGAGCCTTAATCTGCTTGATTCTACTCTTAATCGCCTCTTCCGAACCCTTACCCTCGACAATAGTGGTATTATCTTTATCAGCCGTTACCCGGCGCGCCCGGCCCAGGTCTTCGACATTAACCGAGTCTAACTTGCGCCCCACCTCCTCCGAAATCACCTTACCGCCAGTAAGAACTGCCAAATCTTCCAGCATTGCCTTACGCCGGTCACCAAAGCCCGGCGCCTTGATCGCCAGAACATTAACCGTCCCCCGCAGCTTGTTGACTACCAGAGTAGCCAGAGCTTCACCGTCCACATCCTCAGCGACGATAAGCAGGTTCTTCGATACCTGTAGTATTTTCTCCAGGGCTGGTAGCAGGTCGGCCACCGCCGATATTTTCTTATCGGTAATAAGGATATAGGGGTCTTCTATCACTGCTTCCATCTTCTCGGCATTGCTGACGAAATAGGGGCTGATGTAACCCCGGTCAAATTGCATTCCCTCCACGTACTCGGTCTCATACTGCAGACCCTTGGACTCCTCAACGGTGATAACGCCGTCCTTGCCTACCTTCTCCATCACCTCAGCAATTAAATCACCAATCTTTTTGTCGACAGCGGTTATCGTCGCCACCTGAGCAATCTGCTCTTTACCCTTTACCTCAGTGGATAATTTCTTCAGCTCGTCAATAATAGCGCTGGTTGCCTGCTCAATACCCCTCTTTAGTCCCAGCGCCTCAGCTCCAGCAGCTACATTCTTAAAGCCCTCGGTAATAATAGCATGAGCCAAAATAGTCGAGGTAGTAGTACCATCGCCACAGGCATCATTAGTCTTGGTGGCGGCTTCCTTAACCAACTGTACCCCCATATTTTCAAAGGGGTCGGGAAGCTCGATCTCCTTGGCGATGGTCACCCCATCATCAATTACCGACGGGGCACCCCACTTCTTATCCAGCGCCACACAATGCCCCTTGGGCCCCAAAGTTACCCTGACCGCCTCGACTAAAGTATCTATTCCCTTCTTTAAAGAATGTCTCGCTTCCTCGTCAAATATAATCTGTTTTGCCAATTTTCTCCTCCTTGATAGAATAACCTGATTTGTTATTTAGTTTTCTTAGCCAAAATGTCACTCTCGCGCAGAATGATTAACTCCTCGTCCTCAATCTTAATCTCAGTGCCCCCATACTTAGCATAAATTACGATATCACCCACCTTAACATCCATCGCTATCCGTTTTCCGTCATCAGATAACCTGCCCGGCCCAACGGCAATAACCTCACCCTCCTGAGGTTTCTCCTTCGCGGTATCGGGTATCACAATCCCTGCCTTAGTCACCTCCTCCTGTTCAATAGGTCTAACCACTACCCGGTCAGCTAACGGTTTAAGCTTGTCTGCCATTGCAGTCCTCCTTCTTAATTTTGGATTAACCTACCAGTTCAATTTATTAGCACTCTCACCCCGAGAGTGCTAATACTAATATGATAGCGTAGATAGACATATCTCACAACTCAATAAATAATCATTTATAGTCAGTGTCAATGATTGACAGGCATTCTGATGCCTAAAATAGCCATTAATTCTCTATATATCTCAATTTTACTCTATATAACATGCTTACTCTGAAATCATCCAGTAACCTACCCCGCTAAGCACCAGGAAATTCCTTCAGTTCTCCTGGAATACTACCATTTTGACAGTTTACGCTGAATCGTGTAAAATTTAACCATGAGCACCCGAGGTAAAGTGAACCGGCCGCAGTGGGACCGCGCGCACATCCAAGCCTTGAGACGTCACTTAGGTCTAACCCAGCGTGAGATGGCAGACAGACTAGGCACACGCCAGCAAACAATAAGCGAATGGGAAATCGGTATGTATCAACCCCGCGGTGCCTCAGCCACCCTGCTTTCCATTATTGCGGAACAAGTCAAATTTAAATACCAGGCCACCCCCGAAAAAAAAGACCGCAAAAAGCCTTGACAAGATACACGGAAGCGTGTATAATAGCGAAAAGCCCTATCTGATAGACAGCCTGTCAGGCAAGATTCACCTAGTAAAAACCTGAAGGGGACGAGGTTGCTCAGTACTTTCTCAGAGCGTCAAATCGTTAAAATCTGGCAACAACTGTCCCTTAGCGGGACTGAACTGAACACGGAAAGGGGGGAGCCGCTAAAGATAATCTACCCGGGAAGGATTAATGACGACCGGGGCGCTGATTTCCGGGATGCAGTGATTGCTACCAGCAGAGGACTGACCAAGGGGGATATAGAAATCCATGTTAAATCCAGTGATTGGCAAGCTCATCGACACCACCACGACCAAGCCTATAACCGGGTAATCCTGCATGTGGTGATGTGGCACAACACTAAAGCGGCTACCAGTCTCCAGAACGGAAGAAGTGCCCCTATTCTTGCCCTAGCTAAATATATAAAAGGCACCATTAGCCAATGGCCCAATGGGGTAGCGTCCCTGCCTACTCTAAATATGCCCTGCCGTAAAATTGCGGAACGCCTGGCTAGCGGTATCATGGCAGAGCTTCTGGATAATGCCGGGGAGGAACGATTCTTAGCCAAGGCAGCCAGGTTTCAAGCCGACTTAGCCCAAATAGAGGCAAGTCAATCCCTCTACCAGGGAATAATGGGTGCTTTGGGCTACGCTAAGAATAAGCTCCCTTTTCTGGAGCTAAGCCGCAGGTTGCCACTTCAGGCCCTTGAGTCTATCACCCGGGGTGAAATATCAGATGAGAAATGCCTCGCCCAACAGCAGGCGCTACTATTCGGTACTGCCGGACTACTTCCCTCACAACGCCAAAGTAGCTACCATGAAAACAAACCGGATGACAAATGGATAGACAGATTGGAGAGGCTATGGGCTTCTTCCCGACACACCGAGACCATGCCTCCCAACGCCTGGCACTTGTTTAAGGTCAGACCAAACAACTCTCCTATTCGTCGCCTGGCAGCGATGAGTTATCTGACCCTCCGCTACAGGAGAAAGGGGATATTTGAAGAGCTAGTTAATACGGTAAAGGAGGTGCCGCTCAGCAAAGGTTACCACGGACTGGAAAAGAAGTTAACGGTTACCAGCAATGGTTATTGGGCAAGCCACTTTGATTTTGGTCTAGCCAGCAGGATAAGGAAGCAAACCCTTCTCGGTAGCTGGCGAGCGGCTGATATTGCCGTTAATGTCCTCCTGCCCTTCGTCCTTACCTGGAGCCAGCTTACCTCCCAGCCAGAATTGGCGAAAAAAGCCCTTAACCTCTATTATCATTACCCCAAGCTGGCAGTAAACTCAGTGGAAAGGCAGATGAGAGAGCAGCTTGGGCTGAGCAGCAGCGTGGGAAACTCAGCGCGGCGGCAACAGGGGCTAATCCACATCTATCATACTTTATGCACTCAGGGCAGGTGTCACTGCTGTCCCCTTGCCAAATAAGATTAAGCCAGCTTGAAGCCGGGGATTACATCCATCTCCAGGGCATCTATCCTGCCAGCCTGAAAGTGGTAGTAGCCACAGGCGGCTATCATGGCGGCGTTATCAGTGCATAACACCGGCTCAGGAACTAAACCCGGGATCGGCGAATCTGCCATCAAGCGTTTACGGAGCGACTTATTCGCGGCTACCCCACCCACCAGTAAAATCTGCTTCACCCGATACTCTTTGACCACAGCCACAGTCTTGGTAACCAGGACATCAATCACTGCCTCCTGAAAGCTGGCAGCAGCATCCACCCTGGTAGGAAGCTCGCCACCCTGGCTGGCGGATAGTGCTACCTTGCCTCCTTCCACCAGGCGCAACAGGGCTGTCTTAACACCACTAAAGCTGAAGTCATTAGTCCCCTTCAGCCAGGCACGAGGTAACTGAATAAAAGCAGTGCCATTGCTAGCTGCCTGCTCAATGGCGGGACCACCGGGATAACCCAGCCCCAATATCCTCGCTGCTTTATCAAAGGCTTCGCCGGAAGCGTCATCCCGCGTCCGTCCCAACACCACATAGTCTCCATGCCCTCTCATCAACACCAAATCACTATGCCCTCCAGAAACAATGAGGCACACCAAGGGGAAATCGATACTGCGACCAGCCAGCCAGCAAGCGTAGATATGGCCTTCCAGGTGATTAACAGCGGTAATAGGTAACCGGTGAGCGATAGCAATAGCCTTAGCCACGTTTACTCCCACCAGTAATGAGCCAGCCAAGCCAGGTCCAATGGTGACAGCGATGCCAGCCAAATCGCTCCAGGTAGCCTTAGCCTCAGCCAACGCCTGCTCAATGGTAGGGATAATCGCCAGAATGTGCTGCCTTGAGGCTACCTCGGGAACAATGCCTCCATAGCGGGCGTGGATTTCCACCTGCGAGGCAATCTGATTGGACAGGATGCCAACCCCGTCCTCCACCACCGCCGCTGCTGTTTCGTCACAAGAGGTCTCAATACCAAGAATTTTCATATATCTGGATTATAGCATAGATACCGCTGGTGAAATAACCGTGTTTCTTTGAGATTGAGTACCAACCTCACCCCCTTTAGATTTTTATTAGGTGACCCTATCCCCTATCATCCCCTTCCCCTTGATAAGGGGAAGGGGGAATTATGGTTCTCGAAGGGGCTAACGCCCCTTCGAGCTTCCCCCGGTTACTATCCTGGTTCTGGTTAATAATTCTGGGGTGTCTAAGAGAGGCGAAGCCTCCCTTTGACCCTCCTTTTAAGGAGAGGGGAAATAGGTTACTCAATAATCTCCTCATGCTCTTTAAGCTAGTTCAGATAGATAGGTGACGCCTCAAAGTATAAGGCTATCCTCCACTGAGATTGCCGCGCTGGCTCCTCGCTCCGCTCGGAGTTTCAGCTCACCGCAATGACCTCCCTTCTGTCTTTGCGAGGGGCGCTAGCTCCGAAGCAATCTCAGTCCCCCAAAGTAGCCCACCGCCTAGATTGCCACGCTACGCTCGCAATGACAGGAGAGGGGGCTCGCAATGACGGTAAAAGTAGGTAGTTTGAAGGGGTGAAACCCCTTCAAAAATCCCCTCCCCCTCTCTTTACGAAAGAGAGGGGGACACAGGGGGTGAGATTGATAAAGATGCTGTGTCACTAGTCATATAGACGAGGGCACTCTTTTGACACACCTGCCAGCTAATGCTATGATGGAGAAAAGAGAATAAAGCGGGGTCTAATTAAGAGCGGGGTGATGTTATATGTCTGGTACTGAAACACTATATATAGTGTTTCTTTTTGTTTGTCTACTATTATCAGCCTTCTTTTCCTCTTCAGAGACAGCTTTTATTGCCTCACAGAGGATAAAAATTGAGCACATGGTCAGCACCAATGTGAGAGGCGCCAAGCGGGTATCAAAGATGCTCAAGCGCCCGGAGAAGCTTCTCTCCACCATCCTGTTGGGCAATAACCTGGTTAATACCGCCGCTGCCGCTCTAGCTACTGCTCTGGCTATCTCTATCTGGGGTGTGGAGCAAGGCGTCATCATTGCGACCATCGCAGTAACCATACTGTTACTGGTATTTGCCGAAACTACTCCCAAGACGATAGCTACTCAGCATGCAGAAAAACTAGCCCTGCTCTTTGCGCGACCAATAGAGATAGTATCCTGGCTATTTACCCCCTTCGTGATAGTGTTGAGCTGGATAGCCTCTGGGCTCAGCAAACTAGCCGGAGGAGCCCCGCTGCCCAGGTCTCTGGTCAGTGAGGAAGAGATTCGTACCATGATATCCGTGGGACACAAGGAGGGAACGGTAGAGGAGGGGCAGGCGGAGATGCTGCACAATGTCTTTGACTTTGGCGACCGACCGGTTCGCGAGGTGATGGTACCACGACCAGAGGTGGTCTGCATCGAGCAAGGCTCTACAGTAGCCGATTTCCTTACCCTCTACACTGAATCTCCTCTGTCTCGCTTCCCGGTATATCAGGAGAACATGGATAATGTCGTTGGCATCCTCTCGGTAAAAGATGTGCTCATGGCGCTAGCTAAAGACACCATGAGCAACGATAGCAACATTGATAACCTTACTCGCCCGGCTTATTTTACCCCTGAGACCAAGCCAATCAGTGAGTTATTTGTTGAGATGCGAGATAAGAATTTCCGCATGGCAGTGGTGGTAGATGAATATGGCGGCACCGCCGGCATAGCCAGCCTCAGTCGGCTAGTAGAGGAAATTGTCGGCCCGGTAGGGGACGAGCTAGCCGCTGTGGAAAAGGAGTATGAAGCCATCAACGAGTATACCTTCCAAATCGACGGTGGCATGCGTATCGAGGAAGCCAATGAGGAGATGGGACTGGAACTGCCCGAGGGCGACTATGAAACTGTAGCCGGCTTCATCCTTAACCTTTTAGGACACATACCCAAAACGGGCGAACAGCTAAGGTATAAAGGCTTAAAAATAGTAATCACCAAGATGCGGGGGGTAAAAATCGAGGAGATTCTACTGACCAAGGAAAAGTCTAAGGAAGGACATGCAGCGTCTACGCATTAGGTTTTGCCGAGGACAAGAGATAAAATTCATCTCTCACCTGGATATTATGCGCCTGTGGCAAAGAGCGTTTTACCGTGCCGGGATACCACTGAGCTTTTCAGAAGGATTTAGCCCCCATCCCCAAATATCACTAGCGGCACCCCTTGCCGTAGGGGTAACCAGCGAAGCTGAGCTAATGGATATCCTCTGCAGCAAACTGGTCTCCCCCCACTGGCTCACCACCGCCGTAAATCAGCAACTGCCGCCGGGCATGGAAATACTGCAGGTGTATCAAATAGCCCTCAGTCTGCCATCGTTACAATCCCAGATTCGCTATGCCGAGTACAATGTTGAAGTGGCAACGGAAAAGGAGCAAAAGGAGATAGCATCAGCAGTTACCAGCTTACTCTCAACAAAGCAGCTGCCCTGGCAACACCAGCGGGATACTGGCATGCGGAGATACGACCTGCGGGCACTAATCGATGACCTCTGGCTCATTGATTGGCAGCCTTCCCATGGCACTATAGGCATGAGGTTGCGTTGTGATAATAGTGGTTCTGGAAGACCAGAGCAGGTTACTGCTGCCCTGGGTTTTAGTCACCATCCCCAGTCCATCCACCGCAGCAAACTTATCCTCAAAACAGGCTAGCTATTCCCTCTAAAAATATATGATTGCTCCCGCCACTTTACCCCACTATAATAAAAACCGATATGAACCAGAAGAAACAACAACCAGTATTAGAGCAGAGGGTGCTACACTTCATCCAAGAACACCACCTGATATCAAGCCGACAGAAGCTGCTGGTAGCGGTATCCGGTGGACCAGACTCGGTCTGCCTGCTTCATATCCTGGTCGAGCTGCAAAAGGAGCTGGGGACAGGGTTACATATCGCTCACCTTAACCATCAACTGCGTGCTGCTGAGTCCGAGGCTGATGCCCAATATGTTGCCAACCTGGCCCACCACTTGCATATTCCAGCTACGATAGAACAGCGCGATGTAAAAAGCTATCAGGCCCAGAAACGCATCTCCCTGGAGGAGGCAGCCCGCGAGGTGCGCTATACCTTTCTGTCTCAAACAGCAACCTCTATCGGAGCTGACCGAGTGGCAGCAGGACACACCGCTGATGACCACATCGAGACCATATTGATGCATCTAATTCGGGGAACAGGAACTAAAGGACTGCGTGGCTTGCAACCGATTAGCCTCTGGCAATCTCCAGATAATAACCTTACTATTGTCAGACCGCTGCTAGCGGTAAGACGGGAAGAGACCGCAGGCTACTGCCGGCACCACCAGCTTATGCCCAGAATGGATTCCTCTAATCTGTCACTGTCACCGCTAAGAAATAGAATCCGTCAGCAACTGCTGCCCCTGCTGGAGAGCTATAACCCACGGGTAGCTGAAGCCTTGCTCCGAACCGCCCACATCGCCGGTGATGACCTTGACTTCCTCGATAAGGAGAGCAGTCGACTATGGGGTGAAATTGCTCAGCAACAAGAAAGCACCATTATTTTAGACAAAGAAAAGTTCCTCGAGTCACCTCCCGCCCTACAACGACAGATGCTGCGAATGTCCATAGAAAAGTTGTTAGGCAACCTTATGGATATTGAGGCACGCCATATTGAGGAAATAATGGCTGCCCTCACCAAACCAGCCGGGAAAAGGCTAAGCCTGCCGGCAGGCCTAATCTTTTCCATAGACTACAGTAAATACCTGCTAGGTACGGACCCGGCAGCGCTAGCCCCGTTCCCGATGTTACGGGGGGAAACTCAGCTAAAGCTCCGCGGCGAAACGCTGCTACCCGGCTGGCGTATCGAGGCCGCCATCATCGCCCGAGAAGCAATGAAGAATGACGCCGCTGACTTTAAAGCCTACCTTGACCTTGATAAAACTGGCGATAAACTGGTGGTGCGCAGTCGTCAACCCGGTGACCGATTTCAGCCACTGGGAATGAGCCAGCCCAAGAAGTTAAACGAGTTTATGATTGACGCCAAAATCTCCAGTGCCTGGCGCCAGCGAATCCCTATTGTCTGCTCCCCGGAGCACATCGTGTGGGTCGTCGGCTGGCGCATCGATGATAGGGTAAAGGTTACCGATAGCACCAAAAAAGTTTTGCGTTTAGACTTTGAGCGAGGCTAGGCTTCTGATTCGGCTAATTCGGCTGGCTTTCTCCAGCGAAGCCAAGGCTCCCACCAGAACACCTCTTGTCTCCACTTTTCTGAGATAGCCGATTAAGTTTCTCTTGATTTCTCCACGGCCTGACGTATCTCTTCAAGCGTGTATTGAGCCCTTTCCCTCACCAAATTCATGAGGCCCCTGCCGTGCAAGAGAAAACCAAGGTCGGCAGGGCCTGGCTGAGCGTCGCTCCCCAAAAGCTTCATGAGTTCCTGGGAAAGAGTAGTGGGGTTCAGAAGAATCTTCCAGTCTGCTCCTATTCCTCCGGTGAGCTGATGCATCCAAAAGGTGGGTTGTGGTGGCTCATTCCCATCCCATGTGACCCCTGAAGCA
>SDBT01015777.1_pt1 | contig 11996 bp, 10 predicted proteins | sample 2277101 | NCBI WGS metagenome assembly SDBT01 (sample SAMN10404973, study PRJNA504765) | marine sediment metagenome | isolation source: marine sediment core GS10_PC15, 103 cmbsf | place: Arctic Ocean: Southern Knipovich Ridge | collected 2010
TTAAGGGTTTCATTTCGTCAACCTTGACACTCGAAGACGGCAGGGAAGAAAAAAATTTTACAAGAGGTGAACTTTTCCTCACCTTTCCGGAAAAAACAACAACCATAACTGTCTGTGTTGAACATTTTTGAAAATATTCTTTAAGCAGCTTCTCCTCTGTTGCAGTAAGTTTCGCTCCCTTGACATCGGAGATTTCGACACAAATAAGCCGCCGTGAAGTGAAAAATGGTACTGTACGGGCCACATCGATGATTTCAGACCACGAATGCTCTTCCAATTGGAATTTTTCAACGATATTATCCTCATAGTCTTTATCGCTGAGAATCTTTTTGATTCGCTCTATTAACTCGCGGGCAAGGAACGGCTCTTCTCCATAAAAAAAATAGCAGGGAAAAAGATTGTCTTCTCTGACAAGGGGAGGGCTCACGCTTAAAAACCTTCCAGCATGGTGATAACCAAACTCCGGGCAAATCTTTCAGCCAATTTGTCCAGGACTTCTGATTCCACGCTCTCGAAGTCCGCACCTTCGGGAACTTGATACTCATACTGGTAGGAAAAAGTGGGATTGGAATAAATAATTTTGTCGTTCACCAGGTCCCGCAAACCAATCTTGGTGAAAACAATGATATTGTACCGGTCAGCAGTGGCCTCCACTCCAAATGCAATAGGAACGGCTTGAAAGGAACTGATCTCTCCAACAAGAATGGCATCTGCCGTCGTGGGATCTCCTGAAATTTCAACCTTTCCTCTGGCAACAATTTCATCGATGACGGCGCGGGTCAACTTCAAATCCAACTCAAACCGTGTCGTCAAATTCTTAAACATGGGGATATAGATTTTTTGGATATGTTCAGGAAGAAAACTCCCGGTTCCCCGCAGATGGTATCCACACTGGGTTAAAACCAAGCCCACAAAAAACATGAAAAGTATCTTTCTTTGTTGAGATTTCATAGATAATCCCGGTTAAATAACAATATTGACAAGTTTATCTTGGACAAAAACAACTTTCCTGATCTTTCTATCTCCAATTATATTCCGGATTCGCTCTGATTCCAAGGCTTTACGTTCCAAGTCCTCTTTTGGAAGTCCTCTTTCTGCATCAAACTTATCTCTGAGTTTCCCATTGATCTGAACGATTATGGTCACCGTTTCCTCTCTCGCCAATTCAGGGTCAAAAACCGGCCAGGATGTATGAAGGAGAAGGTTTTTGTGTCCCATTTTTTCCCAAATCTCCTCGCAAAAATGCGGGGCAAACGGGGAGAGGAGCAGGACAAGGATTTCCATGGTCTTTTTCACTAACGCTCTGTCCTCTTGATGGCCTTTCAGGCTTTCCCCTTCTTTTTTAAGAGAATTGAACAATTCCATTATGGAACTGATGGCCGTGTTCAAGTGATACCTCTTTTCGATATCATCCCCCACCTTTTTTATTGTCTGGTGCATTTTTGTTTTCAAACGGAGATGGCTTTCACTCTCAGGCGTCGCTTCCAAGGTTTGGTTTTTGTCCAGAGAAAATAAATCCAGATTCTCATGGACATGGGTCCAAATTCGGTAGAGGAATCTATGGCTCCCTTCAACACCTTTTTCATTCCAGGCTATTTCTTTTTCCGGCGGCGATGAAAAAAGAATAAAGAGTCTCAGCGTATCGGCACCAAATTGTTCGAGCATCTTGTCCGGATCCACAACATTTCCCTTGGATTTTGACATGGCCGAACCGTCCTTGGTAACCATCCCCTGAGGAAGATAGTGTGGGAAGGGCTCATCCATGGTGGTCAAACCTATGTCTCTGAGGATTTTACAAAAGAATCGGGCATATATCAGATGCAGAATCGCATGTTCGACTCCACCGATATAGAGATCGACCGGCATCCAATATTCGGCTGCCGAAGACTGAAACGGCCGTGTCTCTTCCTGAGAGGAGCAGTACCTGAAATAATACCAGGATGAATCGAAAAACGTGTCCATAGTATCGGTTTCCCGGCGGGCAAGTCCTCCACACTGAGGGCAGTTAGTTTTGACAAAACTGTCGGTATGTTCCAATGGAGAGCCCTCAACTCCAAGGAATTCCACATCACGGGGAAGAATCACAGGCAGGTTTTTCTCCGGAACGCCCAACACCCCGCACTTCTCACAGTAGATGATGGGGATGGGAGTCCCCCAGTACCGCTGGCGTGAAATGCCCCAATCTCTGAGACGATACAGAATACTTCCTCGTCCAAATCCCGAATCTTCGGCGTATTGAGCCATGGCATCCATGGCCTCTTTGGAGGTCATTCCCGTAAAATCTCCGGAATTCACAAGTCTCCCGTATCCTTCAAAAGCCTCTTTAAGCTCCCGGGAGGGAGATTTGCCCTCCTGGACAACGACCTCATGGATAGGGATGGAATATTTTTTTGCAAAATCAAAATCTCTTTGATCGTGACCGGGAACGGCCATGACGGCTCCCGTCCCGTATTCCATAAGAACATAATTGGCAATCCAGATTGGAACTTCCGCTCCTGTGTAAGGATTGATGGCTTTTTTTCCGGTATCGATTCCCTCCTTCTCTTCTTCTGTCAAATCTTTTTCTATCTTCTGTTTTTTTATACTCCGTTCTATCCATGTCTGGAACCGTTCTTTTTGATCGGAATCTGAAATCAATTTTTGGCTCAGTGGGTGTTCGGGGGAGATGGCCACAAAAGTGGCTCCGTAGATCGTATCGACACGGGTTGTGAAGACCTCAATAACCTGATTCGTGCCGGATACGGAAAATGTTACATGGGCCCCCTTACTCTTTCCGATCCAGTTCTTCTGCATAAGGAGGACATGTTCGGGCCATTTTTTGAGAAGGTCATGCCCACTGAGCAGTTCTTCGGCATAATCTGTGATTTTGAGAAACCACTGTTCCATATCTTTTTGTTCAACTTCCGAATCACAACGCCAACACCTATCGCCCACCGCCTGCTCATTGGCCAGAACGGTCTGGCATCGAGGACACCAGTTCACCCAACTTTTCTTCTTGTACGCCAATCCCTTCGAATACATTTGAAGAAAAATCCATTGGTTCCATCTATAGTATTCCGGAAGGCAGGTATTCACTTCCCTTCCCCAATCATAATAAAATCCCATTCTCTTGAGCTGATGCTTCATGTGAGCAATATTGTCCATAGTCCATTTTTGGGGATGAACACCGCTCTTAATGGCCGCATTTTCTGCCGGCATGCCAAAAGCATCCCAACCTATGGGATGAAGCACGTTAAATCCCTTCATCACTTTATAACGAGAAATCACATCCCCAATCGAATAATTGCGAACATGGCCCATGTGGATTCGGCCTGAGGGATAGGGGTACATCTCCAGACAGTAGAATTTTGTTTTTTTTGAGTCTTCAAAAACCCGGAAGGCTTCTTTGTCCTCCCAAATTTTCTGCCATTTCGCCTCTATCCGCTGAAAATCATAATTTTCCGTCATCATCTTACCTTCTATCTTATTTCTCAACTACAGGGAGTATAAATCAGACTAAATATTAGAGTTATCCTTTCAAAAAGTCAATAAGATGGATCTGGAAGAATGCCTCCCTTTTTCCGCTATTTTAATTAGAGTTCTGGCCAGGCATGATGGAATTTTTCAAAAGAGCGTGTTTTGTGGCATAATCCTTATTTATCATGACTATGCTTCACGTTTCGAACCTCTCCGCGGGATATGGAAATGGGGATATCATCTCAGACATCTCATTTTCTCTGGAACAGGGAGAATTCATCGCTGTCCTCGGACCGAACGGTTCAGGAAAAAGTACTTTGATCAAAGCTCTCCAGGGACTCCTGAAGAATGTCCAAGGAACCGTTGAAGTGGACAAAAAAGATGTCTTCACCTCAACCGCCCAGCAAATAGCTAAACAGATTGCCTATGTTCCGCAGAGATCGAGTTTATCCTTTGAATTTTCCGTAATGGAAATCGTACATATGGGAAGATACGTTTATCAAGGCCGATGGGAGAAAGCGACAGACATAGATGAGGCTTCCATCACGGACATAATGGAGCTGACGGAGATTCACCATCTGCAGCACAAAAAAATCGCTCACCTTAGCGGCGGGGAACAGCAGAGAGTCTTTATTGCCCGCGCATTGGCACAGGACACTCCTCTCCTTTTCCTCGATGAACCAAGTTCGCATCTGGATATAAGCTATCAGGTCGAGATCTACAAAATTCTCAAACGGCTTCAGAAAGAAAAAGGGAAAACCATTCTGGCCGCCGAGCACAATATCAATCTTGTCATTCCCTATTCTCAACGCCTTATGTTCATCAAGGAGGGGAAAATATTTGCTCAGGGTCCCCCGGAAAAACTCATCACAAAATCCTACATCAAAGATGTTTTCCGGGCTGACGTGGATATAAGAAAAAATGCCTACTCCGGACTCCCGGAAATATCATACATTCCGGCTGATGAGGAAAGACCAAAAGCATGAGCCGCAAAAAATTCAGCGTCCTTATCTTTGTCCTTTTTTTGGGTCTGATTCCTGTCCGTGCACAAAACAAATTTTTTACAGACGCCCTCGGCTTCATTACAGAGATGGACGCCCCTCCAAAGAGAATCATATCCTTGGCCCCCAACATCACGGAAATCCTATATGCCCTCGGTCTCGGAGACCGTATCGTGGGAGTGACACGTTTCTGTGATTATCCTCCCGATGCCTCAAGAAAAGAGAGAATCGGAGGTTTGGTGGATCCCAGTCTGGAAAAAATCATCGCCTTGAATCCGGATCTCATAATTGGTTTTAGAGGGAATCCCATTCATCTACTAAAAAGGATGCAAGAATTCAACCTTCCAATCTATGTTCTCGAAATGGGAACAACCATCGATCGTGTCTTCACCGTCATCGACACAGTCGCCGATATCACATGGACAGAGGAAAAAGCGGCCAAACTTCTTCAACCCCTCAAGAGGCGGTACCAAAACATCATCACGGCCCTTGACACGGAAAAAAACATCCCGAAAGTGTTTGTCTTTCTTCACGGTTTAGGATTATGGACCTGTGGAAAGAACAGTTTCATGGATGACCTCCTGACTAAGGCCAAAGGAAAAAACATCGCAGGAAACATTAAGAGGAAATGGCTGCGCTTCACCCAGGAACAGCTCGTCGCCGAAAATCCGCATTTTATCATCATCCTTTCGAAATCCCGGGAGGCCTTCCTCAAGGCAAAAAAATCGATCTCAAATGAAGTTTTTCTCAAAGACCTTCAGGCTGTCGTAAAAGACAATATGTTTTTTTTAGATGAAAATCTGGCTACTCGTCCCGGTCCGCGGATTATTGAGGCTTTGGACAACCTTGCTCGAATATTTCATCCGGAAGCCTTTTCCAAGAAATGACCAAACACATGAAAAAAAAACGCCGGCTCCTCGTCCTGCTGATTATCCTGTTTGTGGTGGGCATGATGATTTCATTATGTCATGGGCCGTCAAAGGCAGGATTAAACGACCTCTGGAATTATGTCTTCAGAGGTGACACCTCATATTCTACAATATTCCAGATCCGTCTCTCTCGAGCCATTCTTGCTTTTTTGGTTGGCGCCAGCCTCTCTCTATCCGGCGCCATTCTTCAAGGGTATTTTCAAAATCCGATGGCCGGGCCTTTTGTAGTCGGTGTCTCATCGGGAGCCTCTTTTGGAGCCGTTCTTTCTCTCCAGCTTGGATTGACCTTTAGTTTTTTAGGCCTAAATGTACAGGGTGTGTTTGCCTTTGCCTCAGGATTTGTCATTGTCTATCTAGTCTATTTCCTTTCCCAAAAAAGGGGAGTATTTAAAGTGGAGACTCTACTTCTCACGGGAATTGCAGCAGGCGCGATGGCTTCTGCCTTAACTTCATTTCTCATCTTTCTCAAATCCGATTCCTATGAACAGGCTGTTTTCTGGTTGCTGGGAAGTTTTGCCGCCGCCGACTGGAACCAGATTCTTGCCATTCTTCCGTATTTTCTCGTCTGTTTTGTCGCCGCTCAATGGTTTGCGAAGGACATGAATCTCCTCGTGCTTGGAGACGACACGGCTCAATCACTAGGCTGTTCCGTGAAAAAAATGAGGAAAATATTCCTTGCGCTGTCCACAATATTAGCGGCATCTGCCGTTTCTGTCTCCGGCATTATCGGATTTGTCGGATTGATCGTTCCCCACTGGGTCCGTCTTCTAATCGGACCGGATCACAGATCCCTTTTCTTCTACTCATTCTTTACGGGGGGAGTCTTTCTCATCTTCTCTGATCTAATAGCTCGAAGCCTTCTTTTTTCTGCAGAACTCCCCATAGGTATCATCACCGCCGTGATCGGGGCTCCATTCTTCATCTATCTCCTCAACCAACGCAGATAAATTCAGGATATTTAGTTTTTGTCTGCAACATGATAAAATAAGATATTCCCATGAATTTTTTCTTTGTGCAGGATTTCAGACAGAAATACAGGTATTTCTCTGCCGAGCCCCTCTCTGTGACTCAGGTCGAGTTTTCGCGCTGGAAAGAATTTTGGGAAAGGGCAAAAAAAAAACTTATGCTCCTGCCTTTAACAATCCTCAAGCAGGAACAAGCCTTTGAACGCACCCTGAAAATTGAAGAAAACCAGGTCAGGATACTCCATTCAGGAAGAATGGATGAAAAAAAAGTAAAGAGTAAATTTTACTTTTTCCTACAGAAACAACGCACTAAACACATTATCCTGCTCGTTGGAGAATCTATCATTCTGCCCATAAGCGCCATAGCCGCCCTGCTTCCGGGACCCAACATCTTTTTCTATATTTTAGCCCTGTTGATCATCATTCAATGGCAGGCTTTAAGAGGGATCAATAAGCTTTTAAAAAAGGACAAGCTGTTTACTCCGGATCTTTCTCTGAAAGATTGGGAAGCCGCAGTACAAAATCAAGAAGAACCCAATTTCCCGTCTCTCCTGGAAAAAATAGGGAAAAAACACAATGTCAAAAACCTAAATAAAATTTTGTGGAAATAAATCCACCTATCTCTAACAAATGATTTCATTTCACTTTGTAGAATTGACAAAACGTCCTATTTGTTTTATCTATAATTGAGTATGGAACTTACACTAGACCAATTTTTATTTTTAGTGATAACCATTGCCGTTGTTATCGCCGCGAGTTTCCTTATCATTCTTTTTCTTCAACTCCGAAGAACAGCAAAAGAGGGAGAAAAGACTCTCGTGGAATTACGAACACTCGTCAAGAGCCTAGATCAAACCAGCCAAAAAGTCATGGACAAAATTGATGATGCCGATGAAACTCTTCAAACCGCAAAAAAAACCGTTGTCCAGTTTTCGGAAATCACCAAGTTTTTGGCTTCGAAAATGATTACACCCTCATCAAAGTACTGGCCAATTGTTTTACCAATTTTACGTCTTGGCTGGCGGCAGTGGAAAAAACGCAAGGAGAATTAACATGTCAAGTAATGGCTCGAGCTCTCTTGAAGTCACCCTCTCTTTCCTCTTGGGAACGGCAACCGGTTTCATCTTAGGTGTCCTTTTTGCTCCATCAAGCGGTGAAGAGACACGCAAGAAAATCAAAGAGGAAGCGGAAAAAGCCGGAATTAAAGCCAAAGAGGGGTACGAAAAAATTACCCAAGAAACAGAAAAAGGATTTAAAGCGGCCAAAGAAAAAACCTACGAAGGCATCGACGCACTTAAAGACTTCGTAGAAAAAAAGAAGGAAGAGCTTTCAAAGGAAGGACCGGATTCCGCGGAAAAAGAAGAGACAGAAAAGACCTAAAAACAAAATTTCACTAACCTTGGGACAGATAGTCCGTTTCAAATATACAACTATATTTTTATAAATCTAATTCTACGAACATAGAGAGACAATAATGTTAAAAACAATAATTCAAGCCGTTCATGCAAGAGAAATTCTCGATTCTAGAGGCAATCCAACCATTAAAACGACCGTCACACTACAATCCGGAATATCGGGTGTTGCCTCAGTTCCCTCCGGCGCATCAACAGGATCACACGAAGCTCTAGAGCTGCGAGACGGTGACCAAAGCCGCTACTTTGGAAAGGGTGTCCTCAAAGCCGTCGCCAATGTCAAAGACATTATTTCTCCTCAGATTATAGGAATGGATTCCACCCAACAAGAGGAACTCGACAACCTCCTCCTCCGACTGGATGGAACGGCAACTAAAAGTAATCTCGGAGCCAATGCCATTCTTTCCGTATCCATGGCGGTGGCTCAAGCCTCAGCTAAAACACTAGGACTCCCCCTTTTTGACTATCTCGGAAAAAAAGATAAATACAGCCTTCCCGTCCCTCAAATAAATATTCTCAATGGAGGTTCCCACGCCGACAATAACGTCGATATCCAGGAATTTATGATTGTGCCTGCGGGAAGACCCAGTTTCGCAGAAGCCATTAGAGCCGCCGCCGAAGTCTTTCATAACCTAAAGACCATTCTCAAAAAAAACGGATACAGCACGGCTGTGGGAGACGAGGGTGGATTCGCCCCCAATCTTAAATCCAACGAGGAAGCCCTGGATCTCATTCTGGAAAGTATCCATAAGGCCGGCTATTCTCCGGGAAAAGACATCTGGCTGGCTCTGGATGTCGCGGCGTCTGAATTTTTCGAAGACAACTTTTATGTCTTTAAAAAATCCGACGGTTCCAGAAAAGACACCGGCCAAATGCTGGAATTTTATGAAAATCTAGCACGGGACTATCCCATTATCTCTATCGAGGATGGCTTTTCTGAAGATGACTGGGAAGGCTGGAACGCTCTTACAGAAGCCCTCGGGCATAAAATCCAACTCGTAGGCGACGATATTTTTGTTACAAATATTGAACGTTTTCAGAAAGGAATAAACAGAAATATCGCCAATTCCATCCTCATCAAGCTCAATCAGATAGGAACCCTCACGGAAACGATCGCTGCCGTTAAACTGGCCCAAGAAAAAAAATACACCACAGTTATCTCCCACCGCTCCGGAGAAACAGAGGACACTTTTATCGCCGACTTAAGTGTGGCTCTCGATGCCTGTCAGATCAAAACAGGTTCCCTCAGCCGAAGCGAGCGTGTTGCCAAATACAACCGGCTCCTAGAAATCGAAGAAGAACTGGGAAGCAGGGGAACTTTTGCCGGCAGCACCGTTTATTCACAGTATTTATCTGCATAGTTATTTTGAGGGAGGAAATCACTGACATGGCCTCCGGCAAACAGAAAAAAGCGAAGTTTCTCACATCTTCCCAGATCGAAGTAAAAAACATTTATACCGAGAATGATCTCGAAAATTTTGATCCCTCTGTAGATCTGGGAAAGCCGGGAAGTTTTCCCTTTACCAGAGGGATCTATCCGGATATGTACCGCCATCGGCTCTGGACCATGCGGCAGTATGCCGGTTTTGGAACAGCCGTAGAATCGAATAAAAGATACCGCTATCTGCTGGAACAGGGTCAAACCGGCTTGAGTATCGCTTTTGACCTACCCACTCAACTGGGCCTTGACTCTGACCATCCTCTGGCTCAAGGAGAGGTGGGAAAGGTGGGTGTGGCTATCGATTCCATCGACGACATGTCCCGCTTGTTTGTTGGTATTCCTCTGGACAAAGTCAGCGTCTCCATGACCATCAATTCCACGGCATCCATCATTCTGGCAATGTATCTGGCTTTAGCGGATCAGAGAAAAATTGCATGGAACAAACTTAGAGGAACGATTCAAAACGACATCCTCAAAGAATACGCAGCCAGGGGGACATATATCTATCCGCCGAAGGAATCGATGAAGATCATCACCGATACTCTCAGCTTTTGCCAAGACAATGTACCTCAATGGAACACGATGAGTATCAGCGGCTACCATATTCGCGAAGCAGGAGCCACGGCTGTTCAAGAAATAGCTTTTACGATGGCAAATGCCGTGGCTTACATCAAAGCCGCTTTGGCCGCCGGATTGACCGTGGATAGTTTTGCTCCGCGCCTATCATTTTTCCTTGCTTCCCATAACAATGTCTTGGAAGAAATCGCTAAATTTCGGGCAGCCAGGAGAATCTGGGCACGAATCACAAAAAAAATATTCAAAGCCAAAAATCCTCTCTCCTGGAAATTTAGATTTCACACCCAGACTAGTGGTGTCTCCCTTGTCGCACAAGAGCCTGAGAACAACGTAATCAGGGTCACCCTGCAGGCTCTGGCGGCTGTGTTGGGGGGAACTCAATCTCTCCACACAAATTCACGCGATGAAGCCCTGGCACTTCCAAGTCAAGAGTCTGTTCGGATCGCACTCCGTACTCAACAGATTCTCGCTTTTGAAAGCGGCGTGGCCGATACGGTTGATCCACTGGGCGGCTCCTATTTTTTGGAAACCCTTACGGACCAAATCGAGGACAAAGTCAACACTTACCTCGAGACGATCGAAAATATGGGAGGAGTCCTCCATGCCATCGAAATCGGGTATATCCAAAAGGAAATCCAAAACAGCGCCTATGACTATCAAAAACGGCTGGAAAGTAAAGAACAGGTCATCGTCGGTCTCAATGAATTTGGACAGGAAAATGAAAAAATCAGTTTTACGGTCGACACTGTTCCCGAGAAAGTAGAAAAAACCCAGATTAAGAAAATTCTGGACCTCAAAGCCAAAAGGAGTGAAAAAGATGTCAAACAAAAACTCCTCTCGCTCGAATCGGCAGTAAAGAATGATCAGAACATCCTTCCTCCTATGATTGAGGCCGTCAAAGTCAGAGCTACTTTGGGAGAAATATCGTCGGTCCTTGAAAAAATCTACGGCACCTACCGGGAACATCCCACCATTTAATATTTTTCAATAGAGTCGGATGGACGTCGAGAAGTGTGTCTCCGCCCGGAAGCTTTAGCGAGGAATGGAGACATACCTCGTAAGGGTTCCGTCCGACTCTGTGAGTTGACATTATGAGGGTGCGGTTTTAAGATACTTCTATGCGTTTGACATCTTGTCAGAAAACATTTCTTCTCTTTGTTCTTTTAAGCCTCCCTTTATCCGGAGACAGCTTTTCCATCGACAGCAAAACGGCTTTCCGTATTGAAAAATCCATCAAAGATCACTACCAGGAAATCATCAACACACGCCGGTTTATCCACATGAATCCTGAATTAAGCAATCGCGAATATGAAACGGCCAAACTCATAGCCTCCAAACTATTGTCCTTGGGCTTTGAAATCCACACAGGAGTGGCAAAAACCGGTGTGGTCGCCCTGCTAAGGGGGGAACAACCAGGGCAAACTGTAGCCATCAGAGCAGACATAGATGCACTGCCTGTCCTGGAAAAAACCGGACTGACTTACGAATCGTTGAATCCTGGTATCATGCATGCATGTGGTCATGACATACACACAGCCATTGTGCTGGGAACAGCGATGGTACTTTCTGACCTTAGGGACAAGATCAAAGGCAATGTCAAATTCATATTTCAACCGGCTGAAGAAGGCGCACCCAGTGGAGAAGAAGGAGGCGCTCAACTCATGATCAAAGAAGGGGTTCTTGAGAATCCTGAGATCGGAGCTATTTTCGGTCTTCATGTCTGGCCAATCAATATAGGTAAAATCGCCTTTTCCGAGGGTTTTGTGATGGCCAGCTCAGATTCTTTCAAAATCACCATCATAGGAAAAAGTGCACACGGTGCACAGCCGCAAAAGGGAATTGATGCGATTGTCATTGCTGCCCAAATCATCCAAGGCATTCAAAGCATTATAAGCCGTACCAATGATCCGACAGACCCGGCCGTGATCACTGTAGGGAAAATTACCGGCGGCACTCGTTCAAATATCATCGCCGAAGAAGTCATCATGGAGGGAACGGTTCGGACAATCAATAACATCAACAGGGATAGAATTGAACAAAGGCTTAAAAATGTAGTCAAGGGTATAGCCGAATCATTTGGTGCGGATTTTACCATTGACTACAATCGAGGGCCGCCATCCCTTTACAACCATCCCGAATTGGCAAAAAACATGTCACCCACCCTTCTCCGTGTTGTGGGCCAACCCAATATTGAGAGCATAAAGCCACAAATGGTC
>SDBT01015778.1_pt1 | contig 11995 bp, 18 predicted proteins | sample 2277101 | NCBI WGS metagenome assembly SDBT01 (sample SAMN10404973, study PRJNA504765) | marine sediment metagenome | isolation source: marine sediment core GS10_PC15, 103 cmbsf | place: Arctic Ocean: Southern Knipovich Ridge | collected 2010
AGAACTTAGGTTGCCCGTAGAAAGGTCGAGGAATAGGGAGAAAACAGAGCATGGAGTAACTTCCCGCCACAACGATACTCAATTCCCTCGACCTTTCTACGGAGAACCTAAGCATGGCAATACTTAGGACTCCGCGACGAGGAACAGCAAAAGTTCCCTCGTCTCCGATAGGGGTGTGAAGTCGCCCACCGGCGGCTGTGGTGAACGGCCCCACGTAACAAGGTTAGCACCTACGCGGGTAATTGACAAGCATGATTATAGGTGCAGATCTTTTATAAATTATGATGATAATTATCTAGACAACCTCCGGACCACGTTATGTTAGCACTCTACTTCTAACCAGTCGGAACCTAGTTGTCTTTATTCTTTGTCTGATTCGATCCTTACGCGTACCAATCTGTCTAATATTCTTTAGTTCTCTTTCTATTTTGTCTCTCGTGGCTCTAATCTCGTCTTTCATTGGTAGATTTTTCCCTTTCGGTCTTTCTATTATGGGAAAACCGAGAGCTAAATCCGCCTGATTCCCTTTGACAAGCAAGTACGGCCTTACATCACGCAAGAAGCTCAACGCCTTATTACCGTTTACAGAAACCATCCACGCCTGACGTCCAGTTCTAGTGACTTGTTGCTTATTGACATTTATTTGATATTTATCGGCTATTAAATCTAATGGTTGTCTGTCTGTCATTCCAACAACTACCGATACCCCCCATCTATTCGCCTTAATATATCCTTCCCCATCTAAAAGTCCAGCCAAATAAGCTTCTACACACATATTCTTTATCTTTCTCGATGGTCTGGAGGCAGTCTCTAGCGGGACATCAACATACCCTCTAGACTTCCCTCTAGCTCTGCTGCATCGTGATTGGCTTTGTACCAGTCGTAAGTACTCCTTACTCCAAGAAGGAAAGGAATTTGTGCCTGCCAGTCGAGTAGCTCAAGAGCCAAATTTGCATCCGCCACGCGGTTAAGAGGACCAGTAGGAGCATCTGGAAGGAACTTGAACTCTGGTCTATGCCCCGCATACGCACAAATCTCTGCTGCTGCGAACGATACTCGAATACGTTCCCTTGTACCTAGATTAATAGCAGAACCATCTTCAATTACTTCTGCTGCTCGTATTGTACCCTCCACGATATCATCTACGTGGGTCCAATTTCTTATTTGAGTTCCGTCTCCCCATACCTCAAATGGATCTTGTTTCATAAGAGCCCGCGCCATCATAGCAATAACGGCATGATCTTCCTTACCGCGAGGACCATAGACAGTAAAGTAGCGACATGAAACTCCTTGAAGAGATCCCTCATCACAGTACGACTTAAGAGTCATCTCTCCCATCAGCTTAGCCCATCCATACATATTATCTGCATCGTATGGGGGACCAACCATATCTTCTGTTAAATATAGATACTCTTCAGGATTAGTTTGAAGATGGTTGGGATATACACATCCTGAAGATGCGTACACCACCTTATTCACGCCTGACTCTCTACAGGCATCAAATAGTATTCCATCTAACATCATATTTCTGGCACATTGAGCCTGATGGGTGTCTACGTAACCCCTACCACCGTGATCAGCAGCAAGATGGAAGACTATATCTATACCTTCTACGGCCACATCCACTACGGCCTGATTCGTGAGATCTTCTTTCATAAAGTCCACATCCATGGCAGATTGAGAATATTTACCAGAAGACATATCATCTACTACGCGGATGAACCCCACGCCCCGTTCCCATAATGCTTCCACTAAAGCAGAACCTATGAACGACGCTCCACCAGTCACCAATACTCTCTTACCAGCGAGATCTGTCATCCTATATTATGCCTTTCAATAATTCTTCGGACAGTAGCATTGTCATCCGCCATCTTCATATTAACGGAATGCTTCTTCCGCCACGACTGCATAAGCATCCTCAATAGAGTTTTACGTAGACGAACACGGTCCTCATTCCAACTGCTTTCTGGCTCTACTAGCTCTCGTCTAACTCGGTCAATTATGTACTTTTGAGGCCACACCCCATCACCAAAGAGTAATGGTCTGGGAGAAGGATCATTGCGGCGGTTTCTGTTATCTCCAGCCCTATGACCGATAAGGGTGTGTTTCGACGGTTCTATTCTTCGACCTTGTACTCTTTCAATTTCTTTCAAGATCCATACTTGCACACGAATAGAAGACTCAATCATAGCCTTCGGCCACGGAGCCTTCCTTGAATATATATAGTCATAGTCATACGCTATTGGGTCTACTGCAAATCCCTCATGCTCTATATGAACAAAGTAGTCATTGGGATTCCCGCGCCGCTTTCTAATTATAGAAGATGTCGGTAGAGCTATTCTTCCACCAGCCCAACACTTCGTAAATATAGAAGCGGTTTGAGTAATGTGACCTTCTCGATCAATCAAAAATTGAGCAGATTTCTGAGTTACGGCAGGACGCTCTCTGGTCCATCCAACCATGGTTCTAGCAAACCCCTGCATGATGTGATTCATCACTCCAACGGGCTCAATAGATCCGCCGTGAGCTTCAGTTGGACTTACATCTACTACTGTCCTAGACATCCATCCATCAGGCATTTAGCACCGAGACCATCCGCACATATTTACACACGATTCACATCCTTCCTCAAATTTCACTCTAGCACCACATCGAGGACAACTCATGCCAGTGTTCAGCAATTTAGCTTCTGTGTCTAGGAAATCCAAACCCATGCGCCTAAACACATAATCCAAAAGAGAAGTAACGTTTGGTATTTCTGGATCGCTTGTAAATCCTGAGGGTTCAAATATACTATAGGCAAATTTGTCTCGAAGATATTCTAATCCACCTCCATTTTGGAAGTAATAAGAAGTCAACATAGCTACGGCATCGAGTAATGCATCCTCTGTGGAACCTCTGCGCGACGCATTAAGAAATAGCTCTCCAGGAGAACCGTCTGGATATTTACCTACAATCATATATAACTTTGTGCCACCGATGTCCACTCTTCTTGTAACAGACTCTCGTACATCTGGAAGCTTACGACGCGTGGGAACACTACTATCACCAGTTACGGTAGCACTCCCACCAACAGAAGTCAATACCTGTTCATCACGACTTTTATCGCGGTAGATAGTTCCACCAACACAATCTGACTCCCACATGCCCACATATGAAGCATATACATCCTCAACAGGAGCCTGCTGTGGGAGATTTATAGTCTTAGAAACGGCTAAGTCTGTATTCTCCTGCCACGCGGCCTGATGCTTTATATGCCACTCCCAAGGAACTTCCATAGCTGTTTGGGGGACAAATCCATCAAGCTGATCCCATACGGGAATTCGCTCATGAAGAAGTTCGCCGTCTTCACCACCGAGCTGACGATCCCATTCTATCTCGTAGTGTGGCTCAATACCAGAAGATGCTCCCATGAGAATAGCTATGGTTCCAGTGGGAGCTATACAGGTTCTTGTAATGTTACGAGGAAGTCCTTTTAAGGCAACACTATCAAGCGGGATATCAACACCGCGAATATTTTCATATGTTGGCGCAATACCTTTTTCTTTTGCCATCTTGCGCGATTCGTCTAATGCTATCTCACTAGCCTTCTTGGCCCATTGAGAAGACAAGGCTACTGCCTCGTCACTAGAATAATGAATCTTCATCAAAGCGAAAGCGTCTGCTACTCCACAGACTCCAAGACCCAATTTACGATTCTCATTTACTATGTCAGTAATTCGTGGATCTGGAAAGACATTAAGATCGAGAACATCATCAAGATACCTCGTCGCAAGTCTCGTAGTATTTTCGAGTTTTTCGTAATCAACAACACCATCAATGACATGATTAGAATAATTGATACTACCGAGATTACATGCTTCATTATCTTCAAGAGGTACTTCTCCACACGGATTAGTTCCCGTTAGTTTTCCTGACCAAGGAGCGGGATTGCCTCTCTCTGCTCGGTCAATGAAAAATACTCCAGGATCTCCAGTACGCCATGCACTCTCGGCCATCTCATGAAGAAGTTTGGCTTCATTACTCTCTGGCTGGGTGACAGCCGCTTCCATAAAAGTATCTGTTAGTGCCACACTAATGTTGAAAGTCTTAAGATTCTCTCCACCGTCTTTACAATGAATAAACTCTCGAATATCAGGATGGTCACAATGAAGGATGCCCATCTGGGCTGCTTCGCGTTTTCCTCCTTGAGTAACCATTGTAGCTATCTCATTATAATATCTCATAACCGCCACTGGTCCCATAGCCTTGCCGTGAGTCGTACTAATATGAGCACCTCTGGGCCTCACGTGAAACACGTAGCCGACTCCACCCCCACGTTTCAGTACGCGGGTTGCCTTAATTCCAACATCCATAATACCATCAAAATTCTCCGATTCCATAGTATCTTGAACATCGAACTTGAAGCAGGCACTAAGAGTACCAGAACCCTCAATACCTATATTGAATAATGTGGGACTGTTTGGCAGGAAATCTAAACTAGAAAGCATCTTTCGATACTCGGGATTTCCTATACTAATACGGTCAAAAAACTCTTCTTCTGTCTCCTGTCGTTCTTCTGGTGTCCCCTTATCGTGGACATATAGATATCGTTCTTTTAGAACCTTCAGAGCGTTCTCTGAAAAGACGGACTTATCATCCACTACCGTAGTCATCTTCACTCTTTCTAACCATTCGGAAACAACTTCGTATTACAACTCCAAGGACCTAACGAATTTCCAACCTCAGCATACACTTCATATGCTGCTAATAGATTTTCTTCCAAAGAAAGAAGATTATACTTCGCTGCCTGTTCGGGATGATAATCTACTCTAATCTGCATAGCCCCTATAGCAAGACCATTATCTCCTATGGCAAACACATCTACTGCCGCTCTTGGGGGACCTATCTCTGGAGACTGTGTTGCTATAGCTTCACAGCGAGAAGAAATTACCCACAACCTAGACCATAAATGCTGTGGAAACCCCGTCTTACTTAGGGCAGCATAAAAGACACTAATGTCTACTATCCTCTGACCTTGTGGGTGAATGTGCGTCCATGCTACAAATAACGAGTCTAATTCTTCGTATCCTACTTCCCCTTCCATCAATTCATCTATAGTAAGAGGAGGAATCACCACAGTAGGAGGGGTAATGATGGGCGGAAGTTCTATACTACCTTCTAATATTAATGGCTCTAGCTCTACTTCTATTATCTCTTCATCATCATTATATCTCCCACTCAAAAAAAGTATTCCCAACACTAAAGGAATAGTTAATAAAAGGGATATAATGACCCGATATTTCCCTAGTCTATCTATCAAAACGGTCCAACCTTAAATGAACCCGCTCCTGGGAAGCGCCGAATAGCCTGCCTCGTTACCCTATATTCGCGGTACATTTGACTATGCCGTACGGTCATCAGTTTCTCTTCAGGAAACTCTGCTGCTAGTTCGACAAACGCATCTACGTCTTCGGGTACATAGCCTAGTTTCCTAATCAATGTATCCTGCTTACTGTCTGACCACTTAGAAAATTCAATGAAGGTAACTTTATCTTCCTTCAATGCGGTCATAAAGTTTTGACCTTCTTTAATTATGTTATCCCAATAAAGGACCTTTTCTTTATCGGGTAGTCTAGATAACCCCCAATAGAGTAAAAAGAACACAATGAGCATAGAGATTGCGTCTAAAATTTCCGTCTCCTTATTCCTACCTACATATTTTACCATTTACTCTCTTCAACTACAACCCCGGGAATTCTTTCTAAAGATAATTAGTCTCTTTTTGTTCGATTCTTCATGAAATACGACTACTAGCATCTGACTCACTAGGGGAATTTTCGACTATTTTATATCCCACTCTAAATCTCATGGCAGAAGTCTTATCTGTCTTCTCTACCATTTTTCTGTCAATCATTTCATATAATACCTTAGTGACATGTCCGACGCTACGAAGTCGAGACCTAGATCTTATCTGTGGGGCGCTCGGCCACAGACCATTCACCTTATTGAATGCTCTGATAATATCTAGCATCTCTTTATATGTATCTTTAACATCAAAATTCATCTTATCCGGTATGGAATATTGTTGCTTTCTACGTTTCCTCCTCGTGGGCTTTTCGACGACTACTAGCATCGTCGATTCTGGGGGAAATTTGTCGGCTTCCTGTCTTTCACTAAAGAATGGACAATCGGGAAGATCTTCTCTTAGTCCCAGAGCTATACTATCTTCGAGTTTTCCACCAATAGATTTACATACATATGACCCCTTATCACCTCGTAAGTAAATACACTCAAGACAAGGAGTATTCTTCATCTCTTCTTTTTTCGTATTCTAGCAAATCTCCGAACACGTCGATTCTTTAACCAGTATGCCATGAGTACTGCATCCGCCCTGCCATCATCTTTAACTCGATTGAATAAATCTTTATCCTTGGGAAACAGCTTTTGTGCTAACAACCGACTCGCCCCCTTGCCTGAGCGAGCAGGAATTCCTACTTCTTTCTTCCACACTTGCGGACGCACTCTGCGAATCTTAATATGGTTGCCAGCAAAAGCCATCACCCAAAAAGCAACACTAGAACCATACGAGAAATTAGTCGCACCAAATCGAGGATCCGGAGTTACATCCTCAAGTACGACACTATTCTTCTTAGTGCAGTTTTCGCTTACTATTTTCCACATCTCCTCTACTACGTGTACTGTCCGGTTCTTTCCACTAACGAATACTTTCTTTGTAGGAGTGTCTATCACGCGGACTCTATCTCCATCAACGAAAGAAACTGCTCCACTGAGTCCAGGATCGACACCTACATATGTAATATCATTTCTGGATTTGTGGGCCGCGAATTTTTTTACATATGTAATCATGTTTTTGAATTTCCCTAGCGCGAATTTTTTTTTCTTATGTCACGTCTTTACGAAGCTCCTGCATTTACTCACTCCTCGCTCCGTCTATAACTTTCTTTGACATGCGAGTACAATGTTTACACCATTCGTTCTCATCTGCACGACGCAGCGGTCCACCATCACAGAGTCTAACTCTAGGAGAGTTCAGTGTCGCTCTCGACCAATGCATTTTCATGACAAATAAAATACAACCAACTCATCCATCTTTAACTCAGTGCGCTCTCTCACACGGTCCTTTGCTATTTCCCCATCAAGAAATCTAGTAGCATCTTCAAGATGGGGCGTCCAAGAATATCCATTACTAGAAAATCTCAGATAGTTTCCACTATTCTTAGCCTGTACAAAATAGGGCATTAAGAAGCAACCGACGGTTCTTCCAGAGCTTTCTTAATAAATTCTTCTATGTGTGGACCATACCGAGCATCAAGACATGGAGAACAATTAACATCTTTCATATCGGTGGGATACATAGTTTCATCAAAAGGAATTTTCACACCACAAACTGTAAAATTCTCATCGGAATAAATAGTTGCTCCACCCCGTCCATTATCCTCAACCCTTACATTACCTTGGATAATAGCGAGGTGAACAAACTCTCCCCCGGTATCAGTCTTCTTTCCTTCTTCTATCCACGCCAATTCAATCTGATCATCGCTCATCGTCCGCTTCCAGTTCTACCCTGCCATTTTTCTCTATCACTAATGCGGGAACTTATTTCCCTGGAAATAGTCTTATGATACTCTTCATAGGTATCAACAAGACCATCCAAAATATCCATCACATCATCACAAATTTCTATCCGGTCAGTAAGAGAACTCACTACCTCATCGTTTTCCACCGAGCTCTCGGCCTGCCACTTAGCCAACCTGCCCGTGGAGCTATATAGGGAGGCTCTCCGCCGCTTCAACCGCCCTTGTAGGTGGCGACGGGCCACCTTTTGCCGATTGTAGTTTAAGAGCGCTCTACCAGCCTCTCCTGTATAGAAGGAAAGGAAATTTCTCAGCTCTTCAAATGGTTGAATGTTAGATATCTCAACGGGCATAATAAAACGTTCAAGAAGTTTATTTATATCACCCGGAGGTTTCTTAGGTATCTGGAAACCCAGTCTTCTTATTTCTCCAAGGGCACTGTCCGCGCCCCCTTCTTCCCCTTCACTTTCGTCATCTTCATTTCGTTGTGCTGAACGAATATCTTTTTTGTGTTTATCCTTCTTGGTTCTTGAATCTTTAGTAATTCGCCGTCTTGAATTAAGTGGACGGGGAGGCATTGGCAGTTATTTCTCTGGGAGCATTGGCGGAATTGTAAGTCTCTTTCATCTACATTACATTCCTCTTTAGGAAACGCATCTTTCATGGCATATCTACGCATGTACTTCTGGCGCTTTACATACTGAGAAATGATACGATCAAATGATTTGTCTCTATTGATAACTATTTCACAAATATCTTGCGTGTTTTTGTTCTCATACCACAGCAGTCCTATATCTATATCATTCAGATACATATAGATAGCCACTTGGACCTTGTTGCTGTATATGGGGCGGTGTGTGAGCCTGATATCGTTGAAGCGTGAAGCGTGCGTTCCCTTAATATCAACGATCACACGCTGAATTTTCTTATTTAGTTTCAGCTTTAGATTAACTATGACATCATACGACCCGCCATAATCAAGCTCGCCGAGGGATGTGAAAACTTCCATACTTTCCACAATCCCCATTTTGTAAAACAACATCTGCCAGCGGAGATGACGCCACTTGCCATCATCAAAAATTCTCAGTAGTTTGGGATCGGTAATAGGAAGCCGCTTAAACCCCTTATTCTTATCTATGACTTGCCTGCGACGGCACATCGTAGCACCGCTGGGTGAAAACACCCTGGGATTTCTTAAGGCACCACGGACCATAAGGTCTCTTAGTGTGCTCCAATCATCTGCACTGTATGTGTCTAATTTATTTCCGTTCTCAATCAACCACTTCTCTACAAGTGGTAAAAGTATATCCTCTGTTTTTCTCTTATCCGACTTCAACTGATCCAGCAGAGGCGTCTTCCCTGCCATATTTGAACTCCTCTGCTAATAGATCAAAAACAGTCTGAAATTCATTCGGACAAATACGGAACAAAATTCCCTGATTACCAAAACTACTTTTTGTATTCTCTATAGTTGTTTCCAATCCCTTAAAAGATAAAGCAGTAAAGACCTTAATCACAGCCTGTTCTCTAACAGAAAGATCCCAAGGAGATAAATCAAAATGTAATGCGATCACTTCGTGTATCGGAGAATTCACTTCTTCTTCTTTCTTCTAATTATTCGATTTGGAACAACGCTGTAGCTCCAATCTCTTACTTGCTTACTGTATGCACCTGCGGCGTTGCGATACGTCTCCCTCGTATCCACAGTTGCTTCACCAAATCCTACCTTAGCTAAGTATTTCCCGCTCTCCTTATTACCAAACTGTTCTGATACATACATGACATAGCAAACAAACTTATCTTCTAAATCTCTTACTGCCATGCTGGGGACATGGTGCATGGTAGCAAAAGATATTGCATGACGGATCATAAATGAGGCACACATTAAACCGAAGGGAGCCTCTTTGTTTCTCGCTATTTTTCCCTTGGGATACAATGCAACGGTATCATTCTCTATTCGTATTTCTATATTAGCTATGTCACTGAACTTCACGGGCCATCAATACCAAATCATCAAATACCGATGTGGGAATAATCATCACATCGTCTATTACACGATTTTTACTAGTGACTGTCTTTATTTGCATACCAAACGATCTTCCCACAGCAGCCGACCGCGCCATGCCTTCTCTAAACTTCAAGAAATCAATACGATACGAATTCTTCTCTGTTTCCTTAAGATCAACACTCAGAGAGACTATATCATTCCTTGAACCTATATCAAAATCATGTGTTTCAAATACTCCTCTTCCACTGTTCCTACCTCTTCGACCTAGTGGGTGGGTATCCGCTGTTAAATGCTCTGATGAAACGCTTCCCTTTTGATCCCTTGATCTTGAACCATCTGGCTTTAAATTTCGGGTGCGCAAGAAGTCTTATCCTTCCTACCATTTTCTGCACATTATTTATTTTCTCAAGACATCTTGGACAATTAACCATATCTTCTATGCCAACAATTGCCATTCCAATATAACCGGGCTCCCACTCTACATCTAAACAAAGAGGAGCACGATAGGATCCAGCTGTAAGAGGTGCATGAATAATACCGCGTTTAGGTATACCGGGATTAAATCTATGGGCGGCTATACCTTTCTCTTTCATTCGCAGAGTTGTCTCTGGCGGCTTTGGGTGCCAACTTTTATAAGAAAAGCAAATGCGACACGTTTTCTTTAAATCAATTCCAGAAGGAAGAATTGGATCCAAATAGGCTCTAGGCATCCCATATTCCATAAATTCTGGGACTTCTTTTATTACACATCTACCATCTATTCTAATATGAACTTCGCCATCTACAGTCCAGTGATGCTCCTGATCCTTATCATATATATGGCTACAGCATCCACAATTTGGACATACAATACAGGGTCCGTTACCAGCTTGATAGTGACCCAAAACTACTCGATTAACAAAATTCCCACATTCAAAACATTCCATTACATAAGGGAACTTCTTGGAAGCATATCATCCGGCTTCCAATCGTCTACTGATCCACTACTCCCTACTCCATAGGTTCCACCCTTAGCATCGTAATTAGTATTAAGTCCGTTTACTTCATGAAACTTCATCTGTGCCACTCTGATTCCTACTGGAATTGGAATCGTAACCTTTGTATGATTATAGACTTCCATCGTCCACTTACTAGCAAAACCTACGTCCCCCAAACCGGCATCCACACAGATGGCTATTCCCATACGCATCATGGTACTACGGGAAGCCATCTCACCAACGATGTTCTCAAAACATCCAATAAATTCATGTGTATGAGCAAGTAATAACTCGCCGGGGCGCACCTGTATTATACCACTTCTTACTTCTTCCGGTTTTTGCCACAACACAAATGGATCAATAGGATCTTTTAGATCTATCTTATCTGGAAGATGGGGATATTCCCCAACCGTAGCTGATATTCTTTTCTGTCTTACAATCCATTCACCTATCCTGAGATCATATGAATTAGGTCCCAATTGTTTCTCGTCATAGGGATCGATAACTATTCGTCCGTCATTAAGAGCCATCTTAATTGCATGATTACCCAGCAAAATCTACTTTACTTCCTATAGTAAGCTGCTGTAAACGTTCCATAAAAGCGAATTCAGCAAGATCTGGAGGTAGAGGAGAAATCCTTATATTGTCATAAGGCTTGAATGGAATTAACCACTCTTCATTTCTCTCAAACAATACTTCTGCCTCAGTAGCCAACATCCTCCTATCAACTTCCTCTACTTCCTGCGGAAGCGTCGATGGCAGACCAAACTTCCTCAATATAATCCGCAGTACAAGTGTTTCGAGCCCCCTGTATTTAGGAAGAAGAGCTTTAAGTGGAGAAGTTACATCTCCCAAATATGCCTCTGCAGAATCGTGCAGCAAGGCCATTAAAGGGAGATCATCGCGCTGGTCAATAGCATACGAGGCTAAATAGCTATGCTCTGCTACCGAATAAAACTCTTTGGTCTGACCACTATATCTTCCTATATTACTTAGACCCCTAGCGATATCTGTTATATCAATTTGATCTTCCTTTGGATCAAGGATATCAAATCGCTTACCACTAACAGTATTTATCCATGAAGATTCAACGCTGGGAATTCCGGCCCATTTATCATCACTCATCTGCTATTTCCAAATGTCCTAGTTCTTCACTTCGTTCATTAATCTTACGTCTTAGTCTCTTACTTAGCTTAGGATTTTTCTTCAATTGTTTCTTGGCCTCTTCCCAACCCCTCACCGACAACTTATCCTTCTTACTATTTGGGAAGATCGTTATCGAGGCAGCGGCCCTAGTAACTATCCCATCTTCCATACCAAGAATGAGAAGACTTTCTTGCTCGTCTATTTCACCCTTGTCTGGAGTCCACAGCATAAGACCCGTCGCTCCCTCACGAGGGGCGGTCTTATCTTTACGCATTGTCATATTAACT
>SDBT01015779.1_pt1 | contig 11995 bp, 10 predicted proteins | sample 2277101 | NCBI WGS metagenome assembly SDBT01 (sample SAMN10404973, study PRJNA504765) | marine sediment metagenome | isolation source: marine sediment core GS10_PC15, 103 cmbsf | place: Arctic Ocean: Southern Knipovich Ridge | collected 2010
CCAGGGCCAGGGTCGTTTCGGTCTCTTCAAGAAGGCGTTGCCGAAGTTCAGGGTCGTTTTGGCGGTCGCGCGGCAGAATCTTGACGGCGGCGACGCCGCTGGCCGGATCCGGGGGATAAGCTTTGTAGACGCTGCCCATGCCGCCTCCGCCCAACGGCGCGAACAGCCAATAGCCGCCGATTTGTTTGGGCACGAAGTTCTGCTTGCGGCATTTCGGGCACGGCTGCAGACTCAGCTCGGGGAAATCGGCAATCGGCAGGCGCCGGCCACAGCCGACGCACTCGAAAACACCCTCGCGGAAATCGTCCGCCGGACCGGCCTTGCCGGAACGGAACAGCCGGTGCCAGAACCGCTTCGTCATGCGTGTGCCTCTTGGTGAATTAATCCTCGAGCCGACTGTGGCACAAGCCCAGGTGCGGACTCGGTCTTCGGGTCAAATTCTGACTGCTGACCCGGCGTCGCGGGGCCGACCCGCCGGGCTCGGTTCTCATCAGCAGGAGGGTCCGCGCCAACGCCTGCATAAGCACTATCAAGATATACGCGAGGATGTGCGTGTCGCGCGTGTCGAATGTAGGATAGGCTCTGATTCTCCTGTAGGACTTTGGCGCTTCCTGATTTGGCGCTTCCTCGGCAGAAGACTGCCGCGGGCGCGGCCCGGTCAGGGTTCACGCTTCCTCGTGGATATTCTTTCTGATTTGGCAATATAGCTCCAAAACGCGGGTTTAACCAGTCGATAAGCACCGAGTCCAAAGATTTTTCGGCGTGCGGTTCGTAACTGGAGTCGCCGAGCCCGGTAAAGCGGCTGCCGGCCGAAGGCTTCGGCAGCCGGAAATTCGCTGTCCGCGCACTTTTCACCCTTGACGCCGGGCCGTTGACTGGATATGGTTCGAGGTAAAAGGAGCAGCTTATGTCCGGCGAATATCCCGAAGCATTGGAGGCGCTGGCCGAACAGCTCGGCAAACTGCCCGGCATCGGCCGCCGCACCGCGGAACGGCTGGCGATGGCCCTGTTGGAGTGGGACCAGGAAGAGCTCGAAACTCTTGGCGGCCGGATCAGCCGCCTGCGCCAGGAAGTTCACACCTGTAAAATCTGCGGCAACCTGGCCGATGGCGAGCATTGCCGCATCTGCCTGGCGCCGAGCCGCGACAGACAGGCGGTCTGCGTGGTGGAACACGCCCGCCAAGTTCCCGTGATCGAGCAGTGCGGCCGCTTCCACGGGCTCTACCACGTGTTGGGCGGACGGCTGTCCCCGCTGGACGGCATCGAGATCGGCGACCTGAACGTGAACAGCCTTTACGTTCGCATTGCCGAACAACACGTGCAGGAAATTATTCTCGCCACCAGCCCCGACGTCGAGGGCGAGGCCACCGCCAGCTACCTGGCCGAGGAACTGCAGAAGCGGTTTAGCATCACCGTCTCCCGCATTGCGTTGGGCGTTCCCGTGGGCTCTGATCTCAGCTTCGCCGATGCCGCCACCATGGCCATGGCTATTGACACCCGCCGGCAGCTTTAATCCCTTGAACTCAGAATGTCGAACAAGAATGACGGCCCGCAGGGCCTATGCGAGCCGCAGGCGAGAGCGAAGCGTCAGTTCAGAATGTTGAAGTTCTGAGTTTCTTTCTCCTCAGTTCTGAGTTCCTTGTTCCTCGGTTCTGAGCTCCTTTCTCCTCAGTTCTGAGTTCCTTGTTCCTCGGTTCTGAGCTCCTTTTTCCTCAGTTCTGAGTTCCTTGTTCATCAGTTCTGAGTTCTGAGTTCCTCCTGGCCGCCCACCATAAACCGCGCCAGTAGACCGTCGCCATAGACCTGGCCGAGGTGAAAAATGATCGGCGGCAGGAGGGCCAGGGGATAATCCTCGCGCAAAGAGGTCGCCGACCACACCGCAATCGCCACCGGAATAGTCTTTTGCGAACAGACAAAGGCCAGGGCCTTCAGCACGGATGCCGGCAGTTTCAACAGCCACCGGCCGCCGAGCCAGGCCGTGCCGAACAACAGATAATGCACCGTCAGCGCCGGTAATAGGAGCAGCAAAAGCTCGGACCCGGAAATCCGGCGCAATTGCCCAATTTGCGCCGAGATGGAAATGTAGATCAAGGCGCCCAGCAGAAATATGGGCATATTTTTAATCAACCCGGGGCGTCGCGTGACCAGGCCGGGCCACCGGCGGCGGATAAGCTGACCAAGAAGCGCGGGGAGCAGCACCAGACAGATCAATTTTAGCAACAGGCCGGATTCATCCAGGGTTACGGCCCGGCCAAGAGCCCAGCGCAGGTTGAGCGGGACCAGCACTATCGCCGCCAGGTTTAGCGCTATGGTGAGCATCAGACAAGTGCTGCGATCACCGCCGGCCGCAGTCGCAATAACCGTGCCGGAAACCAGGGTGGGGCCCACGCAGCAAATGAGCATGAATCCCACCAGCGTGTCGTCCTGCCAGCCGAGCAGTTTCACCGCGGCAAAGCCCAGCAGCGGCGCCAGCGCCTGGCTGATAAAGAAGCCCCAGCCCAGTACTTTCAGGTAAGTACCGCTTCGGCGCAGTTCGTTGGTATCCACGCCGGCCCCCTGCAGCAGAAAGGTGAGCATGATCAGCGGCGCGACCAACCCGCGCTCACGCAGCGCCGCGCCGATTCCGGGCGCCAGCCAGGCCAGCAACACCGCGCATAAGATCACCAGCGGCAACAGATTTCTACGAAACAGCCGAAACATCTTTTCCCCGCGAAATTCGGTGTCGAGCCCGGTCAGGGCATCCAGGCCTTTCCAACGCCATTAAATATGCCGGGTTTTGAGGGTTTCACAGCCGTTTGCCGGGAAGAATTGCAAAAAATATCTTGCGGCCCCCAAGAACCCGGAATTCATCCGGAAATCCGGGGTTGGTGTTCGTTGACTGGGGCCGCTTCGGCTTTTTAACTCTTTGCCGCTACAGACTTGGGGCCCTGCGCATACAAGCACTGAAGCCCCGGAAACAGGGCGTCCAAGCGGTCCGGCCGCCCGGTGATTTTCGGGTCAAGATCAGAGAATTTTCATTTTTTTTTGTTTTACCACTTGCGTAGCAAAAGAGTGAGGCTATTTTTGGCTTTTGTTCTGGGAGTTGTCCCTTGGCGGGCAGTTTCCGAGGAAACCGGGCCGGAAGAGTTTCTCCAGGCCCTTTGGGCGATGGGTTTGGTGTGGTGTGGTCGCTAAACAAACATAACGTACAGTAACGGCAAAGGAAGAGAAGGTATGACTAAACGGGATCTGGTTGTCAGTATCGCAAGTGAAACAGGCTTGAACCAGCGCGACGTTACCCAGGTCGTGCAGAAGACCCTCGACCATATTATCAGCGAGCTGGGCTCCGGCCGCGGCGTCGAACTGCGAAATTTCGGCGTTTTTACCCTTAAAGTCAGAAAGAAACGCATCGGCCGCAATCCCAATGCGCCCACCCACGAGGTCGAAATCCCCGAGCGTGTGGTCGTCAAGTTCAAACCTGGCAAGATTATGAAGGAGCAGGTTACCAAGCTAAGCCCTAAGGGAAGAAAATAGAACTGATTCCTCGGGATAATCTTCCGTAAAGATTGTAGTTCTGAAAAAATGGCCGTTTTGCGGCCATTTTTTTTAGCACGGACATTGCCTCACGGGCTGCACGGCCGAAACTGGAGAAGCTGAATTGGCAGGCAAAACCGAACCAATCCCGGGGACCGCGGATATTTTCCCGGACGAGGCCGCCGAATGGCGGCTCCTCGAGCAGGCGGCCCGCGAGGTCTTCACCCGCTACGGCTACGGCGAGTTGCGCACCCCCATTTTCGAGCGCACCGAGGTCTTCCGCCGCAGTATTGGCGAGGATACCGACATTGTGCAGAAGGAGATGTACACCTTTGAGGACCGCGGCGGCCGCAGCCTGACCTTGCGCCCGGAAGGCACCGCCGGGGTGCTGCGGGCCTTGGCCAACGCCGGTATTCCCCAGGGTGACGAACGGCGGGTTCATTATTTCGGGCCGATGTTCCGCGGCGAACGCCCCGCCGCCGGCCGCCGCCGCCAGTTTCATCAGGTTGGCGTTGAGTGTGTAGGCAAATGTGCGCCGGAAATTGACGTCGAGTGTATCGCGATGCTGCTCGACTACCTCGAGACTATCGGTCTTAAGAACGGCAAACTGTTGCTCAACAGCCGCGGCATGGCCGAAGACCGCGCGGCTGTTTCTAAAGCGCTGACGGCATACTTCAGTGAGCGCCGCGACTCGATGTGCGCGGATTGCGAACGGCGATTGGAAAGCAATGTCTGGCGTATTCTCGATTGCAAGGTGGAAAGCTGCCGGGAAATCACCGCCGCCGCGCCGCGGATCACCGACTTCCTCGGCGACCGCAGCCGGGAATTCTTCCGCGGCGTGTGCCGCGGTCTCGAATTGCTGAAGCTTGACTATACGCTCGAGCCGCGGCTGGTCCGCGGCCTGGACTACTACGAGCATACTGTCTTCGAGGTCGTCTGCGAAGGTCTCGGCGCGCAGAACGCCGTCGCCGGCGGCGGGCGCTACCAGATTGACCTGCCCGGCTTCAGTCAGCCGATTGCCGGCGTGGGTTTCGCCGCCGGGATGGAACGTCTGCTCCTGGCCCGCCAGAACCTGGGCCTGGAGATGGCCGCGGAAACCCCGGTGGAGATTTATTTGGTGAGCCTCGGCGACGAAGCCCTGGCCCAGAATCTCAGGCTCGCCACGGCCCTGCGTCGCCAGGGAAAAGGCGTGATGATGGACCTCGAGGGCCGCGGCCTGCGCAGCCAGTTGCGCACCGCCAACAAGCTGAAGGTCCGCTATACCTACATCCTCGGCGAGGACGAACTGGCCCGCGGCGTGATCGTCTGCAAGGACATGCGAAGCTCCGAACAGCGGGAAATCTCCTTTGCCGAGTTGCAGTTGGACTGACAGGACGCCCGGCTTATGAAACGCACACACAGTTGCGGCGAATTGCAAAAAGGGGATGCCGGCAAAGAGGTTGAACTGATCGGCTGGGTCAACCGCCGCCGGGACTTGGGCGGGCTGGTTTTTATTGATCTGCGCGACCGGGAAGGGATGACCCAGGTGGTGATCAACCCGGAAACCGCGTCGGCCGCGCTCGAAGCGGCCCGGCCCGTCCGGGACGAGTGGGTGATCCGCGTTAAAGGCCGGGTGCAGGTACGCCCGGAAGGGATGGTGAACCGCAAGTTGGCGACCGGAGAAATCGAGGTCGCCGTGAGCGAATTTTGGGTCGAAAACCCGTGCAAGCCGATCCCGTATAATGTGAACGACCCGCAGACGAATGAAGATATCCGCCTGAAATATCGCTACCTCGAGATGCGGCGCCGCGGGCTTGGCGATAACCTGAGATTCCGCCATAAGCTGGCCATGTGTGTGCGCGGCTATTTTGACCGGCATGACTTCGTCGAGGTCGAGACGCCAATTCTGAGCAAGAGCACGCCCGAGGGCGCCCGCGACTACCTGGTGCCCAGCCGTATCTGGCCGGGCCGCTTTTACGCCCTCCCGCAGTCCCCCCAGCAATATAAACAGATTCTGATGGCCGGCGGCCTCGAACGCTATTTCCAGATCGTCAAATGCTTTCGCGACGAAGACCTGCGGGCCGACCGCCAGCCGGAATTTACCCAGATCGACGTCGAGATGTCGTTTGTCACCGCCGAAGACATTTACGAATTGATCGAGGGACTGCTGGCGGAAATCATGGGCGAGTTAAAGAATGTTGAGGTGCCGCGGCCCTTCCCACGCCTGAGCTATCACGAGGCGATAAGCCGTTACGGCTCTGATAAGCCGGACACGCGCTTCGGCATGGAACTGGTGGACGTGAGTGAAGCTTTGCACAACACCGAGTTCAAGGTCTTCCGCGGCGTGCTCGAGGCCGGCGGCGTCATCAAGGCGATCAATTTCACGGGCCGGGCCGCGACCGCTTCGCGCAAGCAGCTCGAGGAATGGACCGAACTCGTTAAGCAGTTCGGCGCCAAGGGGCTGGTGCACTTGAGCATCGAGGCTGACGGCGTGAAATCACCCGTGACGAAGTTTCTCAAGCCGGCTGAGCTCGAGGCGATTGTCGCCAGAATGCAGGCTGCGGCGGGGGATGTGATCCTGATGGTCGCCGACACGTTTGAGGTGGCCTGCGAAGCCTTGGGCCGGCTGCGCCTGAAACTGGCTGGAGCAGCCGGGCTGATTCCCCAGGACCAGTATAATTTCCTCTGGATAAATGAATTTCCGCTTTTGGAATTTAATGAGAATGAGGGCCGCTGGTCAGCCATGCACCACCCGTTCACCAGTTCCGTGCCGGCGGACTTGGATAAGCTCGAGACCGCTCCCGGCGAGGTCCATGCTCAAGCCTACGACATAGTCCTGAACGGGGTTGAGCTTGGCGGCGGCAGCATCCGCATCCACCAGGCCGAGGTGCAGGCGCGCATGTTCAAGGCCCTCGGCATCAACGCGGCGGAGGCCCAGGCGCGCTTCGGCCACGTGCTCGAGGCGCTGGCGCTTGGCGCACCGCCTCACGGCGGCATTGCTCTGGGCTTCGACCGGCTCGTCATGCTGCTCCTTGGCGTCGAGTCCATCCGCGAGGTCATCGCCTTCCCGAAAAGCACCAAGGCGGCCTGTTTGATGACCGAATCACCCAGTTCAGTCGCGGACGAACAGCTCGATGAACTGGGTATTCAGCGTAAGCAAGAAGACTGAAGGCGGAGACGGGGCAGATCAGCGAATGCTCTGGGCGCCGACTTCGCGATTGGCGAAAAGCAGCACGGCCAGAATCACGAACATGCTGATGAATATCGCAATATAGCCGGCGCTGCAAGCGATATAGATGGCGGGGATGGGCTTGCCGGCGGCGACGGCGTCAACCAGCCAGAACTTCTGCCAGTTGGGGATCATGGCGTATAAGACTTCGGCCGAAGCATTTTTGATGGTGAACAGGAAGCGGGCGGCGAGCTTCATCCAGCCGGCGGGTTCTTCGAGATAAACCTGTTGTGTAAAGTTGTGAACGCCCTGGCCCAGCAGCCCGAGCAGTACCAGGCCGAAAGCCGTATGAACTTCCCAGGGCTTGACTCGGCTGTCTTTTCGCATGTGGTAGTGTTTCAGGCTCAGAACCCAGCCAAAGAGGACGAACGGAATGAGCACGAAGAACCACGAGTGCATCAGCTTCTCAAGTTGCTCGAGTTTCAGGTCTAAAAGCTGTTTATAAAAATAGTCCGACATCAGCCCGACAATAAAGATAACCGCGCAGATGGTGAGGTTGCTGACCAGGTTGAAGCGGGTCGAAAGGGCCGTGGCCAGCGCCGCCATGGCCCAGACGGCAAACATGATCAGCACCAACTCCCGCGCCAGGTTCCAGTTATAACCGCCAAAGCCATCCCCCCACTTGCGGTTGAAGTCAGCCCATGCCGGCAGGAAGTAAGTGCCGATGGCCAGAACTGTGAAGCCGACGCCAAGGGCCTTGGCGGCGGCCGCCGGGAACGACTGGTTGCTGAAGTAATTCCGCAGCCCGCCGTAGATGCAGGCCAGCAGCATCGTCAGAAAGAACGCGATGCCCAGGTAGTGATCGAAGCGGAACTGATCGGTAGCCATCCGCAGGCCGATCATCGTGGCCAGGCCGGAAACCCACACGAACAGGGTCATCACGCTGATAATGCCGATGATCTTGGCGATGATAAACGCACTGCGGCTGACCGGTTTGGCGAAGATTAAAAGGACTGTGCCGGTCTCGATTTCACGGTCAATGGTATGGCTGGCGGCGAGCACCGCCATAATCCAGCCAAAGAGCATGATGGTGGCCACCGACCCGTCCACCACCAGTTTCTCCTGCCCCCGGAACGTGAACCAGACCGCGACCATCGGGTGAATGCCGATGATCGTCAGCGTCGTCAGCAGCAGAATAATGTAAATCGGCTGCCTGAGGCATTCCCGAAACGTATTTCTGCCGATGTGGAAAATAGCTTCCAACTCAACCCATCAATCCTTTTCGAGCAAGCGCGGGGTCTGCTGCGGTTCATTTAGGCTTCTTCTTGCTCTTGTCCCAGATGTCCTCAGCCTTGGTCTTGCTTTTGCTTTTACGTTCAAACTTTTTGAGCTCTTTGAGATAGTCCCTCTCGAGCTTCTTCAGGCGCATGATGATCCTGGCGGCCGCAGCAATCCGGGTGAAATCCGGCGAGTCAAGCACACAGATAGGGAACAGCTTCTTGGCTTTATCCCGGTATTCTTTGGGCGCGAATCGTTCATTGCCCAGAAAAAGCACCACCTCGGGGTTCAGTTTCTCGAGCGCTTTGGTAAATTCAGCCTTGCTTTGCTTTTTGGTCTGGTAGCCTTTATAACCCAACACGTAAATTGTGTCGTCATCCGTGCCGGTGGGCAGCAGGATGATCGGCTGGCGGGTCTTCTTCTGAATCAGTTCCGCCAGAATCCGCGACTTGACATAGTTGCGGGTCACGATTACGGTGGTATAGGTTAGTTTTTTGCCAAACAATTGGTCCCAGGGGCCGACCGTAAAGAGCAAGAGGACGGCAAAAACGGTTGCGAGTCGGTAACGGTTTATCATGGGTTTCCCTGCTGATTTGAAGTTCCGGCGCCAACGCAACGGCAAAAGGCCGCTGATTCCCTATCAGTCTAAAGGGTTTTGCCCACTTGTCAACTGCTTGAGCTAATTTTTTCCGAGGGACGCACGATGAGCGCGATCCACAACTACTGCCCCGCCACGGCCGCTGCCGGGCCCAACGCCGCCATTTTCCTCAGTGGCAGCGGCTCGAACGCCGAACGCATCCTCGAAAAATGGCAGGCGGCGGGCCGCGCGGGCCTGAAGATCGAGGCGCTGGTCACCGACCGGCCGCAGACCAGCCGGGCACTCGAACTGGGCCAAAACTTCGGCGTACCCGTCGTGGCCCACGATATTCGCGAGTTCTACGCTGCCCGCGGCCTAAAGCGCATCAGCATCGCCACGCCGGAGGGCCGGACCGTCCGCGCGGCATGGACCGAAGAACTCCGCCGCCGACTGGCGGCTCACGCCGTTGATTTCGCCATCTTCGCCGGTTTCGTCCCGCTCACCAACATCACCGCCGATTTCCCCTGCCTGAACGTGCATCCCGGCGACCTGACCTATGAAAAGAACGGCGCCCGCTATCTCGTCGGCCTGCACACCATCCCTATCGAACGCGCTATCCTCGAAGGGCTGGACCACCTGCGCACCAGCGTCATCATCGCTGAACCGTACGAGGGCCGCGGCGAAAACATGGACGCCGGGCCGATCCTGGGCATCTCACCCAAGGTGCCGCTCGACCTCGGCGGCAGAACCCTCGCCGAACTGCGCGAAATCGCCGCCCGCCGACCTGACCAGCGGCCGCCGAAAGGCTACGGCGACGAACTCGAGGCTATCGCCAAAGATAACCAGGACACCCTGAAAGAGGGCGGCGACTGGGTGGTCTTCCCCCGGGTCGTCTTCGACTTTGCCGCCGGCAACTTCGGCCACGACGACCGCGGCGGCCTCTATTACCGCGGCGAAACGGACTGGCAGCCCGTCAAGACCGTCGAGTTCGGCCCCACCGACACCCCCGCCCGCCTATGCCCCGCCTGAAATCCCGCCGCCGCCACCTGACCTCCCGCACCCCTTTTCTTTTTGCCCGGCGATCCGACGTAGCGCCGGAATCTGCCCGGCGATCCGACGCGAGACAGACTCTCGCGCCACAATAGAATCCGTCCGGCGATCCTTTGTAGCGCCGGTATCTGACCGGCGATCCTGCGCGAGACCGGCATTGCCGGTTTTTGTGCGCTACAAAAGACCTTTCGACCCTTCGACCTTTCCGTTTGTAGCGCCGGAATCTGTCCGGCAACTTTTACGCCACTATGTATCCAACCAATCGGCATGGAAGTATGTATATTCGCGCTCGTGCAGTCGCGCTTTCGATGGGTTAGCTTTGACATACTGTCGAATCCGTGCCAATTCCCTCAAATCCCGGACCAGACGGTCGTAGCTTTCTCTTTGCCAGAAACGAGCTGCGGGAAATTCCCGCTGGGCAGACTGAGTGGCCGTAAAACGTTTGATGGAGCCTAAGAGGTCTTCCAGTTGATATCCGAGGACTGGTTGTACAAGCCAATGGACATGATTTGGCATGACCACAAAATCCCCGGTCCAGCAACGCACACCATCAAAATAATGGAGCGCTTCGACCACAATGCTCCTCACTTCAGGACGTCGGAGTAGACAGCAGCCGTTTCCCTTGTCGGTTTCTTCAAAGATGTGCCGAGCGTTTCTCCGCTCAAACACAGCCCGGTTCTGTGCCGGAATCCGCAGATAGGCCTCTTGCCATTGCTCAGGAGACATGTCCTGGGTGAGACCGTGTGCTTGGTACCAGATGTGCCGTTCTTTTTTCCAACGGTCGACAACATGCTTTGGAATAGAATCGGCCAGACGAAACGTTGCGAAGTACGTGGCACCGTCCTGCCGCCAGTGAGGCAGACTCCGCCGGTACACGCACAACGCCAGGGCCGGGTCCGGGCCATGAAATTTCGGTCGTGCAATCATGCGGGTTCTTTTCGTAGCGCCGGAATCTGTCCGGCGATCTTACGCGAGACAGACTCTCGCGCAACAATAGAATCCGTCCGGCGATCCTTTGTAGCGCCGGAATCTGACCGGCGATCTTGCGCGAGACAGATTCTCGCGCTACAAAAGGATCCGTCCGGCGATCCTACGTAGCGCCGGTATCTGACCGGCGATCCTGCGCGAGACGGATTCTCGCGCTACAAAAGGATCCGTCCGGCGATCCTACGTAGCGCCGGAATCTGTCCGGCGATCCTGCGCGAGACGGATTCTCGCGCTACGATGCACTTTTCACTTTTCACTTTCTATCCTTCCACATACATACTCACACGCCCACATACTCACGTACTTTTCCCACTTTTCGTTTTCATCTTCCGGTAGCGGCGTAGGCGGAGGCTGCCGAAGAAGAAGGCCAGGCCGTACCTGATAATGGCGGCTTTGCTGCGGCCCTCGCGGCGCGGATGGTAGCGGAAAGGGATTTCGTGGATGCGGAAGCCGTGGGCATGGGCCTTGACGGCAATCTCGCACTGGATCTCGAAGCCGCTGCTGCTCAGCTGGATCTCGCGAAAGATGTTTTTGCGGTACAGCTTGAAGCCGCCGGAAAGATCGCGGATGGGCAGGCCGCAGACCGTCTTGACCCAGCGATTCAGCAGCCAACTGGTGAAACAGCGGAACCACGTCGCCTGCTGGCCGCCGCCGGGCAGGTAGCGCGAGCAGATAACCAGGTCGCACTCGGAGATTGCCCGGAGCATAGCGCGGATATACGCCGGGTCGTGCGACCCGTCCGCGTCCATGGTCACAATCAGTTCGTGGGTTGCCTCGGCAAAACCTCGTTTGAGGGCCGCGGCAAAGCCGAGCTTCGACTCGCCGATATAGCGCGCGCCGTGCTTCTTGCACACCGCCTCCGTGCCGTCCCCGGTCGGCACGTCAAGCACCAGAATTTCCAAGTCCTTGACTTCGGGCCGAAGCTCCGTCGCGAGCTGCTCGAACAGCCACGGCAGATTCTCCGCCTCCCGCTTGGTCGGCAGCACAATAGTCAGGCTCGGTAGCTGCTTCTTTCCCGCCATCTCCTCTCCTTCGGCTGATTCTGAATCCGTGAAGAAGTGTGGCTGAATATGGTGGATTCCCCTTATTTTTCAAGGAATCGTGCCGTCGGGCAATAAGCAAGCAGCTAAAAACAAGGCAGATGGGAGGAGGGTTCATTTGGGGTCTTCGGGGAGTGCGAGGGTATCGGCGATATCGGCGATGTTGGTGAGGGCCATGAGCAGACGGTCGCAGCCGAGGGCGCAGCCGGCGGCGGGCGGCATGTGCTCGAGGGCGGCGAGGAAAACTTCGTCAATCGGATAGACCTCGCGACCTTGTTTCCGGCGTAATTCGGCGGCACCGGCGAAACGGCGGCGCTGCTCGACGGGGTCGGTCAGTTCGCCGCCGGCGTTGGCCAGTTCCAGCCCGTTGATATACAGTTCCCAGCGCTCGGCAAAGCGCGG
>SDBT01015780.1_pt1 | contig 11995 bp, 9 predicted proteins | sample 2277101 | NCBI WGS metagenome assembly SDBT01 (sample SAMN10404973, study PRJNA504765) | marine sediment metagenome | isolation source: marine sediment core GS10_PC15, 103 cmbsf | place: Arctic Ocean: Southern Knipovich Ridge | collected 2010
GCCGATGCGGTGAAACGCGGATCGGCTACGATAAGCTTGGCGCCGCGCGTCTCACGAGCGTGCGTGATCCACTTGAAGGCCATCGGGTGATTCTGGGCCGCGTTTGATCCTATAATAAAGAAGCAGTCGCTGTTGCCCATATCCGTCCAGTGATTGGTCATTGCGCCTCGACCGAAACTCGCTCCAAGCGCTCCGACCGTGGATGAATGGCAGATCCGGGCCTGATGCTCGAAGTAATTAATGCCCATGCCCCGGTTGAACTTGTGAATTACGTAACATTCTTCGTTGTCGAGTGAAGCACCACCGAGCGAAGCCAGTGCCTCGGTGTGATTGACCGTGACGCCGTTTTCATCAACCTCTACGAAATTGTCATCACGGGTCTTCTTCATCAGGGCGGCAACTTTCTCCAGTGCCTCATCCTGATCAATTTCCTGCCACTCGGTTCCTCCGGCCGGCCTGTACCGGACTTTTCTCAGACGCCTGGGGTTCCTGTGAGCGGCTATACTCGCCAGGGCTTGTCCCTTCGGGCAAAGAGACCCTCGGTTGATCGGATGGTCCGGATTGCCTTCAGCGGCAATCACCACACCGTCTTTCGTGTAGACATCGATCCCGCATCCCACAGCGCAGTATGGACATACAGAATATGTCTTTACCGCACCTTCGGTGCGCATCGGCGGTGGGTCCATAGGACTGGGGTGAGCCGCTTCAACCGGTTCGGTCCAAAGGGCGGTTCCAGCGGTAGTCAGTCCGATCATTTTAAGGAGATCACGACGGGTAAGTTTCATCGATTCCCTCGCTTCCATTCGTTACGTTTTAGGTGCATCAGGTTTAACACTTATATTCGCTTATGCCAATATGTGATCTAAAGCACAAGCATTTATATATCAGGTCTTGAGGGGTATTATACACCATGATTAGGATTCATTTGTGCGAAAGTGAAAATACCGTTGTGAAAAATGGCACATAACGCTTTTGCCATTTTACATCATTATTTATCCTGATGTAAATTGATAAATTAAGATTGGGGTGAGTAAAGTTAAAGAGATTCCGATTTCTTTTTACCGAAAACCAAAGCTATGATGATACTTATCTCGTACAGCAGATAGATTGGGATCGCGAGGAGGAAAAGGTTGAACGGATCCCCTGTAGGCGTGATCAATGCTGCTAAAATAACGGTTGATAAAATCGCGACCTTCCGCTGATTCGCCATCATCGTGTGCGTAACCAGTCCGAGTCTGGCAAGAAAATAGGTCACCAGCGGTATTTGAAAGATCGTCCCGCCCACAAGAAGCAGGAACAATAGGAAAGAGAAATATCGATCTAATGTGATACCGGCTTCAATCTCAACTCCCAGATCGAAGCCAAGCAGGAATCTCAGCGCCGTCGGTATCATCACATAAAATATAAACGCGACTCCGATTGTGAAAAGTAGAACAGACGTGGGGAATAACCACAGCAGGTAGGTTCTTTCTTTAGCTTTCAATCCCGGTCGAAGAAACAGCCAGACCTGGTGAAAGATAAACGGTGCAGCTATTACAACTCCCGCGATAAATGATGTTTTGAAATATGCCGCAATTTTTTCAACAGGACCAAGCACCTGCAGTTTGGTGTCGGGGATTGCCAGTATCGGAGAGAGTATCCATTCGAACAGGAATTTTTCCGTAACAAAAAAACCGGCCACACAGCCGATTACCAGGTAGACTAAGCAAAAAATGAGACGTCTGCGAAGTTCATCGAGATGCTCGGTGAACGGGCTGACTTTCTTAGTTTTGTCCATCCCGGGGATGTCCTCGTCAGGTACGGGGATGCGTTGGATTGAATCCGGCACGCTAGCTGTTCTTTACCTCCTCCTCAGTGTCGGACAGGTCCTTCGTTACTTCCTTCATCTCGTCCTTGGCCCCCTTGACTCCCTTCCTGAACTCCGTTACTGCTGTGCCTATAGAACGTGCGAGTTCAGGTATCTTCGCAGCACCAAAGAGAAGAATGATTATGCCCAGGATGATGAATAATTCCGGACCGCGTATGCCAAACATATGGCCTCCTGACTAAACCCGGCGAGTACCAACCGACCGAGTGGTTAACCGTCTCTCGGACCGAAACTTCAGTCCGCTGAGTCGGCAACAATATACCACCTGAAGCGCGAACCTGTCCAACCTCCTGCAATATTTACCTGTGGATAAGACTAGACCGGGATCTAAACCCGATCGTCCAGGCTCGATTCCATACCTTACTCATCGAACGGGGTTGTAACTTACTGATTCAGGAAAAACGGGGTGCTTTGGATTCTTTTGTAGGTACCAGAACGTTGATCGGTTCCTTGATACCCGTCGTCCTGTTGAAATTCTCAAGGCGGGTTTTCAGCGACGGAGTGACCTCCTGGCCCTTGGCTATGACCAGCAGTCCGGATTCCGAACGTACATTTTCCGCGAGAATCATGCCTGTGACCAGGTTGAAAATAGTAATCTCCCGAGCCACGTAATCGTCTTCCGCCTTTACGATCGATTCAAGCGCTTCGACTACTGTCAGATCGTACCAGCCTTTACGTTTTATTATTTGTTCTATCGCCAACTTGATATCCTTACCTGCCGTTACGAGTGTATCGACCTCCAGGGCAACGTGCAGAACTCTCGCACCTAATGGAATTTCCTCCCCCTTCACGTCATCTTCGGGGGTTCCATCTCCGTTGAAGTGCTTGTTCTGGTAGGCGATTATTTCCGCAATGGCTTCCAGTCTGGGAATATTGGCAATGAGATCATGGCCGACCTGCGGATGCCGGTTGAACATATTCCGCTCTACCTGGGTTACGCTGGTACCTTGGTAAATATTGTTTAGTGTATCCGTTGGAATTGTGACACAGCCGGTCTGTGAAAGCATCCCCGCCAGCTCGAATCTCCAGGCATCCTTCACACCCAATTTTTCAGTTAGCTGGCTCATAATCCTTCGAACCCGGGACGCCCTTCCAAAAGCGACCGGGCTGAGGATTGAAATAATATCGGTAAGAACCTTGACACTGCCCCTGAGTGTTTTTTCCAATAGTTCCTTTTCCGACTGGACCAGTTTGTACTGCTCGACCCCGGCATTCAGCACCTTGGTGAGGGTTTCAGGCGGACACGGCTTCGTAAGGAACCTGAAAATGTTGCCTTCATTGACAGCCTCGATTGCGGCCTCAAGATCTGCATTGCCGGTTAACATCATGCGGACAGTGTCCGGAGCTACCTTACGTATCCTTGATAGAAACTGTATCCCGTCCATTTGCGGCATACGAAGGTCGGAAACAATAACCGCAAACGGTTTCTGCTCTTCCACCGCCTTAAGCCCTTCCCCGGGGCCTAGAGCTGTTTCAAGATCGAACACTTTCCTGAGGTGGCGGCCCAGGGCTGAAAGGATATTGGGATCGTCATCTACCAGAAGGATTCTGTCCATCACTGGTCCTTATCCTCCCCTTCGTCATTTGACTTTTTCAATGGAACAAGGACCTTGATCGGCTCCTGGATTCCAGTGGTCTTATGGATATTTCTCAATCGAGCTATCGACGATTGACTCACCTTCTGCCCCTTTGCGATGATGGTCGAACCGGTCTTCGTTGGAATATGGTCGGCCAGTATCATGCCGTTTCTCAGCTCATCAAACATTACAGATTGTTGCTCGTATTGCAGGACTGCCGGAGCGAGGGCATCCAGGATGTCCGAGTCGTAACTACCGTTGTTTTCCGCCATTTTATCGAGAGCTTCCTGGCTGGATAAACCCGAAGTGACATGAGAGTCATAATCCATGGCGATTCGCAAAGCCCTTGCACCACGAGGGATTTCCCTCTCCCTGATCTCGTCTTCGGGCGTTCCCGTACCGTCATAATTCTTGTTCTGGTATGCAATCATCTCCGCGACATTGCGCAGTCTCGGGATGTTGACCAGGAGATCGTGTCCGATTGCGGTATGGGTAGAGAACATCTGATTCTCTTCCTCCGAGAGTTCCTCGCCGCAGTATATCTTGTCTACTATATCCGTCGGCAGCGTCAGGCAACCGATCATTGAAAGCATGCCGGCCACCGAAAACTCCCAGGCATCCTGTATCCTGAGCTTGTCAGCCAGACTGTCCATGATTTTTTCCACACGAGACGCCTTACCGAACGCTGCCGGACTGGCCAGGGTGAGGATGTCCGTCAGGACCTCCACGCTTCCCCTGAGTGTCTGTTCGAGAAGCTCCTGTTCAGCTTTGACCAGTTGGTACTGCCGGACACCCGCGTTCAGAGACTGAATCATCAATTCAGTCGGACAGGGTTTGGTAAGAAACCTGAAAATCTGACCGGTGTTGACTGCATTCATCGCGACATGTACATCCGCATGTCCCGTCAGCATCATCCGAACGGTTTCGGGAGCGTATTTGTGGACCTCGACCAGGAACTCCGTTCCATTCATCTCCGGCATCACGTAATCCGAAACCACCACCGCGAATGGTCCGGCCATACGTATTGATTTCAGGCCGTCCACAGGTCCATCTGCGGTTTTTACCTCGAACAGCTTGCCGAGGTTCCTCCTGAAACCGTTCAGGATTAATGGATCGTCGTCTACAAACAGGATTTTCTGGTTCACAGTATATCTTCCTCTTTAAGTCTCTTCTTGTGTAATTCCAGCCATTCAGGGACACGATCTGCAATACCTGCCTCCGTAAGGTATTCAATATCCAGTCCCTTAATCTCGCCCAATTCGTCAGATTTTCCGTTGCAATGGTCGAGTGCATTGGCAACGTGCACAGTGGTCAGGCAACTGAAATCCCTGCTCGAACATTTCGCAGGATTATGATGAAAAGCGGCAACTTCGACAACATTGTGACTCAGCCCCCAGAGCCCGAGCAGATACGCACCGATTTCCGAATGACTGGCGCCCAGGACCTCATATTCAGCTTCGGTATGCGATATTCCCTGTTCGTCGGTCATTTCAATGATCTGGCCGTATTCAACCGGAAACTTCGATGCCAGCACCAGCTTGCCCACATCGTGGAGTAACCCTCCAATAAAGGATTTCTCAAGCAACGCTTCGTCTGCTCCTGCAGTGCCGGCTTCCCGTTTTGCCAATCCGGCCGTCCGGTTACTGTGAAGCCACAGTGAATCCAGTGAAAAACCCTTTACTTTTACTCCATTGAATTGCGAGAACGCATGAGTCATAAGGACCAGGTTTTTTACAGCATCCAGTCCAAGAAGCATTACCGCCTGGGCGGGATTAGAGATGCTCCGACCGATCCCGAAAAATGCCGAATTCACGAGTTGCAGGAGCTTCGCGCTCATCCCCATGTCCCGGGTAATGATTTTCTCAATCAGCTTAATCGATGCATCAGGTGATTCAAGCTCGTGAAGGAGTTCGTTGTAATGGTCCGGAAGACTCGGCAGCGACTCAAGCTCGGAGACCGCCTTTTTAAGTTTTTCGCTTTCGAGCAGACTCCTCAGTGCGATCGCATTGGTCACAGTGGCTCTCAATGTATCGGCATCGCAGGGTTTCGACAGGTACTGGTGAATCGGTCCTACCGTCTTGTATATGCCCTCCTGGCCCGTCTGCCCGGATAACGCTATTCGTACTGTTGCTGGAAACCTGTCCCTCACTTCAGAAAGCAGCTCGGTACCGCTCATAATGGGCATAATGAGGTCTGATACGATGACATCGAAAGCTCCGGACTCCATCAGCGCCAGTGCCTGTTGACCGTCCTCCACAAACGACATCTCCCACTGCTCTTTCATTGGCCGCATCATGCGTCTTATACCGGACAACACGTTTTTGGAGTCATCAACAAACAGAACTTTCTTCTTCTCAGACATTTCTTACTCTTCTCTTCCCAACGGTTCTACAGCGACTGCCGTATTATCGTCTTCTGGCTGACTGGGTTCCAAAGGCAGTCGGATAATGAACGTGGTTCCCTCATCCTGAACCGTCTCAAATGTGATCGTCCCCTCGTGTTTATCTTTGATTACCGCATGCGCGATTGACAGTCCCTGTCCGGTCCCCTTACCTACTCCCTTGGTAGTAAAGAACGGATCGAAAATCCTTTCCCGGATATCCTCTGGAATCCCGGTTCCGGTATCCGATATCCGGATTTCGGCACAGTTTCCGACCTGCCCTGTGCTGATTTTGATTTTCCCCTTCTGAGTCGGATGGTCTCCAAGTTTCTTTCCAATTGTATGAGCTGCATTGGTTATCAGGTTCAGGATAACCTGGTTGATCTCTCCCGGGAAACAGGGCACGCCGGGAAGCGACTCGTCCAGGTCTGTTTCCAGTTCAGACACATATTTCCACTCATTTCGAGCTACCGTGATTGTGCTGGTGATGGCCTTATTAAGGTCGGTAACCACCTTCTCTTCACTCCCCGGATGCGAAAAGTCCTTCATCGCACGGACTATTTCAGACACCCTCTGAATTCCGTCAAGAGATTGCTCTATCGCCTGTGGGATCTCATCTGCCAGGAAATCGACATCCGCTTCTTTCGAAAGTTTCTCGATCTCCCCCAGCATCTCCCTGTCGAGTTCCCCCTGCTCCGCAGTTTCAACGGTCTCGCTGTATTTATTTATGATTCCGATCAGGCTGGAGAAACTATCCATCAGAAACCGGGTGTTATCGCCGACGTACTGCATCGGTGTATTTATCTCATGTGCTATTCCGGCGGCCAGTTGACCGATCGACTCCAGTTTCTGAGCCTGTCTCAGTTGTCTTTCAAGTCCCAGTTGCTCGGTTACGTCCCGGGCAATCGATACACTGTTGATTGTCTCACCCTTCGGACCCTTAACCGGAAAGACACTTTCCTCCGCTTCGTAGGTCGATCCGTCCTTCTTTTTCCTTGTCAGACGTCCCGACCACGGGACACCGTTAAGCAAGCAGGATTGAACGTTATCGATAATTCCTCCGTTTTCATTCTCGGCAAGTAACTCAATTGCCGCCATGCCAATAACTTCTTGTGCCTCATAACCCGATACCTCCTCAAACGCGGGATTCACATATTCAATCACTCCGTCGGTATCGGTTATCAGGATATTCTCGGTAGCCTGCTGGACAATCGAGGCCAGACGCGCGGTTTTCTGATCCGCCTTCTCACGTTCGGTTACATCTGTAAGCAAAACAAGTACGTGTGGTTCACCGTTAATCAGAACCTTCACAGAATTTTCCACCATCTTTTTCTCTGTACCGTCCGGTCTCCTTACCCATGCTTCCTTTTCACAGTTGTCCTGATTCAGGTCGAATATCGGGCAGGTTTTTTCCTTTTCGTTCCAGATAGACTGGTGGCAATTGCCGTTGAGGCATTCTTCCTCGGTCAGGCCCAGCATTTTAAGACCGAGCGAGTTGGATTGTATTATCCTGCGGTTTTCAATGTCCACCAGGAAAATGCCCATCGGACTGGCCTCAAAAATCGATTCAAGCTGGCCTGTTCGCTCTTCAAGCGTCCTGTTCGACCTGGCAAGCTCCCTGCTCGCTTCCTCAGCCATCTCCCTTGCTTTAACCATAGATGTAACGTCTATCACGTTCAGTATCACGCCGACATAAGTATCGTTGCGGAATATGGGCTGCACACGGAGCGAAACCGACATGCCAAGTAGTTCTCTGTCAATAACCACACCGGTTTTCTGTTCCCTGCTTCGGAACGTATCCAGTATCTTCCTGATCCTGTTAATGCTTTCGTCTGTGTGAAATTCCCATAACTTTTTCCCGACTACATCCTCTTTCTTTGCTCCGGCAACATTCAGCGCCCATCGGTTGATCTCGATTATCCTGTCATCGGAATCGGCAACAATTATTCCTTCCTCCATACCTTCGATCATCGATCGAAGCTTCTGGGACTCCATCTCGGCAATATCCTTTTGAAGTTTGACATCATCTTCCGCTCTTATACGCTTAATGAATCCTCCCACGTTCACTGCTATCGAATCGATCAGGTCCCTCTCCTCCTTGACGAACGGTCCTTCAAACAGATTCTTTCTTTCTTCCAGGTAAAAGACCTCAACCACCCCGAGTTTTTTTCCGTCTATATTGATATCCGCAGCCAGACGCCATTGTGTCTTCCTGAAGTTTTCAGTCGTGAAAGTCGACTGCTCAAGTGTGATCCTGGCGCACGTAATATCCGGGTATTGCCACGACCAGGGAATGATATCGACTATGCCCTGGACCATCTTCTCCGGTGATATTCCCGGTTGAGAAGCCAGTTTTACGATAGTATGGATACAATTCAACTCTTTGTATCGCTCGCCGAGATCGCGCATCCTGTGTTCCAGAGCCAACTCAGCACTTTTGCGTTCGTCAATCGAACGCTCAAGTTCCAGTCTCCTTTTCGACGACACGACCAAGTAGGCTGTAAGCAATAAGGTGAATACAAGCCCGATTGAAAGAACTCCCCATTTTGTCCAGGTTGTCTGCGTTTTCATGAACTCTTCTGTTTGGAAGCACGTCAGGGACCAATCGCGCCCACCGATATCAAAGGTTACATTCCAGTGAAAATCGACGTACTGTACCTTTTCATATTCATCATGCAGATGGATACTACGCAGGCCTGTAGCTGCATAAAACAGATAACTCTCTGACTCTGGGGCACTCAAGTCGTGAAGGTCCATGCCAATCCCGCTGAGGTCAAGACCTTCGAGCGATGTCGAGACCATCTCCTCAATATTGAAAACTCCGTTGATAAAACCTTCCAGAGCTTCCCTGCGATCCTCCGGTGTCTCTATTGGCTCATCGGTCCGGTAAACCGGAAGTAAAGCATGGAATCCGAGGTCATGTGCTCCATGAACCAGGTTCTTTCGTTCGATAATTACAAGCTCGCCTGAGTCCCGGGCATCGAGCATTGTTTCCAGATAGTCCGGAACGGAAGTTAAATCGAATCCGAGTGCGGATTCATTACCCTCTATAGGCTCCATATAAAAAACCGGGAAATATTCTTCCCGTACTGACGCGGCAACACTCCTGTCCCCGCTCAACTCCGTAATCCGGAAGTCCTCAAAGCCGTCTGCCCTGGCAAGCGACTCGAACTGATCTCGTTCCCCACTCGGGATCCGGGGTATCCACTCGATTGCCTGGAATCCGGTATGCCTTTCCATGCTGCCTTCAAGAAAAGTACTGAATTCCGACCGGTCTACATATATGGATCCCTGATAAAAAGACCTCAGGGAATAAAGGACTTCAAAATGGTGATCCAGCCCGCCCTGCAGGGCTGAACTAAGATTTCCTGCAAGACGCTCGAATTCGATGTCTATACGTTCCTTCTCCCAGCCGTCGACCATTCGGAACGCAGCAATCGACAGAACGATGCCAAGAATCAGAGCTATTGCGGCAGGTTTATGATGTTTCATGAAAGATTGCACCGGTTTCCAGTAGCCGTGTTTCCAGAGACTCATTCCCCTGGAATCCAGCTATCCTCCTTCCATCTATAAAATCCCTGAAAAAGACTGTTATGTGCTTTATTGAATTTACACAACTTAAATCTGGTGCTTTCAAAATAAAGATATGAAAAATTGTCCGAATTAAAAAAACGTGACTTTCGTCACGTTCCGGTTTCCTGTCCCTTTTTCTGCATGAAAAAACCGGCGACCTGCCGGCACCTGTTACCACCCGGATCTGACTCCTGTTAATCGGAAAAACTCAGTACGTTCCTGGCTTGCGGACCCTTGTGACTCAGGATCAGATCGAACTGCACTTTGTCTCCCTGTGTGAGAGTCCTGTAGCCCTCACCGGGAATCGCAGTGTAATGTACGAACACATCTTTTCCATCCTGAGCCGTGATGAACCCGTAGCCCTTGTCGGAGTCGAACCACTTAACTATACCGTCAGCCACTAATGTCTCCTTTTCCGTAGAATAGGATAGTAACAAAGGCCGTGTGAGTGTGTCAAGACGGGGAAAATTAAAGTTTATGTGTGGATATTGATGTCTCGTCCCTGTTGGCGAGATGATTTCGCTCGACTCTCAGCCCTCCGAGATGCCCCCCGACACACAGGACTGCAACTGCCAGAAGCGTATGGTCGGAAAATACCGGATAGGCCGGATGATTGAACAGCGGTGCAAGTACCGACGCACCCGTATCCCACCCGATCGCCGCAACACCCACCAGGATACTCGCCAGCATCCCGGTAAGTCGTCCTGTCGACGGCGAGACGTTCGCTCCAATCCATCCGCTGCTGTAACTGACAACAGCGAGAATTAAAAGCGGAAATAAAAAGCTTCTCGGGTAAGCAATCCCGCCCCAGTCGGTAAGGTCGGGTTCGAACGGTATGAGGCGACATACGGCAACATTGATTACCGCACCGATTAATGCGCCGATTATCGTGCGAATGGCAGACATTTGTACGCTATCCCGGGCAGGATAGCGGTTGTGCGTGTCAGCGTCAACCGGAGTCGACCGGCGGCTGAGGTACCGGTGCATCCGGAGAAGGCGGATCCGGTTCGGATTGAAGCCGTTGAACGTTCCTGGCCTGGAAACCACGCTGACCGTCGTGCAGCTCGAACTCGACCTCCTCACCGTCGTGCAGCATGCGAAAACCGTCCGATGAAATATCAGAATGGTGAACGAAGACTTCGACGTCCTGCTCGATCAGTATGAAACCATACCCCAGCTCAGGGCTGAACCATTTAACGGTGCCTCTCCTCATTTTGTCTTCCTCACTTTAAGTTCGCCTCAGTTCCGTATCATATCATAGCGTTTAATGAAGATCAAATCCTGCTATACAGGAATAGAAAGAAAAATCAGCGATCCGGGTTCCCGGGGGCACAAAATTGTAATTTCAGATTCGGATGGAGTGTTCGGCAATCCAGGAACGATTCTTCTCAGTCGGCGCTCCCGGACGATGGTCCTGCCTCTACGGATTTAAGCAGGTCAAGGTCCGGCTTCGCCTTAAAACCCTGCAGAATCATTTTGAAGCGTGCAGGATCATCCAGAAATATTGCTATTGCTGCGGTGATGTACATAACTGAGAACACTTGGTGCACCTGATCGCCGTTTATCACGTCAATCCCGCGCTCGGCCATGCTGTCGAAAGTGGGAGACAGGATGAATTGCCCGAGAAACAGGCCCAGCAACAGCATCGCCTGGCTGAATTTCAGTCGGAATCGAGTCAGCAGAGCAAGACCCAAAAGCGACTGTGCGGCGGTCAGGAGAATCTCGTGCATCTGCAGCGCGTTCATGGGGATCGGGATAGCGAGCTGTCCGCTGGACGCGGCATACACGCCCGGTATCATGCCCACCAGAAGAGTCCACTGATTTACCTTGGCCGATAGCAGGCTCCCCAGTGCAAGCCCTCCCTGCCCTCTCGAAGCGAACATGATCGCGACTACAAACTCGGGAGCCTCCGAAGCAAGCGGCGCCAGCCACTGGACCAGAAGAAACTCATCGAAGCCGAATGCCTTACCCGTTCCCACCAGCCCTTCGGAAAAAGGCTCGGCGCTCAGTACGATCGCCACTGCCGCATAAAGGAACATTACCAGGGTGACAAGACGTCGCCTGGGGGTCGGCAGCGAGCCGATCATTTCTGCGGGACCTTCCAGTTTGCATTCCACACAAGGCTTCCGGCTGGCAAGAATGATGTACCATGCAAACAGGCTTATGAAGACTATGCAGTCGTACCAGGCAAGAGTGCCCTTGAGTGGGATTATAAAAGCGTAGACAGTCGCAAGGCCCAGGAAGAACAGCTCCAGCACCCTGTCCTTTTCCAGAATGACCATTTTGCGGGTTTTTACCCAGGTGATGATAGCAATGGTCGCCCAGCCAACACCGATCAGCAGACGGTTGGCGCCGGTCATGTTGGCAATCGCGTACTGAGCGTATTCACCCTCCGGATGCTTACCGGCCATCCAGGTGAAGTACATATCGACAGCGTACTCCGGCAGCACCGCAACGAACGCAACCATCGCGAGTGCAAGGGTTTGGGAAATGTCTTTCTGCGCCACATCGCACGCCCAAAGAACCAGGAACGCGGCGCCCAGGATGGCAACTCCCGCCACAACGGCCATAACAGGATAATCAAGGTGAATCCCTGCA
>SDBT01015781.1_pt1 | contig 11995 bp, 9 predicted proteins | sample 2277101 | NCBI WGS metagenome assembly SDBT01 (sample SAMN10404973, study PRJNA504765) | marine sediment metagenome | isolation source: marine sediment core GS10_PC15, 103 cmbsf | place: Arctic Ocean: Southern Knipovich Ridge | collected 2010
GGAGAAAAAAACGGAAAAAAAATGATGGAAGATATTATGACTGATCCAGATGGTGAAATGATAGATATTGATCTTATAGTTACATGGTTGAAAGACATCAAAATGGCGACTGATGAAGTTGATAAAAATACTGTATATCCTGACGCTATTGGTTTTTTGATGGTAGCAAAAAAAGAATATATGGAGAAGTCAAGATAACACGGGAATTATATCGATCAAACTTATTCCCAAATGGTAAAAAGTGTCACGGCGTGACACAATTGAAGGGATTTTTAAAAATCCCTTTAGAAGTTGAATTGAATTTAATCAATTATCAAATTTCGATGTAAGCGAACACTTGAAATATTACACCACAACAATATGAAGAAATGCATATTCTTAGTTTTATTTATAACAACCACTCCTCTTTTTTCCCAAAATATTGAACTCCCTTATTATTCAAACAGTTCAGAAATCATTCAACATACCGGATATGTATTAAAATATAATGAGCAATTCGAACAGGCCGAGTGGGTGGCATACCAGTTAACAGATATAGAAGTAAATGGAAATTATGAGCGAAGTAATAATTTTCGTAAAGACCCTCACATATCAAAGGAATCCGCGACTCTAAAAGACTATAAAGGATCTGGATATGATAGAGGTCACATTATACCGGCAGCTGATATGAAGTGGTCTCCTGATGCGATGAGCGCGTCTTTTTTCATGAGCAATATGAGTCCACAAGATCCAAGTTTCAATCGGGGGATATGGAAGAAACTCGAAGGACATGTCCGAAAGTGGGCAGTTGAAAATAGAGAAATTTATGTTGTAACCGGACCAGTATTGATAGATGGACCTTATCAATATATTGGTGTAAATAATGTCGCAGTTCCAAAGCATTACTATAAAGTGGTATTGGATTATTTAGAACCGGAATTAGAAGCAATTGGATTTATCCTGCCGAATATAAAAGGTAATTATCCGCTATCACAATATGCTGTCACAGTTGATGAAGTTGAAAAAATAACTGATATTGATTTCTTTTATATCCTATCTGATGATGTCGAAGAAATGCTGGAGTCAGATTTAGATTTGTCTGTTTGGTCGTTATCGTTAAATATTGATGTTAAAAAAGATCAGAATGTTGATACAACATATTGGATAAATACCAGTTCGGATACGAGGCATAATTCAAACTGAAGATATTATGGAAAAACGAAAGATGGGTATTATACAAATCAAAAAATCGGTAAATCCGGTAAGATTTGTGGTGGATGACAGATATTATGACCCAAATAAAGACTCTTTCATTTCCAACTGATTAGCCAAGTAAAACGTCCTTGAGACACTGCTTCTATAACTACCGTATGTTAAGGGTCGAGTCTATCAATAAACCCTTTCAAATCAGAGGACTTTCCATGAAAATTATTTCTTCCCCTTTACAACTCAGCATAGATATGGTAGAATATTTCTTGTGCTTATCAATTCTATGAAACCTTGTTATCATAGCTTCTTCCTTGATTTTTTGGAGGAGAAAAAAATGCAGGATACCTTGGTGGTTGCGGACTAAAGTCCGTGCTTTTTTGTACCCATTCCACTATTCGTGGTCCCAAAATGGTGGGCACACTCACTGGGCGCACATTTCTCTGTTTACTGAGCGCTTATACGTCTTTGAAATGAGTTGTCAGGTCAAACGGAAAGGTAGATGAATCAAGTGAAAAAGGTCGGGAACGTGCTCTTGCTAACGCAGACGCTCTTCGCTAACGGCTATATTCAGTGTCAAGGCAGGCGAACACAAGATGGCCTACTCCTTACTTATGAAAAGAACGATCGTTTAGGCGCATCGGTTCGGTATTTGATTGTATTAGCTGATCGAAACATTGAAGAAAGCCATTTGGAGGAATTCCGGAATCTGGCAAATCGGGAATCAGCTTCCCTTATCATTATTGGTGAAACGGAAGACCGTATTCCAGAACCAGTCTACACTTTCGATAGGTTCATTAGCCGCTTCGGTGGTCCCGTGTCTTCGCTTGTACCCCTGCGTACAACATTCGAAGATGAAATCACTGCGTTGGGACAAAACGAATTGCCCAGGGGGCTGTCGGGTTATCCTAACGAGCTTTTTGAGGAATATGTAGGCGCAGCACTACAGTTTATGACAGGACGATTGATAATCCGATACGGCAAGGATCGCAGATTCGAGTCAGTTCCAGATGGAATCGCGATATCATGCCGGAAGTACGTGCTATACGATACAAAAGCCTCTAAAGCAGGATTTAAGTTTGAGCAGGAGACCCTCAGGCAATTCGCGGATTATGTTGAAGATTTCAACAAACGCTATGGCACAGCACATGGTACGCCATATTCGTTCGTCTGTTTTTCCGGGTTGTTTCGAGACAGCATTGAATCTTTGCACCGCAGGTCGCAAGAGTTGTACGCGAAGTGCAGCGTTCCGCTCGCCTGTTTCGATTCACGTACAGTTGCTTCGATATGCAGACTCCTTTCTAAGATTCCAAAAATCAGACAAGCAATCGACTGGGAGAGAATCTTCGCCTCTCCCATCGTTCAGTTAACAGATGTTCAAACTGCCACGGATGCAGCAGAGCGAGACGGTTTGGCCAATGAGGACTGAAAACAATGGGAACTTCAACGAGCCACCCCTCTCCACCGACGAATTCTTGGCGAGCAGTGTCAGCTTCGTACCGCAATAAAGCACAAAACGCACCAGCCATAGCAAAGATCATATGGCGTGCATCCCACCTTTCAGGTGACCTAGATATGGAAAGGCTTCTTACAGCTCCAATTGTAGCCACATGCCTCAATATAGCGACCACATCAAGTACGCGTGAAATAGCAGTGAAAAGAGCTTCGAGGGAGATTGCCCTTACCGGGCAAACGGGAATTGGTGCCGAATTGGCCCGACGTGCACTTGTTCAATCATATACTTTCAAAGACAGGACTGAAGGCTTTGCCAAGTGCGTTGTATCAGAGGCAACGAACTATTTGATCTCTCGTGACCTTCCATCATTGCTAGGCTCATCGAAACGTCTCACATCGGTATCTGATGTTATATCTTTGAAGTCAGAAATCCTTCAGCATGTCCGTGGGTTGGTTGGTGAATCTTCACCTGTTCCGGCAGACGCGAAAGAATGGCATGGCTTTGTCGCCCGAGTTGGTCGGAGGTTGCGTGGTGAAAACTAGTGCACGGCTTGTGATTGACGGTTCGGCGTCTGGAGCAGATATCCTACTTTATCCTGTAAGGAATCTGGTTACAGGCAGTGCGGCGTTTGGACACTATTTCGGAGATATTACAACACTTGAACTCGATCTTTTGAACGTGGCATCGACAATATACGCTGTTGACGTTGGAGCTCCTAGAGGTGTAAGAGAGGAGCATACAAGGTCCTTTCATGTCGAGCTACCTGTAACAAATCACCATGCCTTTCTGCGGACGGCGGACGATCTTCGGTATTGCCTATACTTGCTTACAAACGACACATGGGAACTTTCATTTACTCAAGCCGAGGGAATACCCGAGGAGTCAAGAACCTGGGATAGAGGGGACGGTACCACATTGCTATTCTCTGGTGGTCTCGATTCGCTTGCACAAGCAGTCTTGCTAGCAGAGATAGGTGATGATTTCTGTTTGGTCTCACATGACTCGGGGAACCAAACCATTGCAATTGCCCAGGAAGAGCTTGCGGACTACGTCAATAGAATCGCCGTCGGTGATTGTCATCGCCATACCTTCAGAGTTCGTGGTGAAAACAGACGAGGCTTTCCATACCCCACCGTTCACGAGCCTTCACAAAGAGCAAGATCACTACTATTCGCTGCACTTGGTGCTCTTGTGGGACGGCGAACTGGACACTGGCGCGTTCTCTACATCGCAGAAAATGGTCATATGGCCATTCATTTGCCCTTAACAGCAGCTCGGATCGGAGCCTTCTCGACTCATACGGCGCATCCGGAAGTCGTTTCTCTTTTCACAAGGGTGTTCTCACAGTTACTCGGCACCGAGTTGTCTTTCGAGAATCCATTCCTCTACCAAACGAAAGGGGAAGTGGTAAAGGCATTATGCCGCGATCACCAAGATATTTTGTGTAATTCTATCAGTTGTTGGAAGGCTTCCTGGGTTGAGGGCGAATCGAATCACTGTGGCGAGTGTATTCCGTGTATTGTTCGTCGAGTCGCTCTTGAATCAAATGGTGACTACACCACAAGTTGGGCACGCGACCTGTTTGTCACAGCCCCTGGCGACCTCGATGAAAGCGACAATGGGAAAAGGAACCTTGTCGAGTTGGCGGAGTTCGCCATGAAGTTCTTGTCAATCTCCAGCAATCAAGAACTCGGCTTCGAATTCCCTGAACTCTACAACGATGCCTTTTCATTCGAGAAGGCTGTTAGAATGTATCGAAGGTTCGCAAGAGAGGTTATATCAGATTTCAGAAGATATCCAAGCCTCTCGGGATTGACGACATGAGATTATCACATACAAGACTGGAAGCTGCTAAGAACGACCCAATATCTTTTATTTCTACGGTTTCAGCGCCATACGCTGGTACCGGACCAAGTAGGATGCAATATGTAATACTTGCACTAAAGCATTATCACGAATCGGGACTCAATCGTGCTATTGACTATGTCGAAGCGGCATTCAACCGAAGAGGATTTAGATTGGAACACCTTGATCGCTATATTGGCTACCTCCTCAAATATGACAGTGTTCTTCAATCGCATCCAGATTGGGAGCTTATTGTGCTTAGGGATAGGATAAACTACGAGATAATCTATAACTTTGTGCTATCAGGAGAGGTCGGACGAGTTGATCTTACGCCAAGGGGATACTACGTCTGGCTTTTTTCCGAAACAACCGTACTGAATTGGAATCAGGAGTTCCGTATGCCAATTCTGCAAGCGTATTACGCTGATGAATTCGGTGCGCCATTAGGCGAGGTATACGTCGGCAGATACTCGTTTTCAGAAGGGCTATACGAAAGCGAGCATTACTCTAACATACAGGTGAACGACGCACTGAACGAGCTGCGGCAACTTGGAGTCCAGCTACTAGCGGGAGGGGAAGAGGAAGTGATTACACATGGATAATGATTATATAAATTTTTCAAATAATTTTTGGGAATATTATTTAGATGGAATGCCTCAAGGAATAACTGAATCAAGTACCACCCACAATTCCATATTCATATGGGCAAAATCAGTGCCTAAAGGTTTTGACCGTGGGATAACATTTACGGTCGATAGCGAGGCACAAACAAAAGAAAAGACAATTAATCTTTGGAAAGAAGGTATAGTTTTTGATCAATACGATGCAAAACGGCTTATTAGTATTCATCAAGATCGATTATCAAAAGCAAAAAGTAACATCATTAATAAGATATTGGTAAAAAATCCGTTGTTAAATGAAAAAGAAAATGTGATATCTGATTTAGGAGTTGCTTTAAATAAACAGATAGATAAAGATCCAAACATTTACAAAAATCCAAAGATTAAAAATAATATAAATGAAAAATTGACAGAGCTCGGGTAAAAAAAGGATAATGTCAAACTTTTTGCTAAGCATAATCACTTGAATCAATTTTATAATACCACGAAACATGGCAAAGAAGAAAAAAATAAAAAATGTGAAGATAAGCTAAACACTCCTATAGGAAGAGAAATAACAATTGATTATTTTGAAACTGTGAGAAGAATATTCAGATGGTATTATAAAAAACATATTCAAGGGGGTATTCCTGTTTGGGATGAATTAAAGACTATAAAATATTCTGTTTACGGAATTAAGTTTAAATTTCTATATAAAACAAGATGGATTTAAAATATACCTCTCTTATTTTTTCTTCATACCCTTCGTTTAACTAAATTGACATAACTTTTAAAATATAATAAAATTACGTTTATCATAAATTATTGTATTATTTCCCTAAACAGATTAGGAGTAGAAAATATCCGAGAATAAATTAGATTGAGAATTAACGGATATTATAAAAAACAGAAATTATTCATTTTATATTAAAAGAGGTTCAATGTGGACAACTTTCAAGATAATACAAACTTCATTTGGACGGTGGCAGACGATATTTTAAGAGGTGCTTTTAAGCAACATGAATATGGTGACGTCATTCTGCCTTTTGTTGTTTTAAGACGCTTAGATTGTGTTTTGGAAGACAGTAAAGATAAAGTTATTGGTACTTATAAGGAATTTAAAGATAAATTGCCCGATCCTTCAAAAGTAATATTGCAATCAACAGAAGGTTTAAATTTTTATAATACGTCTTATTATGATCTGCGCCGATTGAAACAAGACTCAGGAAATATTGAACTCAACTTTAATAATTATATTAACGGATTTAGTGAGAATGTTCGGGAGATACTTGAAAATTTTCAGATTGATAAGATTGTCACGAAAATGGTTAAAAACGATCTTTTATTTATGTTGGTTGATAAGTTTACTGAAATTGATCTGCATCCCAATGTAGTTTCGAACCATGAAATGGGATACATTTTCGAAGAACTTCTTCGAAGATTTTCAGAAATGTCCAATGAAACTGCTGGTGAACATTATACTCCACGTGAAGTGATCCGTCTAATGGTAAATTTATTATTTGCTGAACATCAAAAAGAACTCAAAGGAAAAGGGATTATCCGGACTGTTTTTGATCCGGCTTGTGGAACCGGTGGTATGTTGACTATTGCCAAAGAACACATACAACAAAACATAAATCCTGACGTTGAAATTGTGATGTACGGTCAGGAATTAAATGAGCAGACTTATGCTATTGCAAAATCAGATGTTTTAATCATGGGTGAAAATGAGGGGAATATTAGGCAAGGTACAAGTTTTAGTGATGATAAATTTAAGGAAAATAAGTTTAATTTTATGTTGAGTAATCCGCCTTTTGGGGTGAGTTGGAAGAAAGAGCAGGAGTTTATCAGAAATGAAGCAAATGATCCATACGGAAGGTTCATTGCGGGATTACCAAGAATAAGTGATGGTGCATTATTATTCCTTTTGCATATGATTTCTAAAATGGAAAGTAGTGGTAGCAGGATTGCGATTATTTTCAATGGGTCACCTCTTTTTACTGGTGATGCAGAGTCTGGTGAGAGTAATATCCGAAAATGGATTATTGAAAATGATTGGTTAGAGGCAATCATTGCACAACCAACCGAGTTATTTTACAATACAGGAATAGCGACATATATATGGATTGTGACTAATCGAAAATCTGAAAAAAGGGAAGGTAAAGTCCAACTTATCAATGCTGTTGGATATTTTAAGAAAATTAGAAAAAGCTTAGGAAATAAACGTAATTATATTACTGATGAACAAATTAAAGAAATCACTGATATTTATACAAGTTTTGAGGAAGGTGAGAATTGTAAAATATTTGATTATGAAGATTTTGGATATACCAAGATTACTGTTGAGCGACCGATTATTGAGAATGACAAAGTTGTGCGGGATAGCAATGGAAATCCGAAACCTAATTCATCTTTAAGGGATTATGAGAAAGTTCTACTTAAAGACGATATTGACGAATATTTTGAAAAGGAAGTAAAACCGCATGTTCCTGATGCTTGGATGGATAGGTCAAAAGACAAGGTTGGATATGAAATTAATTTTACAAAATATTTTTATAAATATAAACCTTTACGACCAATTGATGAAATTAAGGCAGATATTTTAACTCTTGAAGAAGAAACAGAAGGTTTGTTAAAGGAGATTCTGACTTAATGAAAAGGTATCCTGCATATAAAGATTCTGGTATTGAATGGATTGGTGAGATTCCTGAAAATTGGAGTGTAAGTAAGTTGAAGTATGAAACTCGAATCTCTTCAAGTAGTATTGATAAAAAAGAATATGAAGGATTCACTCAATACCCCATTATCCATTACAATGATGTTGTAAAGAATAAGAAAATTGGAAATAATGAAGTGGTTGATTATGGATTTTGTGCAAAATCACAATTTGAGTCTTTCAAAGTTTCAAAAGGTGAAATAATTGTTACAAAAGATTCAATGGATATAAGAAATGTATGTGATTCAAGTATTATCGTTGAAAATCTTGGAAGATGTGTTTTTGGTTATCATTTGACAAAGTTTTCAATCAAATCATCAGATTTAATACCAGAGTATTTATTTTTTTACTTCAATAACCCGTCAATGAAAGAGTTCTTTCTTGTCAATTCAAATGGAACAACAATCATAGGTGTAAGTAAGTCAACCTTTAAAAATACATTTATCAACCTTCCATCTCTTTTCGAACAACACCAAATCGTCTCTATCCTTGACACCAAAACCCAACAAATCGACACGCTCATAGAAAAAAAACAAAAACAAATAGGACTTCTTAAAGAACTCCGAACTGCGATCATTAATCAAGCAGTGAATAAAGGGCTCAATCCCAATGTGAAAATGAAAGATTCTGGTATTGAGTGGGTAGGGGAGATTCCGAGAGGGTGGACAATTAAAAAAGTTAGTTATTTAAGTGATGATATGATTTCTGGTCCGTTCGGATCATCATTAAAAAAAGAATTTTACACTAAAACAGGTTACAAGATTTATGGTCAAGAACAAGTAATTAAAGATGATTTTGAATATGGTGATTATTTTATTTCAGAAGAAAAATTTGAAGAGTTGAAAAGATGTGAGATTTTCACAAATGATATTTTAATAAGTTGTGTTGGGACATTTGGAAAAATATCAATTGTCCCAGAGAAATTCATAAGGGGTATTATCAATCCAAGATTATTAAAAATCACACCTAATGAATTGATTAAACCAAATTACTTTTTAATTCTTTTAAGAAGTGATATTTCATTTACTCAATTTGAATCGTTAAGTAGAGGTGGAACAATGGGAGTAATAAACCTTGATATTTTGAGACAGGTAAAATTCCCTTTACCATCAATTGAAGAACAGATCCAAATCATTAACCATATTGACGAACAAACCCAAAAAATGGACGTCACCATTAAAAAAGAAACTCAACGAATTGAACTCCTAAAAGAATACCGTCAATCCTTTATCTCCGAAGTAGTGACAGGGAAAATTGATGTGAAAGATGAGGTGGTAGTTTGACACCGAAAAACTATCTTGAACAAGACTTTGAAGAACATATAGAAGAATATCTACTGAAATCAGGCTATAATAAACGATATTCTAAAGATTATAATAAGGATTTGAGCCTAATTCCGGACGAAGTTATACAATTCATCCAATCTTCTCAACCTAAAGAATACGAAAAACTTCAAAATCAATATGGAGCTGATACATCAGACAAACTCTGTTACCGCTTGGCAAAAGAAATCAGTCAAAAAGGCACACTGCAAATATTACGAAAAGGAATAAAAGATAGAGGGGCAAAATTTAGCATTGCATATTATAAGCCCTCCAGTGGGATGAACCCCGAACATCAAAACTTATATAAACAGAATAGATTTTCTATTGTAAGGCAGCTTAAATATAGTAAAAAGAACGAGAAATCTATCGACATATCAATTTTTTTAAATGGTCTCCCAATTATCACTGCGGAACTCAAAAACTCTTTGACCGGACAATTCGTTGAAAATGCTGTAAGACAGTATAAAGAAAACCGTGATCCAAAAGAGTCCCTATTTCAATTTAAGCGATGTTTGGTGCATTTTGCTGTAGGTAATGAAAAAGTTTTTATGACAACAAAACTGCAAGGAGATAAAACACGATTTCTTCCGTTTAACAAAGATACGGAGAATCCCATAAATCCAAAAAGACACAAAACTGCATATTTATGGGAAGATATATTTCAATCTGATACGCTATTGAACTTCATAAATAATTATTTACATATTCAGAAAACTTCTGAAAAGTTTTATGATAAAAATGAAGGATTGGTTGAAAGAGTATACGAAAACTTCATATTTCCACGATTTCACCAATTGGATTGTGTTAGAAAAATTTTAGATGCAGTCAGAAAGGATGTTGTTGGACATAGTTATTTAGTTCAACATTCAGCAGGATCAGGAAAATCAAATTCAATCGCATGGTTAGCACATCAATTAGCAAGTTTCTATCAAAAGGATACTGATAAAGAACGTCTATTTGATTCCATAATTGTAGTAACTGACAGAAAAGTATTGGATAAGCAGTTACAAGATACGATCAAACAGTTTGAAAAGACTGCAGGCGTAGTAAAAAAAATTGAAATAAACTCCGCACAATTAAAGGAAGCACTTGAACACGGAAAGGATATTATTGTCACTACTTTACAAAAGTTTCCTGTAATTTCTGAAAGTATGACGGCATTAAAGGGACAAAAGTTTGCAGTAATAATTGATGAAGCCCATTCAAGTCAATCAGGGGAATCATCAAAACATTTGAAAAAAACGTTATCCGCCAATTTTGATGATGATAAAGAGGAAAAGGACGAGTTTGATTTTGAAGATAAAATCATTGATGAAATTAGATCAAGAGGCCGGCAAGCTCATATTTCATACTTTGCATTTACAGCAACTCCAAAAAATAAAACATTGGAACTCTTTGGTAATAAAACTGCGGATGGAAAATTCGTTGCATTTCATATATACACAATGAGACAGGCAATTGAAGAAGGATTTATCCTTGATGTATTAAAAAATTACACCACTTTCAAACGATATTTTAAATTAGCAAAGAAGATTGAAATTGTAGAAGATAAGGAATATGAAAAAAAGAAAGCAATACGGCTTCTTACTTCATATGTAGATTTACAGTCCCATGCTGTAGAGATGAAAACAAGATTGGTATTAGATCATTTTCTTGAAAAAACAGTAAATGCGATTCAAAGTCGTGGTCGAGCCATGTTTGCAACAGGTTCAAGGCTTCTTGCGGTAAAATATTATCTTATGTTTAAAAAGATAATGGAAGAAAAACATCTTGCATATAAACCCCTGGTTGCATTTTCTGGTACCGTTAAAAATCCTGATTCTCTTGAAGAATATACAGAAAAAAGCTTAAATGGATTACCATCAAAGGTCAATATTCCGGATGCCTTCAAGACACCTGAATATAGGATATTGATTGTAGCAAATAAATTTCAAACAGGATTTGATGAGCCACTTCTGCATACAATGTATGTGGATAAAAAATTAAGAGATGTACAAGCTGTTCAAGCATTAAGCAGGTTAAACAGAACCACGAAAGGTAAAACTGAAACTTTTATTTTAGATTTTGTAAATGAAGCAGATGACATTCAGCAATCATTTCAACCATATTACCAAACAACATTTTTAGAAGAAGAGACTGACCCAAATAAATTGTATACCCACCAATCTGAACTTGAACAATTTGAAATATATACGAATGAAGATGTCAAAGAGTTTGCAAAGATATTTTTTAATCCAAAAGAACGGCTTGAGAAATTACAACCAGTTTTAGATAGAGCAGTGAATAATTGGAGAATTAAACAGGAGAATGAGAGAGAAGATTTCAGGGCACTTTTACAAAGTTTTACTCGCTTGTATGGATTTATTTCTCAGATTATTACATTTGAAGATATAGAGTTAGAAGAATTATATGTTTTTGCTAAGAACTTAAATAGAAAGCTACCTAAACGAGATAACCGTCTTCCATATGAAATTCGGGATTCGGTAGATTTGGATTCATTTAGGATTCATCAAACTTATCAAGGAAGTTTGGGATTGGAGCCGGAAAATTCTGAAATATCAAGTATTACCGGAGGAGCAACGCAATTTACTACTGATGAAAAGGTATTCTTAACAAGCATTATTAAGAAGTTAAATGAAACATTTGGTGTTGATTTAACAGATGAAGATAAGGTCGATATAGAACGGATAAAAATAAAGTTGGAAGGAGACGAAGGCCTCCATGCAGTAATGAGAGGGAATAATACAGTTGAAAATAAACGATATAAATTTAATCAAGTTTTAGATGCACTTTTATTGCACTTTGTTCACAACAAACTTGATTTATACAAAAAATTATCTGAACCGAAAGTTAATACCTTTTTTAAACA
>SDBT01015783.1_pt1 | contig 11994 bp, 11 predicted proteins | sample 2277101 | NCBI WGS metagenome assembly SDBT01 (sample SAMN10404973, study PRJNA504765) | marine sediment metagenome | isolation source: marine sediment core GS10_PC15, 103 cmbsf | place: Arctic Ocean: Southern Knipovich Ridge | collected 2010
GCTTCACCTTCCACTTTTAACCAGGATATCAGTTTTTCGGTATCCTGTGCCATGCCGAGGACGGGCATAATCACTTTTGTAGCCAGTTTGGATCTCCTGAAACGTTTAACTTCTTCGACATTTATTTTGCCTTTCGCTGTCAATACAAATAGAGTATGACTGCTCAGCGCGGGTCCAACACCATCAATTCTTCACAAGGCCATTTGGTGATCACCTTGTGCCCATCTTCTGTGACGATAACTTGTGATTCGATCCTGGCGCCATCGTCATCCTCTCCGTAAAAGGTCTCCAGGGCGAAGTGCATACCCGCCTCAATTGGCACCGGGTAATCTAATGAGTATGCCCGTGAGATCCATGGTTTTTCGTGATGACTGAGACCGATACCGTGACCTAATGCCAGGGCGAAGGCTTCTTTCTCGTCTTTGTAGCCCAGTTCCCTGGCCGACGGCCATTGAGCGGCAGCGTCTGCTGTGGTAATACCAGGGCGCACCACATCGATTGAAGCCTGCAGCCAATCCAGAGCCTGTTGGTAGACGTCTCTTTGGCGCTGCGTGGAGCGGGTGACGGCAAAAGTGCGGTAATAACAGGTCGCATAGCCCAGATAGTGGCTCATGATGTCGATGAAAACCAGGTCCCCAGGGCGGATCATTCGATCAGAAAAGTCGGGGTGGTGGGGGTTGCTCCGCGGACCAGAAACGCAGTTGATGCCACTGATCCGATCTACACCGTGTTCAATTAACCAACCGGAGATAAAGGCTACAACTTCGTTCTCTCGCACGCCGGGTTTGACGAAATCGGCGACCTGAGCGTAAACGCCATCGACCAGGGAAGCCGATAGTTCGATGATCTGTAATTCCTCGGGGGATTTGATGATCCGTGCATCAAACATGGCATCGTAACCATTGACAACCTTCAATCCTGCATCCTCCATGGCATCCAGGAAGTACATCTCTGTCTCGTCTACGCCGACTGGCATATCAGCGACCTTGTTCTCTTCAAGGATGGTTTTAATCTCCGCAACAGCGTTTCGAGAAAGCTCGATATTTAACGGGCGCACGTTGGCACCCCGGTGCCAGGGCATGGAGGCGCGGATATTCTCCGGCTTAAGCCAGGGACATAGTTCTCGTTTGACGATCGCAGCTGTGCCCACTTCAAATAAGACCGGTTCCCCATCCCGCGGCAGCACACACCAGCGGAAATATTTACCACGGGTCCACTCGTGAAGGTTTGTATTGGTAATATAGCGGATGTTGTCGTTATCAAAGCAGACTAGAGCACCAAGATCATATATTTCCATTTGCTCCCTGGCTCTGGCTAACCTGTATTTTCTGAGTGCGTCGAAGTCTATGCGTTGTTCGACATCGGTGGCCATGGTTCCTAAAGTCATCGTAAGTGACTCCCTCTCTGTTCGAGTGTTAAATGTCTAGGTTAATCCTGCGTTTGTCCTGGCAATTTCGTAAATAGCGCTCCAATCCTTTTCCGCCATTCCATTAGCTAAAGCCGTAAGGAATTTCTCTCGGATCGCACTGGCGAAGATCAGCGGTGCGCGCACATCAGATGATGCCTGTAACATGAGTTCTACGTCTTTGTAGCCAGCGCTGAGTTTAAAAGCCGCTGGTTCGAATTCTTGCAACCGCAGCCTGGTCGTATATTCCTTCAGCACCGGATGTTGGAGTACCGTCATGATCAACTCTTCCGTAAACTCTGACTCAATGCCACTTTTCTCTGCGAATGTGTAAGTTTGCGAGAAAAGCTCAATTAAGCATACAAGTACAAAATTCATCGTCAATTTTATGCTGTTGACTTTTTTGGGGTCGTCTCCCATGTAGATATGAGACCCCGAGTAAGCTTCGAATAAGTCTTTACACGCCTTAATCACTTTCTCATCCCCGGCAACATATGTGAGCAAGGTTCCTGCTGCGGCTGCATCAGGTCTTCCGAAAAGTGGGGCGGCAACATAATAGCTGCCGTTGGTCTCGTGCAGTTCAGCCAGGGTAGCTGCGCAACTGGGCGAAATCGTCGCCGTGCCAATATGAATCCCACCTGGCTCTAATCCGGCCATTAAGGCATCCTCACCTCAGATGCAGTCAAGCTCTGTTTGGTCGTCCATCAAACAAGTGATGACTACATCCGCTCCTCGGGCGGCTTCCCGGGGGGAAGTTGCTCCTTTAGCGCCTGCGGCAAGCAATGATTTCATCTTCCCAGGTGTGCGGTTGTGAACGGTCAAGTCGAAACCGGAATTGAGTATGTTTTTGGCAATTGGATTGCCCATCTTTCCCAGACCGATAAAGCCGACTTTCTGGATGTTATTTTCCATCTTATTATTCCTCTATGAGCTGGATTAAGTCCGACCGCACAAGTTCTTAGCTATTTCCGCCACGGTGTCCTCAGTAGGGACGGTCAAGTCCTCCAAAGCTGGAGAGAAGGGAGTCGTTAACCTGATGAAGGGGGTCCCAGTTGTTGGTGGCGTCGTCGGTGGAGCATTCGACGCTCTAGCGTGCCGCAGTGTCGGCTATGCGGCCCACCGCATTTTCAGGAACGAAACATAATAGCGCGTGCCAGTGCTTCCAAACACTCGCTTAGGCTGACGACCAAGAGAGGAGCGCAACGCGCGCAAGCGTTAGTGGTAGGTTTCCCCTAGCGTTATCTGAATAAGGAGTAGGAAATGCGCGTTCACGAACGAGGTGCTCAGGTCTGGTCGGTGCTCGCACTTGCCGCAAGGAATCGGCAACTTCTCACCTACGACCTTCTCTCCAACCTTATCGGTGTCCCTCGGCAGGGGCTCGCCAACGTGCTGGATCAAGTGCAGCGGTACTGCATGCAAAATGACCTGCCTCCGTTGACGATTCTCGTGGTCAACAAAGACACGGGGCTTCCCGGCGATGGATTCGTTGCCGTAGAGGACATCGCAAAGAACCGAGAGCCGGTCTTCGAGTACGATTGGCTTACTCATGGTGCACCATCGCCCGATCAGCTTGCGGCGGCAGTCGCGCAAGCCCGCGGAGACAGTGCATCGAGTACGGGAGACACGCACGGCCGTTAGCCAGCATTATTCCTGGGACCTAATACAGCAATTATTACTGCACGCCTGTTCCGCCTTGTGGAGCTTGCGGGCCTCTCGACATAGTGCAATGAGCGTCTTGGCTTTCTGAACGTGGAACGTCTTTATATCAGAGGCCCATCTCGGCCAATAGCCCGCGCGGTATGCCGATGTCGGCCACGACCAGCTCGCCGGTGTGGTCCGGCCCCTCTCCGAGCATGAATCCTTTTTTCGGGGCGGCGACGGAAGTGTGATTGAGTTGGGGTGAGGTGAAACACTCGAGCTACCCTTTTCTAAAGAAAGCCACGCGAAATAGGTTAACTGTCCCCTATTTATTATTTATTTCCGCAGAAGCAGTGCCAACGCGCAAAGCCACGGGATCGAGGCGAACTAACCGAGATTCACATGGCTCGGATCATTAGAAAAATGGCTACAACAATGAGTCCGATGACAGCCGAAAAGAGAGCGATGAGCAACCCCTTCTTTACCCAGCCGTGTGGCAGTGTTTTCTGGCGGGCTTGGTACACCATACAGAAGAATCCACTTGCAATGACCAAGGCCATCAAGTCCCAAGCAGCCTCGTGACGAAACATACCCCGGTAGAACACATCAATGAGGAGTGCGTAGCTGAGCAGGATGTAGGCCCATCGATGGGCGGCATTTTCGACAGCCACCGTCCGCTCATCGCGTGCCACCGACGAGTGAGTACTCATGGCGTTTCTCCTTTCAGGAAGAACAGTTCATCCACCCGTTTCTCCAGTTGTTTGGCAAGGCGGAAGGCCAGCAGGGCTGACGGACAATATAGCCCCGTCTCGATGGCACTGATGGTTTGACGCGTCACGCCCACGAGGCCGGCGAGTTGCTCTTGCGAGAGTTCGGCCCCTGCGCGTGCGACTTTCAAACGGTTGCCAAGTCTCTGGGTCGCCATCACGTCGCCTCCATTGATGGTATTGTACGGTATACTTGTCAGACTGTCAAGTGTAAAAGGCAGAATGTCAAGACAAACAGGCGCATTTGGGGTTATAAAGCTTTTTGTTTGGCCTGTGCCTTCTATGAAGCTGGGTCCGTCAAAGCAAATCTTATAGGCAATTGGGGATTATTCTTGCCTTCTCCCAGGGCCTCCTCCGTGCCCACGCCCTTGGCGGGTATGCACCAGAGCCCTGAAGGTATCGCGGGCTCATGGAATCCTCTGACCCTGGGATGCGTTATGTCACAGCCACGGACGTGATTTCTTGGTTCCATCAGCTACGATGGAGTTTTCGGCATGGACAGGTGTGCCGGCTGGACGGGCTTGTCCATCCCTTTTGTTGGGCCGCCGGCCTGCGATGCGGTGCTGCCCATTAAGCCGGTCAGGACGAGAGTTTTTTCAAATGCGACCAGATTTCTTGTTGCAAAACAGCCCCCGTTTCTCACTATATAGGGAGGGTTCGAATCCTAACTGGCCAGATAGGAACTATGTCTCAGACCGACCGAGAGTACGTTCAATGCTGGCTCGACGGCCACCCGGAGGCCCTCGGTGAGCTTTTGCGGCGCTATCAGGAGCGCCTGCTGGCTTACCTGACCGGACGCCTGGGTGACCCGGAAAAGGCGGAGGAAGTGGCGCAGGAAGCGTTCGTTCGATCCTACTTTGCCCTGCGAAAGCTCAAGAAGCCGGATTCGTTCTTCTCTTGGCTTTTCGGCATCGCCGGAAGCGTGGCCAGAGAACAGCAGAGAGCGGAACGCCGTCAGAGTGAAATCGCACGCTCGCTGCTCCGGCGGCCGACGGGGCAGGCGGTGGAGCAGGAGGCGTCTCTGGACGTCGATCTTGACCGGGCGATCGCCGCGCTTCCCGAACCTTATCGTGAAACCATTCTGTTGCGTTACTGCGGCGGCATGTCGTGTCGCGAAGTGGCCGGGCGGCTGGGTGTACGGCTCGGAACGGTCACCATGCGACTCTCGCGAGCCTACGCGATGCTGCGCGACTCGCTTGACCACGCCGACCGCTCGCAACAATGCTCGGAGGCGTAACCATGAATTGCGCGAAGTGCCGAAAACTCCTGGTTGCCCATGCAGAAGGGCTCCTGGGCGGCCGGAGAGAGCAAGCGATCACTCTGCACCTGCAGAGCTGCGGTCTGTGCCGAGGAGAGGCCGACACGCTCGCCGGGCTGCGCGGCCGCCTCGTTCGCTATGCCGACGCTCTCGCCGGAAGACCGATCGACGCGCACATCATGGACAGAATCCGCCGAGAGGGGAAAACCAGATCAAGGAGCAATATGATGATAGAGAACCGAGAAGAAGCACGTTCGCCCCGCATGCGTTGGCTGAAGGCTGTTACGATTCCCACAGCAGCCCTCGTCCTGCTGGCCGCGGGTTTGGTGTACTGGATTGGCGGTCGAGGTGTAGCGTTCGCTGACGTTATCGAGCACGTTCGATCGGCGCGCACCTTGACTTATAACTTGACGGTGCAACTGGATGAAAAGCCGGCCGTGACCGTGCCTACAATGAGGATGGAACCGGGAAGGATACGGCAGATCATGCCGGGCGGTGGGATCATGATAATGGACATGGCGCAAGGCAAGTCTCTGGTTCTTGACCCTAACGAGAAGAAAGCCATCCTTATGCGAATAACTGGTCAGCCTCAAATGACTGACCAGATGTCGGGTGGCTTTATTGAAGAGTTAAGGAATCTTCGGGATGGGTCTGAAGAGATGCTCGGCAAGCAGGAGATCAATGGCCAAGACGCCGTGGGTTTCCAGGTCCATAATGGTGACTTGAATTGGACCATATGGGCCGACGCGCAGACCGGCCTTCCGATCCACATTCAGATTCAGATGGAAGGAGGGATGTTTGGCGAAGGCACGGCGACGATGACCGACTTCAAGTTCGATGTGGACCTGGACGAGTCGCTCTTCAGCCTGACGCCGCCGGAGGGATACACGCTCGAAGAAATGCAGGTTGATGCATCCGAGCCGAGCGAAAATGATCTGATTGAAGCGCTCCGCTTCGTGGCGGACATCATGGATGATGGTGCGTTTCCGCCTGAATTCACTATCCAGGGTATGTCCGAGGTGATGAAGAGAATCGGAGGCCTCGCATCGAACGACGAGGAAAAAAAGGCTGTTCTAAGGGCCCTGACGGTGAAGGCTATGCGCGCCTTTATGTTTGCTCACAAAATGACGGCCGACAACGACTGGCATTACGTTGGCAAAGACGTGAAGCTCGGTGAGGCCCAGAAGCCTGTATGCTGGTGGCTGCCGGGGGGATCCGACACTTACCGCATCATCTACGGCGACCTGAGCATTCGAGACATCCAGGCTGCCGATCTGCCGACCTCACCGTAGTCGAATGCGATTCGTTGAATTGACCCTCGCGAGGGCCGGGAGCGCAAGTGTCCCGGCCCTCGCGCCGCGTGGCCGAGCACGCGGACGGTTGTGCCTTCTATGAAGCCGGGTCAGTCAAGGCAAATTCGATAGGCAATTCATTCAACCTTCTATTGAGGATGCGATATTGCCTAGGTTTGTGCCGCTGAGAGGAGCAAGAATCTGCCTGAGGAATTGTGATGTGAGAAGGGATGCGTATTTGTTTGAGTGTCGTCCGCATGGGTGACCGTGGGAAGCGTTATGTCACAGACACGGACGTGATTCCTTGGTTCCATCAGCTGGGATGCGGTTTTCGGTATGGCCAGCACTCGCAGAAGCAGTGCCAACGCGCAAAGCCACGGTGTGCATTCCTGGGACGTAATACAGCAATTATTACTGCACACCTGTTCCGCCTTGTCGAGCCTGCTGGCCTCTCGACACAGTTCGATGAGCGTCTTGGCCTTCTGAACGGGGAACGTCTTTATATCACAGGCCCATCTCGGCCAATAGCCCGCGCGGTATGCCGATGTCGGCAAGGACAAGCTCGCCGGTGTGGTCCGGCCCCTCTCCGATCGTGAATCCTTTCTTCGGGGCGGCGAGGGTGACGGTCAGCGATGCTCGAATCGCCACGCCGAGCACTTTCCCCGTATCGCAGCAGAGGCCGGACGGCGTGTCCACGGCGACAATCGGCGTGCCCGATTCGTTGGCCGTGAGTATGAGGCTGCGTGCGGGCTCGCGCACTTCCCCTTGGAGGCCCGTGCCGAGCAGGGCGTCCACGATGAGTTCCGTGGATTTCAGCCTCGAGGACTCCGCTTTCGCCTCTTCTTCCGTCAACACCTGCCTCATCTCGATCCCGATCTTCCGCACGACGCGGAAGTTTGCGGCGGCCTCCCCTTCGCAATCCAGTGCCTCTAATGGAGCGGCCGTCACTATTTCAACCGCGACGCCGGCGTTATCCAGGTGGCGCGCCACAACGAACCCATCTCCGCCGTTGTTCCCCTTGCCGCAGAGTATTATTACCGACGAGTCCAGCGGGTCCGCGAGCATGTCGAGCACCTCATCCGCGACGCACCGGCCGGCGTTCTCCATCAGCACTGCGCGCGGGATGCCGTACTCCTCGATAGCTCGCCGGTCGAGCTCGCGAATCTGCTCTGCCGTTGCGGCATTGTCCAGCTGCATGTCGTTCCGATCCTCCAATATCCTCTGATTCAATGGTAAGTAGTCCACGCCGACAATTCAAGCCGTTCGACGAAGCATTTGCCATGTTCGTCATCCTGAGCGGAGTCGCTCGTGCTACGCAGCGATTCATCCTTCGTAGTACTACGAAGAACGGAGCTTCGCAGAGTAGCAAAGGATCTTTAGCAGGCCTGATGGCGCGTATTGCTAAAGATTCCTCGCGGAGCTTGTGCTGAGCGCAGTCGAAGTGCTCGGAATGACATGCTCAAGCAGGGCATTACACGAACATGGCAAATGCCTCTTTGGCTGGGGCACTTGACCACGCCTCGGACTCCGCTATAATCGGTCGCGTCATGACCTGCCCGAAATGTCATATCAAGATGAAGGAGGCCAGGCGCTCGTATCACAAGAAGAGGAAATGGCGTTGCCCGCGCTGCGGCTTGGAGCGCATGCAGACGGCAAAATCCGATTAATGAATCGACCCATGTCGAGAGGAGCTTGACGTGTCAAACAAAATGGAAACGACCGTGGTTATTCTGAAGCCGGACGCGGTTCAACGAAGGCTGATCGGAAGAATCCTGGCGCGGTTCGAGAGCAAGGGATTCCAGATAGTCGGCATGAAGATGGCCACCATTCCGGAGGAGACGATTCGCGAACACTATTCCCAGCATGAGGGAAAAGAATTCTACGAGCCGCTTGTCAGGTACATGTCGGACGCGCCGGTCCTGCTCGTCGCGCTTCGCGCGAAGAACGCCGTGGAGATGGCGCGCCGGATGATGGGGGAGCCGTTCGGCAGCCAGGCGGCGCCGGGAACTATCCGCGGCGATTTCGCCCTGAGCAACCGTTTCAATCTAATCCACGGCGCCGATTCCCCCGAAGCTGCCCGAAAGGAGATCGAGCTCTTCTTCAACGAAGGTGAGATAATCGACTATCAGGCCGGTGACGAAGGGTGGATCTACGACAAGTCAACCGGGGAGTTGATTTGAAGGAGCTATCAGCTTTCAGAAAACGAACGGGTTCACCGCCAAGACGTCAAGAGAACCTAGCTGATAGCTGGGAAAAACCACGGGCCGGTCCAGTTGTAACGGGACCGGCCCGCAGATTATGTGGCCGCTGACGAAAGCGACCCGTCGGCCTACTCTACGTCAGCGGCCTCCTAGGTCTATATAACATCGCTTGACCACCTCCTTTCCACAAAAGGCCCTCCCAGCCCGATGCCGGCGAACCACTCCGGCCCGGCTGGTACCTTTTGCCCATCGCCCCACCGTCGCGAGGCGACCCATTTCCCCGGGGTTCAGCCGAGGAAGTGTGCATATTGTATCCCACTCGATCCAACATTGCAAGTGGAGCATGAATATCCAACCGTGAATACGATCCGGTGAGTGCTTGAGCTATTGTCTCAACAAAGGGCTTCATTTCGGCCCCTGTTGCACTAAACGCCGAATGAAATGATGATACCAATGGGCAGAATCAGCTAGTTCTTATCGCTGCAGCCGCATGGTGACGAGCTGCAGCAGGGGCAGCCGTTGGCGTATTTTTGGGCGGCCTCCTCCATCTCGATTCCGGCGAGGCTGGCGAGTGTGCAGAGCCAGGCGAGGACATCGGCGAACTCGTTTTTCATCTCATCGGCATCGCCGCCGCGTATTGCAGTCGCGAGCTCGCCGACCTCTTCGATGAACCAGAGGAATGTGCCGCCCATACCGCGCTTTGAGTCGCGATCGTAGTACGTCTTGTCAATCAACCGTTGGAATTCAGCCAGAGTCATCGTCGTCCTTTCAAAAAAAGACTAACCGCCAAGACACCAAGAACCAATCAACGCTCCCGCTTCCACGTTTTCCAGTGTTGTCGCGTACGTCGTGTCGTAGTGGTTAATGATGTTGTCATAGGCAGAGGGACTATGCCCTGAAAAGTGCGCCCATGCGTTTGCCGAGCAGCGTCGCCGCCACTACCATCGTCCCCGCGAGCAGCAACATTGCCAGCATGCCCATCGCGCTGGCGATGAACTCGCCGTCGGCGACACGCCCCTGCAACTGATAGATCGCTTTGGTGATTGGGTAGTGCCGCTCGCGGAAAGCCAGGATCAAGCTATCGCTTACCTCCAGCATCGCGAATGAAAAACAAAGTATCACGCCCGCGATGAGGTTCGCCGATATCAGCGGTACCGTGATCCGGAATATCGTCGTTCGTGGAGGGGCGCCGAGGTTCAGCGATGCGTCCTCGAGCTCGGGGCTGCACTGCTCCAGTCCGGCCTGTGCCGACCTCACCATGAACGGCAATCGCCTTACAGCGTAGGCTATGATGAGCAGCGGCATCGGGTTCCGGCGCGGGTCAAGCACCGTCCCGCTGTAGCAGGCCACGTACCCGAACGCGAGAACGATGCCTGGCAACGCCAGCGGCAGCATCGCCAACGCGTCGAGCACCGCCGCTCCTCGGAAGCTCCTTCTCACCAGGATATACGCGATGCCAAATCCCAGCACAAGGTCCAGGCTTGTGCTCGCCAGGCTGAGAAGCAGGCTGTTCCGCACGCTTGTGACCGCCAGCGGGTGCCTGACTGCTTCTGAGTAGAACTTGCCGGTCGCCTCGGACGGCAGAATCGTTCCGGACCAGGATCTCGTGATGGAGGTCAGCATGACGCTGAGATGCGGCAGCAAAGCGAGCACCACCACTGCGGCCATTCCGAGGTAGATGAAGAACTTCCAGCGCACAGACACCGGCCGCTCGACGGACGCGGTGGCCCCGTGACCAAGCATCGCGTATCCTTTTGAAAACAGTTTGCGCGCAACGAGGAAGAAAAGTATCGTCAGCGTGACGACCACCACCACAAGAGCGTACGCCAGCGGGTTCTCGTGGATATCCTTTACCCCATCGAATATTTGGACGGCCACGACCCTGCGAAACCCAAAGATGAGCGGCGTGCCGAGGTCGGTGAAGGCCCATATGAAAACGATGATGCTCCCCGCGAAGAAGCCTGGAAGCATAAGCGGCAGCGTTATCTTTCGGAAAAGGCGGAGGCCGCGATCACCAAGGTTCCTCGCCGCGTCCTCAAGGGAGGGATCTACGTTCGCCAGCGTGGCGAGCAGGTTCAGGTACATGATGGGGTAAAGGTGCAGCACCTGAAGCAGAACCACCGCCCAGAATCCGCCGGCGCCGAGGAAGTCGATCGGCTTATCGATGATTCCAACCTTCTCCAGGAGCAGGTTGATGCTGCCACCCCTCGCGAGGAACCGTCTCATTCCTATCGCCCCCACGAACGGCGGCATGATCAAAGGGACGAGCAAGAGCCCGCCGAGCAGCCGTTTTCCCGTCAGGCGGAAGCGAGCCATCACGTAGGAAAGCGGGAAAGCGAGTATGCTCGTGCCGACTACCGTGGCGAGGCCGAGCAATGCGCTGTTGAGGATGGCGCTGCGCTCGATCGATCCTTCCTGCAATATAATCCCGAAGAGACTGAGGGTAAAACGTCCTTCTATAAAGAACGCCTTGAAGAAGACGTGGCCGATGGGATAAAGGAGGAATGCCGCGAAGAAGATCATTACCGCCGCCACGAAGGCCTTGCCGAGCGGCGACAGGCGTTTCTTCTCTTGCTCCACAACCGCTCCTCTCTCTTCGGTGCGAGCCGCCGAAATGCTAGCCGAAAGAGGCCGTGGCGTCAACCGGAGCCTACAGGACCATGTGGAGTGTGACCATAAGTTAACTGCGGACGGGATGAAGACCACAAGAGATCATTGGCTTAAGCGGTGCCGTTTTTGTTGGCGTTGTGTCCGTTGTGTCGTTGTGGTATAAAGCGAACCGGAGGCGCGAGATGATAGTTTACCAATCATTCGGCAGCCGTCTTGGGCGAATAGCGGCGTCTTTGGCGGTTTGTTTCGCAGTTCTCTGTTTGTCTGCCATGGGCCGGCCCGATGCGCAGAAGCACTACTACGTTGCTATCGAGGGGTCCAACGAGAATCCAGGCACGCAGGCGGAGCCCTGGCGGACTATAGGCCACGGCCTCGGGCAGCTTGAGCCGGGCGACACGCTCCACATCACAGCGGGTCACTACTACGAATATAACGAGATCATCGGGCTGCGCGGTACCGCTGACGCGCCCATCACGATCCAGGGCGAGCCGGGCGCCGTGGTACATGCGACCGCGCGGGACGCCTTTCTCGTCTGCGGAGGCTCGACATATCTGATTTTCGACGGCCTCGAAATCACCGGCGGCTCACGCGCGGGAATCATCGTCAGCAAATCCAGCTACATCACGATCCGCAACTGCAAGATCCACGATAACTACACCTGGCAGGTACAGACCGCGCTGGCCGATCACGTCACCGTGGAGGATTGCGAGTTGTTCGGTGCCACCACGCAGCACGGCATCTACTTCAGCACCACCGACTATCCCGTGGCCCGGAGAAACCTCATCCACGACAACCCGCGCTGCGGCATCCACATGAACGGCGA
>SDBT01015784.1_pt1 | contig 11994 bp, 10 predicted proteins | sample 2277101 | NCBI WGS metagenome assembly SDBT01 (sample SAMN10404973, study PRJNA504765) | marine sediment metagenome | isolation source: marine sediment core GS10_PC15, 103 cmbsf | place: Arctic Ocean: Southern Knipovich Ridge | collected 2010
ATCTGCCTGCCTTAACTTCGATACAATCTGCTCAGGCGTAAACCTCTTCATGAAAGTCTCCTTCGATCAAATGATCGTCAAAAACTCTCACTAAACTTGGATCAGTTTGCGGGGAGCAGGTCAAATCGAATGATTCACAGGTTTTGTTCTGTCATGAGATATGTTTGTCTGGTTAAAATGCACAGGAGAAAATCTTCCGCTCGATTGGAATTGATCTCTAGCTAAGGAGCCCACTTATGAAGATATCCCTTTTCGCCACCATTGCATTGTCAGTGATTGTTTCTGCCTCTGGCACCGTTTTTGCCGATGAAGCCGGCGATGCTGGTTCATCGAAGCTAGCGGCCCCGAGATTTATCCCAATGTTCCTGGCCTACCAGAGTCGAGGGGCAAAGTTCACCCCCGAAGACGCCGCCAAACTTGCCAAGTTCGACGTGATTATGCTAGGGCGGTTCCGGTTCTATGAGATCGGCGGCAATACCTGGCAGACGGTTAAGGCAATCAACCCGAACACCCAGTTCTTTATCTATCAGCAGGGCCCTGATGTCTGGGTCGAAGACGGCGGCGGTGACCTGACAGCTAATGCTGATGCTAAAAGGCTTAACAACATTGCCCGTTACAACAATGCACGCGGGCATTCGATGGGCAACCTCAACAAAGATAATCCGGATCTGTTCCTGCTTAAACCGGATGGCCAGCGGTGTCACACCTACCACAAGGACTATCGATACCTGATGGACTTCGGCAGTGAGAAGTTCCACGCTTACTGGCTGGAAGCTACCGCAGCCGACATACTCGATACGCCTTATGTGGCGGATGGTATTTTCATCGATAACACCTCTGCGATGATCTACGGGTACGAGTCTGACCTTTCAGCCAGGTACGATACGGACGCCAAGTGGATTCCGGCGATGCACAAGTACCAGATAGGCATAACCACGGGCCTTCACAAACGCGGCCAGAAGGTATGGACCAATACGTGCGCCTCGGGCAAGGCCCTGGGTTACACCGAATGGCTGGCCCTGGACGCCGACCCGAATGGGCCGGATATTATCGGCGAAGAAGGCGCCTTCACCCACGGCTGGTCGGGTAACAGGTTCTATCCTGAGGAGAAATGGAAGAGGCAGATTGATCTCATGGTCAAACTCAAGCGGGCCGGTATGACGATGTTCTGCCACACCACGCTCGTCGAAGACGAAACCGGCAAGGATAACTACAAAAAACCGGTCACTTACTGGCAGACGCTGCACTATGCACTTGGTTCGTTCCTGCTTGGCAAGAACGACGACCTGAACAATGCGTATTTCTACTTCTTCTCGCAGACGGAAGGCCTGTATTTCATCAAGTGGTTCGATGAATACGACCGGATCGACCTTGGCAAGTCTGTCGGGAAATACCAGGTAACTAAGATCAACGGCTCGAATATTTACTGGCGCGAGTTTGCCGATGGTTACGTTTACGTCAACCCGTCGCTTGAAGACGTAGCCGAGATTAAACTCCCCGCCGCGTGCAAACAGTTGACGCATGAGACGATCAACGACGATCCGGCTACCTTTGCCGATGTCGATAAGATCGAACTGAAGTCTCACCACGCAGCCTTTTTGGTCAAGTCAACTTCGCTGGCGAAATAGACTTAACTCTTAAAGTGTGAAATTGTATTATCACGACGGTCGTTGCCTATTGCCGGTGACGGCCGTCATTTTGATACAGGCCAAGATGTTGCTTGACCGATCTTACCTGGGGACTTGTAATAGGCTTATGGCAACTGACAGCTTCGAAAGCAGTGATTCCGCTCGGTCGGCCGAGCCATTGAAGTACGCACAATCTCTGCGCATCGATGGCCCGCACGAATTAGAACTTGGCGGGTCGTTGGAACATGTCGACGTGGTCTATGAGACCTACGGGAAGCTGTCCGATAAGCGGGACAATGCAATACTTATCTGCCACGCACTCAGCGGTGATTCCCACGTCTGCCAGCACGACGAAGCCGACGAACCCGGCTGGTGGAATATCATGGTCGGCCCCGGCAAGTGCATCGATACGGACAAATACTTTGTGATCTGTCCTAACGTTCTTGGCGGATGTTCCGGCTCGACGGGGCCTAACTGCATCAACCCCGCTACCGGCAGGCAGTTCGGGCCTGATTTCCCGGCGATAACCATCGGCGATATGGTCGAGGTTCAGCGGAAGCTGATAGATAGCCTTGGTATTGATAAACTCCTGGCCATTATTGGCGGTTCGATGGGCGGCCATCAGGTTCTATGCTGGGGGGCCATGTTCCCTGATCGTATGCGTGGCATTATCCCCATGGCCACCTCATCACGATTGACCACTCAATCGTTGGCATTCGATATTGTCGGGCGAAATGCCATCATACGGGATCCGCATTTCCACGATGGGCAGTATTACGATAAGAAAAAGGGCCCGTCGGTCGGCCTGGCACTTGCACGGATGATAGGGCATATAACTTACCTGTCCCCCGAATCGATGCAGGATAAGTTCGACGACGACCGCGACAATCCGCGTGAAATGCCGGCGGGTTTTGAGAATCTCTTTTCCGTTGGTTCATATTTGATTCATCAGGGCAGTATGTTTGTCGAGTGTTTCGACGCCAACAGCTACATTACGCTGTCGATAGCGATGGATACTCTCAACCTCGGCCGAACTCAGGTGGAACTGGCTGGGGCCTTAAGTAAAAGCTGCGCCCGTTGGCTGGTCATAAGTTTCACCAGTGATTGGCTGTTCTCGCCGGCCCAGTCAGCTGACATAGTGCGGGCATTGATATCGAATAACACGCCTGTCAGTTACTGCAATATCGCCAGTGCTTGTGGTCATGATGCATTCTTGCTCGAAGGCGACCTGCACATCTACGGCGGCCTGGTTCGGGCGTTTTTGGCGAATCTCCATGGGAGGGCCGTTGAGTATGTCTCGTCTGAAGATGATGCAACCGGTGAAAGTCCGACGAGTATTTTCCAGGCTCGCCGGCTTGATTATGACCGTATCATGGAGCTGATCCCCACCGATGCCAGCGTTCTCGATTTGGGCTGTGGTAACGGCAGTTTGCAGGTGCGGCTGAAAAATCGTGGCCAGCGTCGGGTGATGGGTCTGGAGCTGGATGAAAGGGCGATTTTGTCCTGTGCCCGGCGGGGCCTGGATGTAATTCAGGCTGACCTTAACGACGGGCTGAGCGATTTCGCAGACGAGCAATTCGATGTAGTTGTGCTTTCCCAGACACTTCAGACGGTCTGGGACGTCGAGGGAGTTGTGCGGGACATGATCCGTGTAGGCAAACAGTGCATCGTCAGTTTCCCCAACTTCGCCTATCACAAACTTCGCAAGATGCTGGCCGAGGAGGGCAGGGCCCCCGAAGCCGGCGTGCTCCGGTATAAGTGGTATAACACCCCCAATATCCGGTGCGTCTCCATTGATGACTTCGAGGCGTTCTGTAGGGACAGGGGCATTAACGTCGCCCGCAGGGTATGCCTGGATACCGAAGCAGGCCTGGAAGTGACGGACGATCCTAACCTCAATGCCGATCTGGCGATCTTTGTTTTAGGGCAGTAACGCCACCGGCTCTGGCGGAACTACGTTTTGGCAGGCATCTATTATTTGGCCCACAGGCCGGTATCTGGATCGAAATGCAAGCACTTACATATTCTATTGAACCATGGAGATGGGCAGCGTGCTTCCTTGTCAAGCGCGTCTGGCCCGGGTGTCTGCTGTCGGAACTGGGTGGGCTGAAACTGGCTAAATTAATGGTTCCCGAACTGCCCGGAGACGACTGGGTTCTGGTCAAAACAATGATCGGCGGTATCTGCGGCTCGGACGTCGCGCTTGTAGCCCAGGTGCATCCACCGAATTCAATTCTCCAGGCATACAGTTCCCAGCCGATGATTCTCGGACATGAAGGCCTGGGCCTTATCGAGCAGGTCGGCCCGGCAGTCGATCCAGCCTGGATCGGCAAGAGAGTTTGCGTTGAGCCCACCCTTTGCTGCAAGGTAAGGGGGATCGATCGGCCTTGTGGGCCTTGCCAAAAAGGGCGATTTGGAGCATGCGAGAATTTCGACGGGCTCGGTGGCGGCAAGGCGTCGCTGCCAGCTGGGACCAGTACGGGATATAACAGCCGAACCGGCGGGACGTGCGGTGAGTTTTTTGTAGCTCATGAATCTCAACTTGTAGCCGTCCCGGATACCGTTTCGGACGAGCTTGCATCTCTGACCGACCCGGTTGCTTGCAGTGTTCACGCAGCCTTGCGGGCGGACCTTTCTTTAGCGCAGAAAGTTTTAATCTACGGTGCGGGGGTCCTCGGCCTGGGCCTGATAGCAGCTCTAAGGGCATTCGGCTTTAAAGGACGCATCGAGGCGCTGGATAGAAGTGAATATCAGATGGACCTGGCCGTTAAGTTCGGTGCTGACGATTTTTTTACACTGCCTGGTGCCAAGGCTAAGCGATTCGCTTCTATTGCCAAGCGCACTTCCGGCAGGGCACACGAAGTGCGTTTCTCCGGGGCGATGCTGACTGGCGGATACGATGTCATTTTCGATTGTGTAGGCTCGGGTCAGTCGGTTGATGAGTCACTCAAATGGACGGGCTCGGGCGGGCAGGTAATACTCGTAGGGACCGGCTCGGGAGCTTGGGATATTACACCGGTATGGTTTACCGAACTGGACGTTCGCGGCGCGTACGGCCGATCTGTCGAGACCTACCACGGCAGGAAAATAACCTCCTACGAGCTTGTCCTTGAGCTTATGGCGGAAGGTAAACTGCCGGTAGAAGCGATGTTGACGCACCGATTTGAACTGGCTGAATATCGCAAGGCCTATTCGGTGGCGATGAACAAGTCTTGGAATCGGGCGATAAAAGTGGTATTTGACTTACGGAAGTAGTTTTTTTAATCATTTGACGGTTGTATATGGCTTTCGTGCGTCGTTTAGAAAATCCTGCGATGAAGGAATAAACAATGGCGAATTCAGCGACGGTTGCGGTGGTTATGGGCTCCGATAGCGATCTTGAGATCATGCGGAGGTGCCTCAAGCAGTTGGATGAATTTGGGATCAGCTATGAAGTGCGAGTGATATCCGCGCACCGCACGCCGGAAACTGCCCATGAATATGCCGTCGAGGCAGCAAATCGCGGTATTAAGGTTGTCATCGCAGCTGCGGGGATGAGCGCAGCTCTGGCCGGCGTGCTCGCAGCGAATACGAACCTGCCGGTAATCGGCGTACCGGTTGATTCGGGTCCATTGGTCGGCGTTGATGCGGCACTGTCTACAATGCAGATGCCGCCCGGCGTTCCGGTAGCGTGCATGGCTATTGGCAAGGCAGGTGCTACAAACGCAGCTGTATACGCAGCGAGGATTCTAGCTCTTACCGATGAGGAAATTGCAGGCAAGGTTCTCCAGTTCCGCGTTGCCCAAGGTGAGAAGGTCGCCGCCAAGGACAAGATCGTCCAGCAGCAGTTCGGCCAGCTCGAATAGATTTTCTAGAGCAGTTTAAGTAATGATTGTCGTAGCAAGGTGTAGCGAGATGTCTTGGCCCGAGGACTTCCGAAACAGACATAACCCTAGCTATGTCGATGCAGCCGGACGATGCGACCAAGGCATCGCAGTAGCAAGGATGCGACAAGAATTGCTTAAAGTGCTCTAACTGCCGAGGTATTCCAGTACTCTGTCCCAGGGAGTTTGTCAGGTAGATGCGCCGCGCCGGCGGGTTGGGTGCAAGGAACAAAGCCGATGGCATATCCAAAAATATGGCGAGTCTTTTCAGACGCAGCCAGACAGCCCGTCGCCGCCAGCAGATGCCGACAAAATACGTAGCTGCAGGGTACTAGGCGTGCTAATAAAGCCTCGCGCCGGGGAGAGTGTTCTCTGGCAGTAGTCCGATCTGGTAAAGCCTACATCCCAAGCGTGATGGTCTGGCCGCCGATATCCAGATCGACGGTATCTGTGCCGATACGGACAACGGTTCCGCGGCCGATGCGCTGACCGCGCCTGAGCATTTGGCCGTTGATTAAGACTCGCGATCCGCCGGGGCCATGGAAGATACCAGTTACGGTCAGTTCAGCTTGCGGGTTTTTACTCGTTGTAACTGGAGCGATTTCTTTTGACTGGGGTGTTTCTGTTACTTGGTTTTCAATCTTTTTTTCTGCAACTGTTGGTATCTTTGGGGTCAGATCCGCTATCGATTCAAACGTAAAAGGTTCTTCGATATCGGCCTTGACCTGGGTGGGCTGATCGGGCTTAGCTGACGGCGGTGATATTTCTGCAGCATTCTTTTGAGCCTTCGCTTGATCTAAATTCGCCTGTAAAGGCCTTGTTTGAGGGCTGGTCGGTTCTTTCGCTGCCGCTTGTGCGGTTGTCGGGCCCTGGCCGGCGGTTTGAATAGCTACCCACATGGCGAAAACAACTACCAATAAAACTGCAGCCGAGATTACCTTGATTGGTAAACGACGCCTGTGCATTGCTGGAGCGGGCGATTCCATCGGCTCAGTCATTAACTCAGCCACTGGTTGGGCTTGGTCCGGCAAGCCCCGTCGATCCATCTCAGCCTGTTTGAGTGCTTCATTAATCAGGCTCATTACGCAGCCCCTTTCAATTCCTTGATAGCCAGTCGAACCATGTTTCGGTCGATTTTTCCCGTTCGGTGTACATATCCGGCAAGCAGGGCTTTGTCACCGACGGCATTGATCAACCTGGGAGTGCCTCGCGAATACCGGTAAATTTCTCTTAGGGCCCCTTCATCAAACTGCAGGCCCACCAATCCACCAGGCCCGGCAGCGATGGTTAACCGGTGGTTTACGTAGTCCTGCATATCCTCGAAACTCATAGCTTACAGGTGGTATCTGACGGTGATCCGTTGGGCCAGTTGGCGGAACTTGGGTTTGGCGAGCTTGGCCTTGAGTTCAGGCTGGCCGACAAGAATTATTTGCAGCAACTTGGTGCTGTCGGTTTCCAGGTTTGAAAGCAGCCTGGTCATCTCGAGTGTCTTATCGGGTATGTCCTGTGCCTCATCGATAATAAGCACCGCAGGCTTGTCGGCTGCGTCCATCTTCAGCACGAATTCGTTGATCGCCTTCATGCAGGTCAGCCGGTCGCGGAACTTTTCGCCCAGGCCGAATTCCGAACACGTTGCCCGGAGCAACTGAGTTTCAGTGAGCATTGGGTTCAGGATCAATGCGGTGGCGGCTTTGGCCTGACATTGCTCCAGCAACTTACGGCAGAGGGTGGTCTTACCCGTGCCGACCTCCCCGGTAAGGCTCATGAACCCTTTTCGCTCGCGGATTCCGTAGACCAGGTGATTAAGGGCTTCACGGTGCTGAGTTGTCATGAAAAGGTAGCGAGGATTAGGTGTAATATTAAAGGGCATCTCCATTAATTGGTAGAAGTCCTTGTACATTTGCGCTTCCTTTTTACCTTGTTTGGTCCTGATTGATGGCAATGGTTATCCGCTGCCACTTTGACTGTTTTCGGCTATCGGCAGAGCTTACTTAATCAGTAAATCTTGCCAAATCGGTTTTTGATTCACTTGTAAAATTCTTTCTGGATTAGATTTGTCAACTGACCTGGTGAATTCTATCTTTAAAGTAGTTCCAGGCTTTTCACTGGGCCCTTAATGGGGTCCGGTGATTGGCCGGGAGCATTCGGAGGTTAACAAGGGAGGCATTGGTGATGCTAATCAGAAGAGTGGTAGTTTCGGTTATGCTGGCAGGAGCGTTCCTGGGTGGCTATAGACTGGGACAAAACCCAAATAGTCCTGATGTTATGGCTATGGCGTCGAAGGGATATACCTTCACAGCCGAGGTTGGCAAAAAACTGGTAACTGCACTTGGCGGCAAGGTTGGGCCGTTCGTACAAACTTCCGCAAAAGATTGACCATTCTCCACTCCTTGGTTCGTTAAGGAGCAGGGCCCTGCGATTGTTTCGCGGGGCCCTATTCTTTTGCGCTTACCGATCGATTATTTTTACTTTGTCTTTGCTTCGAATGCCCCAAGGTCAGGTCCCTTGCCCTGGTAATCGGTAAATACGGGCGTATCTACCTGCCACTCGATCGGCTCAGCCAGCGTAATCTTGTTCGCCTGGTAATCTACCGATGCGATAGTGGCTTTGTGCTCGCCGATTCGAATCACGTCCGGATCCACCAGGCCGTAACCGTCAGTGAAGAACAGGGCGTCTGCTACTGTTACGACCGTTCCCTTGCCCGCATCGGTCGTTTTTGTCAGGGCACTGCCTGCGTCGATACACTTGCTGGTTGGCTTGAGGTTAAAGTCGTCTTTTTCAGGGTCAACCATGCCGGCTTCAAAGCTGGTGTTTCGGGCATAGTTATCCGGGAATGCAGCCTCGATTTCAGCGATTGTCAAATTACGCGTCAACGGGGGCTTTTCCAGGTTGGCGTCCAGCCAGAAGATGAGCTTCTCCCCAAGCGAGCCGGGATCAATGTTATTGTTGATGAACTTGAACTGCGGAGCTAAAGCATCCCAGTCGATGACAACCTGTTTTATGTCCGTTCCGCCTGCGATCAGATTGTTAATGCAGAGGTTATCCTCATATTTGCCGGTTCGCACGGGCGGAAGAATCCGGTTAAGCGTAGCTGTGTTGACGGCTGTTTTGCAGTCATAGATCGTATTGTTGTAGAAGCGGTTGTGCGCGTCCCACCATGCTTCCGGGTCGTCGCCCGGGTCGGTTCCGCCGTAGCTGGCGAAATTCATGCCGACTTTTGAATTATCGAAAACATTGCGGCGGATGATTGAACTGTTACCGGCGTATTGAATGCCCGAGTTATTGCCCGAGTAAAACCGGTTATTTTGAATCAGGTTGTATTCGCTGATTACCTGGTTGGGCGGCATGGCCTTTCGCAGTGCGAACACTTCCATGCATTTTTGGGCTGCATTATAGAAGGTGTTGTTTTCGGTGACGGTGTTGGTTACGCCCATCAGGATGAAAAGGGTGTGGCCATCTTTAATAAAGGTATTGCCTGCGATATAGTGATGGCTGCTTTCACGGATATGGAGGCTGTCGTTGCCGTCTTCAAAGTGAGAATTTGTTATCCTGATATGCCCTTTCGATTGGCGGAACTTGGCTGATTCAAAGCTCTTGGCGTTGCGGAAGTAGCAATCGTTGATGGTAATATGGCCCGAGCCGTTGCCCGTAATCCATCGATAGCAATTCTCCGCCTTTATACCCTCGATAGTGATGTAGGAGAGGTACTCGATTAGAATCGGAGCCTCGCCCGTCAGCACAGCCTTGCGCGAATTGGCAGCCTTGTATGTGATTATCATGCCGGCCATGCCGGAATTTTCCGGTGCTATAGAGGTAGAATAAACCCCGTCTAAGAGAATAGCTATATCGCCGGGGGCAAGGTCCGAGTTGGCCTTGGAAAGCGACCAGGTTTTTGCCTGCGTTCCCGGGTTATCCGCCTTGCCGGTAGGGGATACGTAGTAAACTTCAGCCGAGGCACTGGCGAGAAGGGATGCGAGCAATACAAACGAAATGAGGACTAAATGAAGACTCTCGATAGTATGTAGTGTTTGCTTTTTCATATGACAATGTCCCTTTGTTTGTAAGGTTACTTTGTCTGGGCTTCGAATGCACCCAGGTCAGGAGCCTTGCCCTGGTAATCGGTAAATATGGGCGTATCTACCTGCCACTCGATTGGCTCAGCCAGCGTGATCTTGTTCGTCTTGTAATCTACAGATGCGATAGTGGCTCTCTGCTCGCCGATTCGAATCACGTCCGGATCTACTATGCCGTAACCGTCAGTGAAGAACAGGGCATCAGCTACTGTTACGACCGTTCCCTTGCCCGCATCGGTCGTTTTTGTCAGGGCACTGCCTGCATCAATGCACTTGCTGGTTGGCTTGAGGTTAAAGTCGTCTTTTTCAGGGTCAACCATGCCGGCTTCAAAGTTGGTGTTTCGGGCATAGTTATCCGGGAATGCAGCCTCGATTTCAGCGATTGTCAGGTTGCGTGTCAGCGGGGGTTTTTCCAGATTGGCGTCCAGCCAGAAGATGACCTTCTCGCCAAGCGAACCGGAATCGATGTTATTGTTGAATAATTTAAACTGGGGTGCCAAAGCGTCCCAGTCGATGACAATTTGTTTTATGTCCGTTCCGCCTGCGATCAGATTGTTAATGCAGAGGTTATCCTCATATTTGCCGGTTAGCACGGGCGGTAGAATCCGGTTAACCGTAGCTGTGTTGACGGCTGTTACGCAGTCATAGATCGTGTTGTTGTAGAAGCGGTTGTGGGCGTTCCACCAGGCTTCGGGGTCGTCGCTGGGATCGGTCCCTCCGTAACTGGCGAAATTCATGCCGACTTTTGAATTATCGAAAACATTGCGGCGGATGATCGAACTGTTACCTGCGTATTGAATGCCCGAACTCGTGGGGGATCGGAAATAATTATTCTGGATCAGGTTGTATTCGGCTTTGACCTCGTGTGGCGGCATGGCCTTTCGCAATGCGAACACCTCCATGCACTTTTCGCCGTTGGCGTCATCGAATGAGTTTGTCAGGGAATTGTTTTCAACAACGCTGTTGGTAACGCCCATCAGGATCAGGATCGTATGCCCGCCATCGACGAAGTTGTTGTTGGCGATGTAATGGCCTCGACCTTCGCGGATGTGGAGGCTATCCGAGCCGGCCTGTATGTGCGAGTTGGTTACGCGGATATAACCTTTGGATTGGCGGAACTTCATTGATTCAAAGCCGTCGGCGTTGCGGAAGTAGCAATTGTTGATGGTAATATGGCCCGCACCCGTGCCCAAAATCCATCGGTAGGAATTCTCCGCCTTTATACCCTCGATAGTGATGTAAGTGGTGTAATCTAGTATTATCGGAGTCTCACCCGTCAGCACTGCCTTGTGAGGGTTGGCTGCCCTGTAGGTAATTACCTTTCCGGCTTGGGCTGATTGTGCGGGGGTCTTTGGCGTCTTGGGTGTGCCTGGGCCCTCGGCCTTTCCGGCTATACCTGATTGTGCGGGGATTATAGACGTTGAATAAACACCGTCAGCGAGGATTGCGGTATCGCCCGGTTTCATATTTGCATTAGCCTTAGCCAGCGACCATGGCTTAGCCTGCGTGCCGGGAGCCTCGGCCGAGCCGGCAGGGGATACGTAGTAGACCTCCGCCGAAGCACTGGCAACCAGGACTGCAAGCAGTACAAGTGAAAAAAGGACTAAATGAAGATGATCGATGGTGCGAGGAGTTTGCTTTTTCATTATTCGGTGTCCCTTTGTTGGTAAGGTTCTTTGAAAAAAAACATAAAAAAAGCGGGCCCGATGTTAGTACCTGTTAACCAGTACTATCGGACCCGCTAATACTACCATATTTGTTTTCGGGCGTCTGCAATCAAGCAGGCACCGATAATGCACCGACCCGCGTTACGGCGCTGGGCTAGCCAAGATCGACGTGTTGGCGATCCTTACATCGTCCATATCGATTCTGCCCGAACTGCCATCTAGGCCGGTCTTTAGGTAAATCACTACCTTGTTGAAATCGGCGTAACTTGCATCGACGCTGAGTGTTCCCATGGAAACACCTTCGTAGAAGCATTCGATCGTGTTACCCACGCGGTCGTAGGCCAGCTCAACTAGCTTCAAGGCCGTGCCGCCAGCAGCAGCCGGCTGAGCGAAGTAATAGGCCGCCCCCGAGTCGTCATACGTTTCCGTCGCACCGCTATCAGTGGTCTCGTAGCGGCTCAGGCCTCCGGGGCTGGTCTGTGCGAGCCCGAAGTAAATCCCAAAGCCAGCACCCGACGAATCGACCAGCCAAAGCCTTCCCTGCTTCCATCCGGTCCCCTGGGAGGCACTCGTGTGACGGATCTTGAACGAAATATAGACTGTATCTCCGAAGCCGGAATTATCTACTGGTGAACTGATCCGCGAGTTTTCTGCCACCGGATAGAGTTCATAGCCTGAACCGCTGAACTGAATTGTGCTCATGGACCCGGCTAGCGTTGTCCAGCCATCAAGGTTGTTATCGTTGAAATCCTCGAAGAACTCT
>SDBT01015785.1_pt1 | contig 11992 bp, 18 predicted proteins | sample 2277101 | NCBI WGS metagenome assembly SDBT01 (sample SAMN10404973, study PRJNA504765) | marine sediment metagenome | isolation source: marine sediment core GS10_PC15, 103 cmbsf | place: Arctic Ocean: Southern Knipovich Ridge | collected 2010
GTTATCAAGGGCCTCTTCGCTTTCATGTGTATCGTCTTCAACAGAGCGAGTTAATCTAATAGTCTTAGCATCATAATTATCACCAAAATCAACTTCATTTGGAAATCGAGCATCAGTAACGATAGCAAAAGGAACTGCTTCTGCAACTATGTTGTTAAAACAATGTTTTACCCAACAATTAGTGTAGATTTTACGACAAATATTTGTTCCAAATTGCTGTAAAACCTCTCTAGCAGTAAGAAATTCGTCGAATTTACCAGTTTTTTTAAGAGTACCTACATGTCGCGGTGGCAAAGCAAATGAAAAGTCTGACCATTGAATCTTTGAATCAGAATTCTTGTCGTCATCAGTACCAAAACATTGAACGTATGTTAATCCAAATAAGGACATACATATTCCTTTAAGTTCATCTGCGAAACTGTATGCTTTAACATAAGGCCAAACTTTATGAGACATATACTCAAAAAACTCTCTATCTGTTCTATCTAGATCAAATATTCCCATACCTGCTTCAGCTTCGCCCTTATCATTTAAATGTTCGGCATAAACCAAAAGCTTTCCAGTTTCATCTATATCAAAATGTCTGGTGACACCTGCCCTCCTCATTAGGTAACCATGTAGAAAATTACTGGTTACATTTTTTCCTGCCTGCTTTTTTCCGCTTAATAATAAAATTCTTTGTGTCATAATACTCCACCTAAAACTGGTTCCAAAAAGTTTCTAATTTCCGCCGGTCTCATTTCACCCAAATCTTTCTTAGGCAAATCCATAAATACACAATTGTACGACCTTTTACATTTAACACGAATTTTTTCGCGCGCCTTTAGTCCTGCCTCATCACCGTCAGTTAAAATTAATAGATTTAATGCCCCAGAAGTATCAAGGACCATTCTTTGTTGATCTCCTAAAGAGTCTCCAAAAATACCTAATCCTATTTTATATAAAGCCATTTCTAATTTCCATACATCTCCCTGACCTTCTACTAAAATTGCCCAGCCAGATTTTAATATATGTTCTTTCGCAAACCAAAAATTATATAGTATACTATCTGCTCTAAAACCCTTACTATTTAACCATTTACATGCACGCCGTTTCTCTACTTTATTAGATGGGCAGTCTTGATATAAATCATGAAAGCCGTTACATTCAGTACATAATGGTTTACTGCTTCTACCTATACACCCCACCATTAATTTATGATCATTATCATAAACAGGAACAACAACCCGATCAGCCATTTCTGTATTAATAGTTTCACAAAATCCGACATCATATTTATCTAATAATTCTGCCGGAAAACCCCTACCTATAAAGTATTGAGAAGGAATTTTTAATCCCCTTCTGACTTCCTCTCTAGTTTTAGTTCCGACGATCTTAGTAAAGCTTCTATTTAAAATATTAAATATTTTAATAAATTTTTTCTTGCTACCATATTCTGCGTCTGAATATTTAGCCTCTAATTCAGCATTTTCATATCCATATAGTCCCATAAGAAACTTAATAGCTTCACCATATGATATTTCTCTTTGTTCTTCTATACCTATTAAGCCTCTTGTAAGACCGAATATACTACAGGTTAATGGTCTACCATCGCTCAAAATTTCTTGTTCACAAGCATTCGTCCAACATCTCCAATTACCTTTTGAAGTGTGGCCATCTGTAAAAATAGACAAACTTTCTTCATTATCGCTATCATGAATCGGACAGGTAAAAGATACCCTATCTTGATATGTGACGTAATCTATACTAAAATATTCTAATAAAACAGACAGATCTTCTACGACCACTTCATTTAAATCATCTAGTTGAACATTAGCCATCTTGATACCTAGTCAAACGGTGCTTCTTCAGAATCTTGAAGATCAAAACCAACTTCACCAGTCGCTTTATTTTTTAAAGCCTGTCTTTGTGTACTCAATTCTTTCATTATAGAATAATTGCCATCTCTGTAGATATTTATATAGTCGCCATCTAATCCCGGTCCATATCTACAATCTATATGTACTAATTTTAAATTACCATTGTCGTGGCCGTCTGCTATCATTTCTTCACCAGTTTTTTCTCTTAGCAAAAATAGTGATCCACAAGCCCATAATAATCTATCTGACTGACTGACAATATCTGATGACTCTTTTGTAATTCCGTCTCTATTTGCTTGAACAAAGGCTAGGCAAGAAAAATTATATTGATTCGCACAATCTGTCAGCTTACTTATTTGAAATCCCATAGCTTGATATTCCTTCATTTTATCAAGCACAGACTCGTCCATTAGCTTAAAATAGTCATAAACTACTAAACAAGGCAGAACGTTTCCGTTTTCATCTAATCCAACATCCTGTAAAAGCCATCTTCTAATTATTGATAGAATTTCTTCAAAAGGTTTTCCAGCTACCTTTCTATAATAGTAGGGTAAATTCTTAACTTTTTTCATCCACTCATATGCTTTTCTAACTGCCTCTGGATTTTGATCAAACTTACCAGTTTCAACTGAATTCGTTAGAATATTGGCTTCGCTGGCTACACTTCTATTTATTTGATCATTTTTACCCATTTCTGTATCTAACATTAACGCAGGAATGTCATTATCAGCAACGTATAAACATATTTCTTTTGCCATAGTGGTTTTACCCATTTTAGGACGAGCTACAATAAGATTAACTGATCCTGCTCTTTGACCTCCGCCGACCGCCTCATCATATATATAAAATCCTGTTCCAATCCCTATCTGATCTGTTTTATTTTCTCGTAAAAAATCTAGATATTCAATACCATCCTCAAAAATCTTTACTGTGCGTTCTTCTGATTGTTTATTAATATCAGTAGAAATATCAAATATCGGTGATTCAGCAAGAGATATAATCTCATCTATACTTTCATCTCCAGTGACTTCATTAAGAGCATTGTATGCATCTTTTACTTTCGCTTGTATAGTTCGTGCTATTTCTAATTTCTTAAGCTTAATCGCGTGGGGTCTTACACTTTCAATTTTAGTAGGAAAATCCCTTAAAGAACTGATAAATTCCAATTCTTCCTTATTATTAATAAAATCTGACAAACCTATACTAGAAGCTGCAGCCAATATTGATGGAATATCTACTATTTCACTGTGTTCTAATATATTGCTTAAACATCTAAATAATATTTGGTTAGATTGGTGAGTAAATGAATGAACAGAAATTAAATCGCCAATATCTAATAAAGCCTCTCTTCCATATTTAAAAATTCCTGAAATTACTACTCTTTCAGATGCAATATCTTCTCTAATCTTCTTAACTTCTGTCATTTATACTTACATCCTATGTGAGCTTGTACCCTTTTTAATTATACATTTTTCGCAAATAAATCTTTCTTCACCGTCTACTTTTCTTACATGTATTGGCGCTACTTGAAATTCTTTTTTACAATCCGTACATTCTGTTGTTATAAGTCTTGAATGGGGCTTTCTGACTCCTCTAATTCTTCCTGTGTATAATGTTTTTCCATCACTTAATTCGGCTTGTTTAGCTTTTGTTTCTTGTAAACATTCTGACAGGTCATCCTCAAACTGATTAAACGCACCAATTCTTTTGGTATCAATCTGTTCAACTCTCATATTTGTACCGCCATCCGCTCTTTTTTTAGGATCGACGTTACGAATGTCCATACCAAATTCACCGTTTTCATGTTGTTTTAATTCTTCACCCTTTGCTATAATCTGTTCAGTTTCTTTTTCTACAGGGGTTTGGGGCGGTATATATATGTTTTTTGGACCACGATCATCTTGTGCCGCAAGCAACGCTTGCGCCTCTTCTATTAATTCCCAATCTTGATATTTCATACCTTTCTCAAGAAGTTTTTGTGCATCTATACTCATTTTTTATACCTTTTTGTAACTTGTAAGCTCTCTAAATATCGCGCCATATCACGAATTCCAAAAGCCACACTTTCTAATTGTGTTGCTCTTCCTTCAGCGTGTTTAATAATATTTCCTAATACTTGAGCAGACGAGTCTCCAGAAATTACTCTAGCTTTTAATAAATCAAATTTAGTATATTTGTCACCATACCTATCACCTTGATCCGCAATAATTTTATTCAACTCACTATTTGCCCAATCCACTCTTGCTTTCTGCCTATTGTATTCCATTTGAACAAATGTAGCATAATTTGAAAGAATATACGATGATTCACCGCATTGTTCGTGCGACATTCCTCGTAACTGATCTGAATTTAACATCAATAGATCATTAACTTCGCTATTATACATAATATGAGCAATACCAATTTTGACCGTATATTGATCTAGTATAGCTTCATATTTTTTAAGCCTCTCCTCGAAACTTAATTTGTTCTCGCCACTCATCTATTGATTCCTTATCATTTAGATCTATTAAAATTATATCGTTTTTTATGCACCAATCTAATTTCATTTGGTCTCTTCTAACAGACTTATAAAAGTTATGTATAGTTTTATGAAAGAACGGCACATATTCATAATGTTGCCTTCCTTGGACTTCCACCATTAACATTTGTGCAGCTATGAAGAAATCAGCAAATAACTTAGGGCTGGTTCCCGGCAGCGTTAATTCTTCTAATATTGGATCAAAAGGAAACAAATCTATAAGCAATAAGCGAGCTTTATTATGGCCCGCTGACGCATTTGCTCGCTGGTTATTAGTATATAAAGAAAGATTCCAATTGTACTCTTTACCATCTAAACCAGTTATGTGCATAGAATTTTTTTAACCTGTTCTAGTAACATTTTTTCAACAATAGGATTTTCAGACATAAAGTTGAATAATTTTTGTCTACCCTGCATTTTAAATGCTTTCTCTGGTACCTTGTCTCCCATTATACTTAATAAGTCGTTAGGGCGATCTTCGGCTATTGATTCTTTCGCAAATTCTTGTAGATAATCAAAATTATACCAAGAGCTTTTAGGGGGAGATGAAATAAGACCAATATCCAAACACAAGTCTATTAACTCTGTAGTCTCATCAATGCCCACCCCATACCTAAGCCAACTAACAACTGTTGCTCCCGGTGGGCCTAATGCTGACCAACTAACAGTCCATTCTGTTCTTTGACCTATCTGAATCTCTTCCTCTTTCCATACCTGAGAACTCTTACATCTCATCTTAACATCGCCTTGATATTGGACCTTTCGTCCACTATCTTCATATTGAGACGCTCCAAAACCACTTGTGTTAGCAATAAGGTGTTGAATTGAAATGATAATACAGTTATTTACAGTAACTACCGGACCCATTTGGCGACAAAATGAAGCTAAAATCTTTGGGCCTAATGATCTAGCTTGACCAGTAATATCGCTTGTAAGCTCTTTAGCAGAACATAAAGCTGATGTAGAATCAATAACTACTACTGCGCCGGGATTATTTTTAATGATATTAGTGACTGCGGTAAGAAATTCTTCCGCACCAATTATCTTGCCTCTAATCGACCTCATTACTCTAAGACCAGAAGCGTCTTTACCATCTTTAGCTAATTTTAATCCCTTGATTCCTTTAAGGTGTAAATCTTTTATTCTATGCTCAACATCAATTAAAAATGTTGGCCTACTTCCAAATTCTTCTCTTTGCGCTTTTGCCGCTATATGTAATGCTAAACTGGTTTTTCCGCATTTTGGCGGTCCCGATAAACCAACCCAACTACCTTCTGGAATCCCACCACCTAAACCTAAATCTGCAGCAGGACTAACGGATATGATTTGTTTTGGGTTATCTACTAAGTAACTAGCTCCGATAAGTAGGCCAGCTTTAATCATATCGCTTTCTGTTAATTTAGTTTTCTTTTCTTTTTCTTCCTTTTTTTCTTCAACCATCAGACTCCCTTAATATATCTAATACGCTTCTTTTCCCAAACGTTTTCATTGGTTTAGGATCTTTGTGTACAGTTTCAGTAACAGAGTCAAGATCAGAATTAAGTTTTTCAATTCTAACTTCTTCTTTCTCTATTAAAATAGTTAGGATTTTAGCATTACTAGAAAATATCCAATTTCCATCTTTTGACATTAAAGCTGCTATTATAGATTCTCCGGTATAAATTTTTAACAGAGAATTAGCATCGCGTATTTGTCTTATATATCTCAATTTATATTTAGGAAGATTCCAAAATTTATAAGGAACAACATTTCCTTTTGATGCTTCTTGACGAGTTATAAATATTTCTGCAATAAGTTGTGCGGCAGTACATGATTCTCCGCTAGAGGTAGATTTATAGGACATTAGGATTCCTTATTATACAATCTTCATATTGTTTAGGATTACGATAACTTATAAATGAGTCATCTATAAATGCCACGCTTTCTAAATCTGGAACTCTCCACTTCACTACTTTTAATATACCTCCCTCGACCGTTCCTGTCAAGTAAGAAAACACGTTTTTCCCAGAAACTCCTCCTAAAACGCTTTTGCAAAAGAAAACGCCGTCTTTACCTATAGGTAAACCTCTTTCATTTGACCTAAATTTTATCTTCATATTAGTTATATAAAGACCGTTTTTATTACAATATGTTTGTAATCTAGTCCAAGTGCTGACAGGAATTACTCCCGGTCTATTATCATCTTCAATAATATTATCCCCATTTGATAAGGTAGCACACCACACAGCATTAGTAACCATATGATTATCTAACCAATCATCTACATCATGAGATAGATTCATTCTTCTTTATCCGGAAAAATTTCCGCTATTCCTGCATCAGAATATCTTTCTGGCCTATCTGATGCTGTTTTTTTAATTCTATGCTTACGAGTATCATCAGCTAATTCAGACGCCTCTTTAGTCATAATAGAAACGCCGGGTCTTTTTTGGCCTCCAGTTTTATGAAGAATTAATTGTCTCATTCTACTTCTGCCGTCTTTATCTTTATGGATATCAGTAACGCTGGTAGTATCTTTAACTTCTTCGGGCTCTTTAGCTTCTTTCATAACCTTTTGAATAGTTTTAAGTGTTCTATTCATCTCAACAGCTAACTCTTCATCAGTTCTGCTATGTGGATTTTGAACGATATAAAACTTCTCAGCAATACTGAGTGGTCCCTTTTTATTTGCCATTATCTTTCTCTTTCTGCTTGATGTAAACACGTTCCTCTACCAGTACGAAGAAACTGTGTATATAGGTTGAACGCAGCAATTGTAACTTTAGTCTACTTATAAAATCATCTTCTAGCACGCGATAAATCTGTGCTATCTTGATCACCAAATGTGCCATCTCTACCTAACTTAATAAAGTGCCTGACACTTTGATTTTCTAAGTTATGAATAGCTTTCGCACAACACTCTTTATCTTCTTCCGCTACAATTAAACTAACCTTTACGTCATCTTCTAACATAAAGCCCTTCTTATAAAAGACTGTAGCGTACTTATCTTCCTTAAAACCAAAATTTTCACTCATCTTACTTCTACCTTATTAAACATACCATCTGGATCATTAGGGTCCCCCATTTCACAACCTACATACGATGTTAAATTGTCAGCCCCTCCTACCATAACTTTTCCCTCTGTCGTTACTATCCAACTCTTATTTTCACAAAAGGGACAGTTACATTGAAATCTTTGTTTGTGAACTAAAATAAAATTAGGGCCACCCATAGGAAAGCGTAATGGTTGTGGTGATACTTTCATAACTACTGCTAAGTCTTTATCACACCCCATACATTTCATTATAAGTTCACCACCATACTCTAGGCCAATGAATTCTTTTTGAATCCCACCTTCGATTTTAGCGATGTGATTTGCGTCTGCTAAATTATCTATACTTGAAGATTTACTTAAATCCATCAATTAACCCCTTTAGTTTCTTAAGGCAGTCGTCTTTATTTTGACCATTAACTTGAAGGACTTGTTTGCCCGCAAGTTTATATTTCTGTAATTCATTTTCTGATACTGGTATCCCACAACATTCTCCAGTATCTAATACTTCATGTACCTCAACGGTCATTAAAATGACGGCTTTGTGCTGTTTTCTTGCATCAGACATTATTCTGCCTTCTTCGGAGTTAGATCGAGCAGCTTTATTCTATGATCGTGTTCTAGTAATTCTTCATACATGACATGTAGAGGAAATTTAACTACTGAACCGTTCCATCTTTCAAGTATATTTACTTTACTATAATTTCCTGTTTTTATCTTAAAGTAATCAAACAATATGCGTTGCAGGTCCTCTTCAGATAATTCATAATGATGTTCTTCAACATGTTTAACTATAGCTCCCATTACTTTCCTTCCATAATATACTTGTGTGCAGCTTTTCCACTAGAATCAATATTAATCTTCTTCTCCGTAGTCTTTTCCATTTTACCATACCAAGGCTTGTCGGTATTACCAACGCCTAGTAGCTTTGCCCCTGCGGGCATTTTTGCACGCAGGTTATCCATTCTAGTTTTCTGTGCAAATTCCTCTTGTCTTTTTCTTTGTTCCATAGCAAGTCTTACACCACGTTCTCCCATTTTTTTACTATTTTTCTCTGCTAATTGTCCTATGGTTTCAACTCTACCTTTAACAAAGCCAAGAGGGGCAACAAGTATAACTCTTTCTAAGCTACGCTGATGACACATCGGACATTTACGCATCCTATTTGCTGTGACTCTCTGCTCTACCTCGAACAAAAAGCCACAGTCTTCTTGACTACATTCATAATCATATCTCATTTAGAATCCTTGACTGCATCTTCTATAATTGCTGCAAAGTTTACTTTGTTTTTTGTTAAAAGTGAAGCACATCTAAGTCCAGATGTAGCATGACTTAAACCTTCAAACATAACCCCTGTTTCGTCTTTACTATAATTAAATGATCTACCAGTTTTTTTAAGCATTCCGCCATAAGCTCCAACAGCATCAAAGTTAGCACCCAGAAATACAAAATCCCAATCATAATTATTTTCTTGAATATCTAGTTTTTTAGCCACTTGTTCTCTATTGAGTTCAATACTAGCGTTTTCTAAACCATCAGTAAGCACCACAAACAAAACTTTGCCCGGCCTGTCTTTCTCGTCCATTTTTACAAGTCTATATCCAGTTTCATCAATAGTTTTTCCTAGTGCATCAAGATAGGCTGTAGACCAGCCATCTGCCACATATTGTTCCGCTGTTAGTTGTGGAATTTCAGTAATAGGAACATCATTATGAAGTTTTTTTAAACTGCCGGGCTTATCAAAAAGATATGTAGTAATCCTACATTTTCCTTTGCCGCCCTTTTGTTTTTTCATAAATTTATTAAATCCACCAATTGTGTCTGATACACAGTCTGACATACTGGCTGATTTATCCAACACAAAAGTAATATCTGTATAATTTTCGTTAACCATCTTCATTCTCCAATCCATAAACTTCCGCAAGAGTTACATTTATACTTGCGAATATTTTGTTTAAAAACCTTCCTAAATACATTACAGCCACAATCACAGCGGAAGCTTCTGTCTTGATTGGGTAGTCTTACCATTATATCCTTACCGTAATCTTCCGGCAAGGCATTGTATGCTGTTTTTGTATAATACCAACTCATACTGTCACAGTCTTTGCTAAATTTCTTGGCCTATCAGGGTTAATTCCTTTTTTAATAGCAGTATGATACGCTAATAATTGCAAAGGAATATTATTTAATATAGCATACAGGGCTTCCTGTATGGTCGTATTTAGATTTGTAAAATTCTCAGAATCTCCTGCCATATTACAAATTTGTAAATCTGCTAAAGTATGATCCGCTGGACCAACAAACATTAGCTGACTACCACGGCTCTTGACTTCGCACATATTATCATAGTATTTTCCGGCACAACCAACAAAAACTGATAAACATTTTTTATCTACTAAAGCTATAGGGCCATGTTTAACTTCTGATGATGGCATAGCGTCTGAGGGAATATATGCTACTTCTTTCATCTTTAACGCGCCCTCTCTAGCCATAGGATAATTGTACTTGCTTCCTAAAAAGAGACATCTATTAAAGTCAGAGGCATATACAAATTCTTCTATTCGTTTATCATAACTCAACACGTCTTTTACTAATAGACTAAAATCATCACAATTTAAGTAGTTGTTAAACGCGGTTCTCATTGAATGTCCCCTACTATCAACAGCCATCTCTAATAATCTCATACAAGACATGGTAAATGATTTGGTTGCGGCGACAGCAAATTCTGGCCCAGCCTTCATATGGATACAATAGTTTTCTCTGGCCATTTTAGAGTTTTCATTATTAACTATTACTGCGAATGGATGATAACGTAATGGATTATATAGTATATCTAAAGTATCTTTTGTCTCACCAGATTGACTAATAACTATCAAGTCATTTTTGTATTCTCTATCAACATCATTCCAATATTTATATTCTGATGCATATTCTGCTCTAGCATCTATACCGCCATCATTAAAACACATACGTCCAAATAGGGCTGCATTATAACTGCTTCCACAACCAACTATTACTTTTGGTCGGTTGCTCCATTTTGGTGTTAAGCCCTTTTTACGTCCATTATATATTATATCTGGCTGTTGGTAGATTTCATCAATCATTCCCGTTTTCTTATCGAAAACGCCCTCTGGCACAGCCAGTCTTTTAAACATCCTTTCTCCTTCTTTAGATCGTATTGATTCTTCACTCATCCGCCAGTTTGCTTTCATCCATTCATTTTTTTTAGAATCAGAGTCGACTATAGCCCACATATTATCTAATTTAATACACTCGTCGCACCAATCAGATAGGGTTTGTACTTCAGATGCTATAATATATGAATCTTCATTTTTACCAAGATAAAGCTCTTTACCACGACACATTACTATTAACTGACCTTTATATTCAAATATAAAAGCGTTATCACCTTTTATAGAATTGTAAACTTTACGTAACAAATCGGCTAAATTTATAGTTTTTATCTCCTCTTCTATCCAGTGAAGCAAGACTTCCGTATCAGTCATATCTCGTTCATAACTCCATATAGTAATAAAATCATCTACGTTTTCAATGATTCCGTTATGAACAATAGTAAAATTTTCATCCATATGGGGGTGTGCATTAGCATTGCTAACTTTACCATTAGTGGCCCATCTAGTGTGACCTATACCAGTCTGGTGAAGTCCATGATTATAGTTGTCTTCAACATCACACTCCCCAACCCTTTTAATAAAAGAAAAAGTATCGAAATCCTTATCATATAAGGCTATTCCCCAACTATCATATCCCCGATAGTCAAGTCTCTTAATTCCTTCTATTAATGTAGAACCTATATTGATAGATTTATCGTTAAGAGCCACTACTCCGATTATTCCACACATTTTAAATCCTCTAAAGAATCCCCAAAGACTTTCTTACTGATAAAATGATCTACCCATTTTACAGCGGTTTTATACGCCTCTCCAGTTACTTCTTCATACTGAGGTCTACAAGTAACTCCTCTATCGTCGATATAGGCAACTGCTAAAGGCTTGCCAGTACCAGTATAGATATCGTCAAATGGCATATTATATTTATCAAGCCAATCTCTAATTACCATATAACAGGATTCTTTAGTTTCATTGTAAAAACTGGAATTACCTCTACAAGTAAAAATTATAACTTTGCCTCGATTTTTTAACTGTAAAAGAAAATCTCTAGCTCCCGGCAAAGGCTCTCCAATTACTTCTAATCCCTTCCATCCATCATGATGCGCTAATACGCCATCTAAATCCACTGCTATGGTATATTTTTTACCCATTATAATGCCTTATATAATTTATCAATTAACTTTCCAATACTCCAAGCAACCATTGTCACTAATGCTATTGGCCAAAATACCGCGATAGCTAAAGTAATAAACCCTGCCGCAAATGCATCTTCGTGACTACCAACTGGAGGTTTATTATCTTTTTTGTCTATATAAGTTATTATAACAACACTGATTATGGCCACGATTATACCTATCAATATATATATTATCATTCGTAATCCCTTATTCCTTTCCCTATTGGAAATCTTGGTACTGGGTTATCCGAAGTAGTCATACTAAAGAACGC
>SDBT01015786.1_pt1 | contig 11991 bp, 11 predicted proteins | sample 2277101 | NCBI WGS metagenome assembly SDBT01 (sample SAMN10404973, study PRJNA504765) | marine sediment metagenome | isolation source: marine sediment core GS10_PC15, 103 cmbsf | place: Arctic Ocean: Southern Knipovich Ridge | collected 2010
GATAAGGAGACGGTAAAGGTCCTTGTGCTCGATAAATCCCTCCCCGGCGTGCCAAAGGGCGACGAGGACCTGAAGATGGTTGACGAACTAAACGGCAGGCTCGTGCTTGGTTACTCAAGCTACATGGGCAAGCTCTCCATCTATAGAAGCGACGAGAGCATTTATGTCGTGAACGAGCTTCCGCTAGAGACCTACGTGGCAGGTGTTGTCAAGGCCGAGGTGGGCTCGGACTGGGCGGAGGAGGCCCTGAAGGCCCAAGCGGTCATCGTGCGCACATACGTGCTCAAGCAGATGAGCTGGAGCAAGAGGCCGGAGTACCATGTGACTTCGTCCGTACTGCACCAGGTCTATAAAGGGAGGAACAAGGACACCTCGGTCGCGGAGGCCGTAAAGGCCACTGAGGGAGAGGTGTTGACCTTTGAGGGCGAGCCCATAATAGCCTTCTACCACTCCACCACGGACGGGATGACAGAGTTGCCGGAGGAAGTCTTCGGGCAGGGCTACCCTTACTTGAAAAGCGTATCTGCAAGCGGAAACCTCTCCCCAATGGCGCTCTGGACCAGAAGAATCCCCATCGGGGAGCTGGCCTTTGCACTTGGCGTAAAGGAGTTGAGGAGCCTGACCCCTGTCTCGTTTACAGCCACGGGGAGAGTGGACTTCCTGGCATATGACTCGGAGTCCGGCGGCGGCTTCATAAGGGGCAAGGACCTGCGTCGCAAACTCGGGTGGAAGCTGTTGCCAAGCACCAGCTTCGGCGTTGAGGTAGTTGAAGGCGAGGCCGTGCTCAGGGGGAGCGGTTTCGGGCACGGGGTGGGCTTAAGCCAGTGGAGCGCGCTTGAGATGGCCCTGAAAGGCAAGAAATACACCGAGATACTCTCGCACTTCTACCCCGGAGCCGAGATTACCCGCAATGAAGGTATCTGATTTCGACTTTTCCGTGCCCGAGCGGCTGATCGCAACAGAGCCGGCCCATGGGCGCGACACTTCTAGGCTCATGGTCTTAAACGGGACTGAAGCCCCCGCGCACCGGAAGTTCCCCGATATGGTTGAATACCTGAATCCCGGTGACATGCTGGTGCTAAATGACACCAAGGTGCTGCCCTTCTGCCTGCCCGGCAGAAAGCCCTCCGGCGGGGCCGTGGAGCTTCTCCTTGTGCGAGACATATCCGAGGACGGCTCCGGAAAGTGCTGGGAGGTGCTCTCAAAAGGCGGCTACACAGGGCCGCTTGAGTTCACCGGGCCGCTCTGGGCGAACGTCACGGACGGGGTGATAGCTGACCTGGAGTACGAGGGGGAGCTTGAGGACGTGCTCGACTCTTGCGGTGTGATGCCGCTTCCTCCATATATCAAGCGCCACGCAGACGAGCGCGACCGGAGGTGGTACCAGACAGTGTACGCTCGTAAGCCCGGCTCCATAGCCGCGCCCACGGCCGGGCTCCATTTTACGGACAGGGTGCTGAATGCGCTTCGCCGGAAGGGAGTGCTTATAAGGCGCCTGACACTTCACGTTGGAGTGGGGACGTTCCTGCCCATACGCTCCGGCCTTGTGGAAGACCATGTCATGGAGCCCGAGCGGTTTGAGATATCAAGGGAGCTGATATTAGAGATAAACGCGCTTAGTGGCAGGCTCTTTACCGTGGGCACCACCGCTACCCGAGCGCTTGAGGGATATTTCTCAGGCTCGTACGAGCCCTGGCAAGAGGACGACCTGGCCGTGAGGGGCTCTACCGGGATATTCATCCACCCGGGCTACGAGTTCCGCGCCGTGCAGGGGTTGCTCACAAACTTCCACCTGCCCCGCTCAACACCCCTGATGCTGGCCTCCGCCTTCTGCGGCAGGGAGCGCCTGCTTGAGGCCTATGAGGAAGCCGTGAACCAGCAATACAGGTTTTTCTCCTATGGGGATGCAATGCTCATCATTTAAGGTATATAATTACTAGTGAGTGAAGAGAAAAAGGAAAATATGTCCTTAAAGGGCTTTAGCAGGATACCGGGCGGCGGCAGGACAATAGCCCTCGTCATCCTAGTGCTTGCCACGTCAATAAGTTTCGCTCTGGGTCTCTTTGCCGGCAGGTCCACCGCGCCCACGCGCACTGTGGCAAATGTGGTCAAAGTGCCGGCGAATCGCCCGGCACCTCTGCCCTCACCCGCGCCTGTACCGGCGAAGGAGGTGTGTGAGGAAACGGCAATGGTGATCGTGGACGACCCCCTTGAGGTGAGGACTACTGCCAGGCCCACCCCGCCAAAGCGTATGAAAAAGGCGTCCTCCATGACCCCCAAGGCCGCGCCAGCTCCAGCCCCAAAGCCTGCCGATAACTCGCGCTACAGCGTACAGGTCGGGGCCTTCGAGAGCCTTGTGGACGCGGAGAAGGTCAGAAAGAAGTTCAAGGCAAAGGGCTACGATTCATTTGTGCTGCGCACCGCAGAGACAGGGGAGAAGGCCGTGTTCAAGGTCAGGATCGGCGAGTTCATCGACAGCGACGCGGCCCGGCTGCTTGCCGTAAAGCTGAAGAGCATAGAGGGTATTGCCGCCTTTGTGGTCATGGGCGATTGATAATGGGTACCACTGTTACCACGGAATTCGAGCTTGACCACGAACATGACCTGCCTTATCTTGCCCCGGACCTGGAGCAGAGCCTGAGGCTCATAGAGCGCACCCTTGGCATTTCCGCAAGCTACAGGGGACACAAGGTGATGTTCCAGGGAGAGCAATCGCTTGTGGACCAGGCAATGAATCTGCTCAAGGACTTGAGGGACGTGCGAAGCGAGGGCTACAGCGTTGCCCCGGACGACCTCAGGAGCACGCTGGAGCTTATGAAGGAAGGGGACGGCATTACCCTCCGGGAGCTTATGGACCAGCACGTGGCCGTATCCAAGAAAAAGCGGATCATCGCGCCCAGGAACCGCTCGCAGATGGAATACATAAAGGCCATACGTGAAAAAGACATGGTCTTCGGCATAGGCCCGGCAGGCACGGGCAAGACCTATATCGCCATGGCCATGGCCGTAAACGCCCTGCTCCACAAGCAGGTAAGCCGTGTGATACTGGCCCGCCCGGCCGTGGAGGCCGGAGAGAAGCTCGGATTTCTGCCCGGCGACATGATAGAGAAGGTCAACCCCTATCTCCGCCCCCTGTACGACGCCCTTTACGACATGGTGGAGGTGGAGAAGGCCCACAGGCTCATTGACCGCGGTGTGATAGAGGTGGCCCCGCTTGCCTTCATGAGGGGGCGGACCTTAAACGACGCCTTCATAGTGCTGGACGAGGCACAGAACACTACCCAGGAGCAGATGAAGATGTATCTCACCCGCCTTGGATATAATTCCAAGACCGTCATCACCGGAGACATCACCCAGATAGACCTGCCGCAGGGTAAGGTCTCCGGACTGGTTGAAGCCGAGAAGATTTTGTCAAGTGTCGAGGGGGTGGGGGTTATTTACTTTACAAGGCGCGATGTGGTAAGACATAAGCTTGTAAAGGACATCATCCAGGCTTATGACAGGCATGAAAGAAGCCCTAAAGAAGAAAGAAAAGACTGAGAGCCGCCAGCAGTATACCATCAGCCCGGCGGCTTTTCAGGACCATGTCGCCCTTGTTCTGATCGCGCTGGCCACGGCGTTATTTATCGGACAGGGCGAGGGGCTGGAGCATTTCTTCGGCAGTTTCCTCCTCACAAGCCTCCTGATGTTCATTGTCTACCGCGACATCCTCAGGTACAAGCCGCACTATTATAAAAAGCGCCGGATGATGCTGCTTCTGGGGCTAATGCTTCTGATTACCATGGGCGTGGGCAGGGGGGCCGAGGTGGCCCTTGAAGGGATGGTGAGGGGCTTCCAGCTTGACGTGGGCGATACGGCAAAGTACGGCATCCCCATCCCGTCAGGGGCCATGCTCATCATGCTGCTCTTTGATTTCCACACCGCCATCGTCATCTCCGTTGTGCTCTCCCTGCTTGCGGGCCTCTGGCAGGGGGACCCTTCATTTACCGTCTACGTATTTGTGGGCTGCCTGACCGCGGCCTTTACGATAATAGGCTGCCGCAAGAGGACGGCCATACTCCGAAGCGGTGGTTTCGTTTTCATAGCCAACATCATAGGCGTTGTGACCGTCATGCTCTTTAATGGGGAACTGCTTTCGCCCGAGGCGTCCTATGCCATTATTTTTGCCTTCATATCCGCGGTGACGGTGGTGGCCATAGTCTCGCTGCTTCTTCCGGTGCTTGAGAGCGTGTTCAAGGTCACAACGGACATATCGCTGCTGGAGCTCCTGGACCTGGACCACCCGCTCATGAAGAACCTCATGTTGGAGGCGCCCGGCACGTACCACCACAGCATAATAGTGGGCAACCTGGTGGAGGCCTGCTCTGAGCTTGTGGGCATAAACCCGCTCCTGGCCCGCGTGGGGGCCTATTACCACGACATCGGCAAGTCCAAGATGCCGGAGTACTTCATAGAGAACAAGTCCATGGGCGCAAGCAAGCACGAGAAGCTCACGCCGCACATGTCCGCCATCGTGCTCATATCCCATGTGAAGGAGGGGGTGGAATTAGCCCGCCAGCACAACCTGGCCGAGGAGGTCGTGGACATCATAGAGCAGCACCACGGAAACGCCCTCATAACCTACTTCTACGAAAAGGCCAAGGAGGCCCCCAACGGGGAGTCCCTCTCAGAGGACGTGTACCGCTACCCCGGGCCCAAGCCCCAGACGCGCACAGCGGCCCTTCTCATGATGGCGGACGCTGTGGAGGCGTCCTCGCGAGTGTTGCACGACCCCACGCCCGCGCGCATCTCGGCCCTTGTGGACAAGATCATCAACCACATATTCCTCGCCGGGCAGCTCGAGGAGTGCGAACTCACGTTCAAAGACATAAGCGAGATAAAGTCCCGCTTTACGTACATCTTAAATGGCATTCTCCATAAGCGTATAGACTACCCGGGTTTCGACCTGAACCAAGAAGGAGCGTCCCGTGCAGGTGAGGGTAAGCAACAGGCAGACAGGGAGAAGGCCGGGTATCGCCCGGATTCGGAAGGACTGCCTAACAATCCTTACGTCTCTGGGCGTTGATCCCTCGGCAGAGCTTGACGTCTCGGTGGTAGGCCCCAGGGAGATGACGAGCCTGAACAGGACCTACCGGGGCATTGACCGCACCACTGACGTCCTGTCCTTCCCTATGCAGGAATTAGGCGGAAGGCCCCCTTTCAGGCCGCCTTCGGGCATGCCCGCCTTTCCCCTTGGCGACGTTGTCATGGATGCCGAGCTAGTGCGCGAGCAGGCACTGGAGGCCGGGCATTCCGCGGCAAGGGAGTACAGGATACTTCTTGTGCACGGCATACTCCATCTGCTTGGCTATGACCACGAGGATATGCTCTTGAAAGAAAAAGAGTTACTAGACGACCTTCTATAAGTAATAGACGATCTTCGGGGTTGAGGCACTGCATATGCTTCAAAATGGAACACTCGAAGTATAGGGATACGACTTCGCGCTCCATTTTAAAGTCCTTAGACTCGCTTACGAGCCTCTACAGCACCTCAACCCTGAATCTCTATGTCTACAAGCGAAACATCCTTTTAAAAGATGAAATAACAGATAACAACATACAAAAAAGGAGAAAGGCTCAGAGGTATGGCATCTAAGGCACCTCGCTCTCCGTCCGGTGAGCGAACCTTCGCTCAACTTAGGAAGACTACTAATCTAAGGCATTTTGATAAAGACATTAAGAAAGTTACGACAAAAACCCTTTTAAAAAGAAGTAGTTTTTTATTTTAAAAGAAAAACAAAGATAACAACATGCTAAGAAACTTCTGTTTTGATCACCCTGTCCACTTCCTTTGCGAAACCTAAGGCCTTGAACGGCTTTTTTATGAAGGCCGTGAAGAGGTCCGCCGTCTCCTCTCCGTTTTTTTGGGGATATCCGCTTACAGCTATTATCCTTGTGTCCGGGGAGATCTCCTTTATCTTCCTGCTCATCTGGATACCGCTAATCTCCGGCATGACAAGGTCCGTTACAACGAGGGCTATATCAGAGGAGTTCTCTTTGAATTTGCGAAGTCCCTGGACGCCGTCTCCCCCTTCAAGGCAGTTGTGACCCATCTCCTCAAGCACTGTGACCATGAGGTTACGCACTACCGCGTCGTCCTCTACAACGAGTATGGTCCTGCTCTCTCCACGAGGGAACTTCCTGTCCTCAGCGCCCACATCCGGGCTTGAGGCCATTGAGCGGACCTGAGGCAGGAAGATCAAGAAGGTTGTCCCCTTTCCAGGGACGCTCTCCACAAGTATGTGGCCGCCGTGCTGCTTCACTATGCCATAGACCTGGGCGAGCCCAAGCCCCGTTCCCTTGCCGTGGATCTTTGTTGTGAAGAAGGGGTCGAAGATATGTTTTTTCAGGTCCTCGGGTATGCCTTCGCCGGAGTCCGAGACCTTGAGGCATACCCAGTGCCCGTCAGGCATATCCGGAAGGGGGGGAGCCTCGCCCTCAGCGGACAGGCTTCCGGTCACAAGGTGCGAGAGCAGGAAGTCCAGCCTGCCGCCCTCCGGCATGGCGTCGCGGGCGTTGACCGCCAGGTTGGCAAGCACCTGCTGGAGCTTTGTCTTGTCCGCGTTTACGGTGTGGTCGCCGCTTATGGACTCGACGGTTACGATAATGTCGTCAGGGAGTATGCGGTCAAGGAATTTTATAAAACCCCTTACCGCTTCCTCGAGGTCAATGGGCCTCCTGTTGTCCACGGAGGTGCGGCTGAAGTCCAGTATCTGTCCGATAAGGTCGGTGCCTCTCATCCCGCTTTCGTGTATGGCCTTCAACTGGCGCATCTCCTCGGTAGAGCGCCCCTGCTCAGAGAGGAGCATCTCCGAGAACCCGACTACGCATGTCAGGACGTTGCTGAAGTCGTGGGCAATGCCCGAGGCGAGCTGCCCCACGGCGGCCAGCTTCTCGTGAGTCTGGGCCCATTGCTGGAGTTCGCGCTCCTCTGTCACGTCCCTGATCATCACCACCATCCCGCCGCTGCCTCCCCTGTCGGTGCTTATGTTTCGTGCCGCCGCGTCGTAGACAACGGTCCGGCCGTCTGTGCCTGCGGAGGTTATCTCGTGCCTGGCGATATGGGGCGGTGTTATCAGCAGCTCTGACAGCGGCTTGTCCGCCAGCATGGTAAGCGGTTCGCCCTTTCTTGCGTCAGAGAGGTGCTGCAGGTAGTTCTCTCCGATGGGGTTCATAAGCGCGATGCGGTTGTCGCTATCCAGGAGGATTATTCCAATTGGTATATTGCTTACCAGGGCGTCAAGCGTGGAGTACAGGCGCTTTGACTCCTGCTCCGATAAGCGGCTTGCGGTTATGTCCAGGACCACGCCGTCAATGTGCGAAGGGTCCCCGTTTTCAAAGACCGGGCGCCCGCGCTCAAGGAAATATCGGGTGCCTCCGTCCGTGTGCGTGAACCTGTACTCCACCTCGTAGGGGCGGTCGTCTTCGATGGACTCTTTAACGTGCTTGCGGACCCTTTGCCTGTCAGACTTCGGGACCCTCTCCCAGTAGCGGGCAAAGCCCTCCTCATGGGAGAGTGTGTCCAGCGAGAACCCGGTCATGGTGCGCACTGACTCGTTGAAGAACTGCACGCGCTTATTGTCCTTGAGGCTGATGCGATAGACTATGCCGGGGAGGTTCACTGCAAGCGTGCGGTATGAGTGCTCGCTCCGCTTGAGCTCTTCGGTGCGTTCCTCCACTCGCTGCTCGAGCATGTCGTGCGAGTCCTTCAGGCGTTTTTCAGCCTCCTCCCTGCGGGCTATCTCCTTCTCAAGAGGGTTCAGGGCCACGAGCCTCTGGGTGTACCAGAGGGCCATGCCCATCAGGACCACGAATACGAGAGAGCCAATCATCATGCGCCTGTATATGCCCTTGAAGTCGCGGTCAAGCACGGAGAAGTCTAAATCTACCTCTATGAACGCAATCTCGGTGTTGTTCTGCATGATCGCATGAGCCAGCCTGAAGGGGTCGACGGCCTTTTGCCCCGCTCTGTATTCCGAGATGACAAACCCGTTGGGGGCGGTGGCGCGGGCCATCACGATCTTTTCATGCTTCTCGCCCCATTTCCTCAAAACCAGCTCGGCGTTGGCGTAGTTGTGGAGGAGAATGTCCGCCCTCATGGCGGTGGAGATGATCTCAAGCTCGTGTCTGGCGTGGGTCAGGGCATTTGCGTGGAGGATCTTCTTCTGCTGGCTGATGATCGCCACTTCCTCCAGCACCAGAAACAGGGCCAGCACGACGGCAAAGGCTACTATAGCTTTGGTGTACCTGTAGCTCATCTACTAAAGGCCCCGGTGGCCTCCAGCGTACGGATCATCGTACGAAGGTTGTCGTAGTCGTGGTCAGAGGCGGGGACAAGACCGGTTATTCTTCTTTTGATAGGAAAAAGAACCGACGAGGCGTCGTCATATGTGTTCAGGTCCATGAATGCCTCGCGGATATTTCTTACAAGGTCGTCCGGGAGCTTGTGGCTGGCCACAAAGACGTGCTCTGATATCTTCGGCGTGCGCGCCAGGGCTTTAAGGCCCCTGTGCTCGTACTCATCGAACACTTCCCGTTTTACCGCGCCAGCGTCGAATTTCCCGTAGAGCACACCAAGTGCCACGTTGTCGTGGTTGCGGAGGAACTTGTAATCGCTGAAGGCTTTCACGGCCACCCCGGCTTCGAACATCATGTATCTTGGCACGATATGGCTCATGGTGGAGTTTATGTCCCCAAAGGCGAAACTCTTTCCTATGAGGTCGGAGAACTCCCTTAGCCTGCTCCCCTTGCGCGCAATGATGACACCCCTGAACGTGGAGCGCCCGTCTACCTCCAGCGCTGCAAGGAGGTGGACGGGTGTCTTGTGCTTCTCCGTCATTATGACGTAGGCCGCAGGGCCCATGAAGGCCAAGTCCGCATACCCGAGGCCGACCTGCTCGATGTGCTTTGTGTAGTTAGGGGATATCTCTATGATGACCTGTCTGCCGAGGCGCTCTGTAAGGTATTCCGAAAGCGGGACGAACCTGCTATAAACCTCCTCCGCAGGCAGGTAGGGGTGTATGGCAAGTTTAAGGAGCCGGGGCTCTTCCTCCACTGGGACATTGCCTGAGGCATTGATTGCAACAGCCGGCGAGGTCGACAGCAACACCAGGAACAACAGGATGCCTATTTTCATGCCTGTTTTCATAATGAGAACTTGATTACATAAGCGTATCAAAACCGTTCCCTCCACATCCCCCGGAATAGTTTTGCCTATATATAGAGTATAGCCTAATTTCTGATCATGTCCAGTTGGTTGAAAAAGGTGCTTGAATGCACCAGTGCATTCCCCGTGTATTCCACGTGGTCTTGCCATGGATGTTTTCGGGTCGCGACGACTGTCGCGACGACTCGTACGGGCGTACCGGCGGGGAGGATGATTGCTGATCTCAAAAATCTATCCCGTATGCTTGTCTGCTACCCCCTTTGACCCTTCCACCGGATAGTTTGCGGCGTTCTTCTCTATCTTCTCAAAGGCCGCGGCAAGGGGGTCTATATCGAGCTTGTCCGAGAGGTTCAGGAGGTATATGAGAACGTCCGCCACCTCCTCGCGCACCAGGTCCACCTTCTCAGGCTCAAGCCCCCTGCTTTCTTCCTGGGTGAGCCACTGGAAGAGCTCCATTATCTCCGAGGCCTCAACCGCCAGCGCCATGGCGAGGTTCTTCGGGCTGTGGAACTGCTCCCAGTCCCGCTCATCGTTAAAGGCGCGAATGCGCTCTATGAGTTCCTGCACACGGTCCATGGGCACTATTAAACCGCATGAGGGGCGCGATGTCAATGCGCGATGTCTATGCCCGATGTCAATGAAATAACAGGTGTGTGGGGATTATGACCGTGCTTGTCGTGCTTATACTTGTTGTGCCTATAGATGAAGAGGCCCCCAACGGTTATGGGAAGCGTTTGCCACGGTCACGCTGCCGCAGCTCAGGCACAGCGTCTCTCTTCGGGGTGGGATGACGGTGTTCGCCCCTAACTTGTCGAGCTGTTTGTGCGTATCGCTATAATATTGACCTGATACGACCGGTCCTGCGGTCAAACAGTATCCGGTCAATAAGGCGTCCGTCCCTGTATATGTCAGCCTTTAGGAACCTCCCCCTGCCACGCACGTCCTTTACGGTGAGGCCTTTAGCGTGGAAGTATTCTTGAAGGGCCTCCAAAGCCACCTTGTGCGATACGGGGCTCCGGCCAATGCCGTAGTTGCTGCATCGGGGGCAGAAATCGCCGTATGGCGTTACCCCTGCGCCATTATGCATTGGCATGGGGTGAGAGAGCGCGCCAGCCCCGGGATCTCCGGACCCAGGCCTGGTGGATTTTTGCGCGAGCGCCTCCGTGTGCCAGGCAAGAGACAGGAGCACGACAGCGGCACAGATCATATATACGAGATCAAGGATTTTCATATTTTAAACGAGTGAAAAAGGGGCCCGGCCAGCGTCATAGGGTATGCTCCGGGCCCCCTTTTAGAACTAAGATTTTGCGTCTGGATTACCTCCAGCCACCCATGTGGCCGCCATAACCGGGGCCCATGTGACCGCCGTAGCCGGAACCCATGTGGCCGCCATAACCGCCACCCATGTGACCGCCATAACCGGAGCCCATGTGGCCGCCAGAGCCGGGACCCATGTGGCCGCCATAACCTCTGCCGAAGGGAACCTCGTGCTTTTCAGCGGCCTTGAAGATCTTCTCGCTGATCTCTTCTGCCTCTTTGGAGAGCTTCTCGGTCTTTTCCTCGTCCCCGGAGAAGTATGCCTCTTTTAACTCGAACATCTTCTCGTGGAGCTCTTTTCTGAGCTTAAGGGTCTCCTTGAAGAAGGCCGCGCTCTTTTCAGGATCAATGCCGTATCCACCCTTGCCGTAGTCAGGGCCGCCGCAACTGCCGGGGCCGCCGCCCATCATGCCGTAGCCGCCGCCCATCATGCCGCCGCCGTAACCACCGGAGCCGTAACCTCCTCCGTGTGCAAATGCCATTGCTCCAAAACCAAGGAGCCCGAGTGCTACAAGTACCGCAAGTGCCTTTTTCATCTTTTTCCTCCTTTTGTTGTTGTGGGATGCTTGTCACATCTCTTGTTATTCATGGCCTCTATCTTATCTTTTGAATATGAATACTTGTTGAAGAGATTATAAAGATATCTTGAAGACGCTGGCATAGGATAGGTAATAACTAAAACTTTAGCAAGGGGTGGATGATATAAAGCCTGGAATGTGTTTTAATGTAAACAACAGGAGGTTTGATGGCTGAGAGGCTCAATTCGGAGGACGAGAACCTTTTTGCAAGGATAATCGAGGAGCGCAGAAAAAGCGGCGCTGTGCTTTTCGGGAGGTATCTTGCGCTTAAAGGGCTCATCACTGACGAGGACATCTTTAACGCCCGCATGTACCAGAAGGGCCAGAACCGCCGCATAGGCGAGATAGCCGTGGACAGGGGGCTTCTATCGCTCGAGGACGTTGATCGCCTGCTTATATACCAGGAGGAGACCGGCATACGCTTTGGCGAACTCGCGGTCTCTCTGGGATTTCTCGCCAACGACCAGCTTGCCGATCTGCTCGGGTTCGCTGAGGAGGCGAACATATATTTCGGGGAGGCGCTGGTTGCCATTGGAGTAATTCAAGAGGGCGTCATGATGGACAACCTCAAGGTCTTCCAGCGTCTTACCATAAGTACGCAGGAATATAATGCTTAAGCATTGCTAATCCTCCCCGCAGGCCCTGCCCTTTAGGTTGAAGATTAGCTTCAGGCCCTTCCTGACCCTGTCCGAGAAGAGCTTCTTTGATAAAAATCCCCCGGCCACGCGCTTGTTTATCTCCCCCAGGGTGGGGTAGGGGTGGATGGCTCCGGCAAGGGCCCCCGGCTTCATCTTGCCCGCCATTGCGGCGACCCATTCGTTTATCAGCTCTCCGGCATGCGGGCCGAATATCTGCACTCCCAAGGGGCGCTCCTTTGCGTCAAGCAGGAGC
>SDBT01015787.1_pt1 | contig 11991 bp, 12 predicted proteins | sample 2277101 | NCBI WGS metagenome assembly SDBT01 (sample SAMN10404973, study PRJNA504765) | marine sediment metagenome | isolation source: marine sediment core GS10_PC15, 103 cmbsf | place: Arctic Ocean: Southern Knipovich Ridge | collected 2010
TCAAATAATGTCAAATAAAGTCAAATAATACCACATTATGGACACGTTTTGTATGGACACGCTTACATGCTAAAAAATTTGATGTATTTTTTATAACTAATAGTAATTGTGGTAATTAGCTAAGTTGGTCAGAGCGCTGTCTTCACACGGCAGAGGTCGGCAGTTCGAGCCTGCCATCGCTCACCCTCGAAGAACCCCGTATCACGATGGGAATTTTCATTTAATATCGGCTAAAAGTTTAGTCAAATAATAGCGGAATGAGCCCAAGCCGGTTTAAATCTTTTCAAGGTAGAGCAAGATACACAATTGATAAAATTGTTTCAGATTAAAATCTTATACAATTTTCTACTAATAATATAACAGTTTTTTAACTGGGAAATTGTAACTTGGTACGAAATTTCGGACTTGTTTTGATACACTATCTTTATTGATAATTTGTTGAAAAACAACGACTTAATCGTCGATAAATCGACCGAGTAGTCGAAATAAAGTTAAGAAAGAAATAGGAGTAAAAATGAATCAAAATATAAAAATTACACTGACATTTATATTGGCTATATTTTTTATGTTCTTTATAAGTTGTAAAGGACCCGCGGGACCACGTGGTGCTGCCGGTGCTGATGGTGCTGATGGTACCAATATAACGGAAGAGGCGTGTCTGACTTGTCACACTGATGATAGGTTATATGAAAAACGATTTGAATTAAATCAAGAGACTATGGCCACAATGGCAAATTCATTAAGCCGTGGTGGGCGTGCTAGCTGTGGACGATGTCATTCCCACGAAAATTTTGTCAGTTACGTGGAAACAGGTGAAACACATGATTTAACATCGGTAACCGGTTTAACATGTAAATCATGCCATACTCTTCACGACTCAGATGACGCGGATAATTTCTCTTTTGCAACACGTGGTGGTGACGATATTGAGTATCTGACTGGTGAAACTGAAACATTTGGAACTGGTTCGCCATCTAATGTCTGTATAATTTGTCATTCCCCACGGAGAGATTATACATATTATGATGAAACTCCTGATAACGCTGCTGATAATGTATCTTTAACCAGTAGCTATGCCGGTCCACACTATGGAGTAACCGGATCAGTTATCTTTGGTGTAGGTGCTGATGATAGAAACGGCACTGTTGATCTAGATCAAGGTCCTATGCAACATGCTGAAGCAGGTTGTGTAACCTGTCATATGGGTGAAGATCGTATCCATACATTCGAACCTGATGAAGATAATTGCGTAAGTTGCCACGGAAGTATATCAAATTTTGATATTCATGGTGCTCCAACAAAAATGGAAAATGCAATTCATGCGATTGAACTCGCATTTGTGACACTCGGAGCCTTAGAAGACGATGGTGATGGGGGATTTGATCAAACAGCTTCAAGTTCTTCGCCAACTGTATTAACAGGTCCGCAATACTCAGCTTTTTGGAATTATTTGGTACTCCACAGTGATCACGGTCATCTTTATCATAATCCTCCATATGTGAAAGCAATGATCAATAATATAGAAGAAAACTTAGGTATGACTCAAACTACCTGGTGATCGATCTATTTTAAATGATCTGAATGAAGTAGTGACTTTCACTCCTGTTTCATTCATAGGAAGGGCTGCCTTTGGGTAGCCTTTCTTATTTGGGAATTTTCGTTTTCCTAATTAATTTCTATTCACCTGTACCAGTATGCTAATGGATAGCATCTACGTCCTTGGTGAACACTATTTTTGCTAACTGTTCTTTTATAGCCCAGTACCAATAATTAATCATCCGTAAAACGTGTCTCAGAACAAACGGGCTAATTTGAGTGTACCAAAAACGACGGTTATTGGAGTTTCAATTACATTGACAACTATTTTTATATTATTGACTCTACTTACATATACAAATTAATAGGAATCAAAATGAATAGAGTCCTCATAATTTTTCTTCTCCTTATTTCTAACCTCATTTTTTCTTTGAATTTAGTTTATTCGCAGTCTATTGATATTAGAAAGATAAATGGTGAGACAATCAACAGTGGCGAAGTTGATAAAATAGTACACGAATTAATGGATTCAGCCAATGTTACAGGCATGTGCCTGGCTATTTTGAATGAGAACGAATTAGTTTATCTGAAAACCTTCGGTTATAAGAATAAAGAGAAGAATGAACTGCTTGATGAGAACAGCATTATATTAGGTGCATCATTAAGTAAAGTTGTTTTTACATATATTGTAATGCAATTAATTCAGGAAGGTGTTTTAGAACTTGATAAACCTCTTTACATCTATCTTGAAAAGCCTCTGCCCGAATATAATAATTATAAAGATCTTGCCGAGGATGATCAATGGAAACTGCTTACTGTGCGTACTTGTCTGAGTCATACTACAGGATTTCCAAATATCCTTCGCGGTGGATTAAAAATCTTTTTCAAGCCTGGAACAAGATATGCGTATTCTGGTGAAGGAATTTGGACTGCTGCAATTTGTAGTTGAGCAAGTTACAAATAAAGGCTTAGAAAAATTAGCCGTAGAAAGAGTATTCAAACCTTTAGGCATGAATAGAACCAGCTATGTTTGGCAGAACAGATTTGAAGATAACTTCGCAGACGGGCATGATATTACCGGGTATCCAATGAACTACATAGTAAGATGGACCAACGCGAGTGGAGGAGGATCACTGCTAACATCCATTGCTGATTATACAAGATTTATTCTTGCTATAATGCAGGGGAAAGGACTAGACGAATCTACTTGGAATACTATGCTATCTCCTTCAATTAGAATAAAATCGAAACATCAGTTTCCAACTCTTTCGAATGAAACAACAGATAAGTACGATCCGATAGAATTATCATATGGTTTGGGTTGGGGTCTTTTTACGTCAAAGTATGGCAATGCATTTTTCAAAGAAGGACATGGTCCTGGATGGCAAAATTACAATGTTAATTTTATCGATCAAAAAACGTCAATTATTATTATGACAAATAGTGACAATGGTGAGAAGATTTTTAAGGATCTTTTAGAAAAAGTAATTGGCGATACGTATACACCCTGGGAGTGGGAGGGATATATCCCTTATTACTTGACTGAGACCATATCAATTGGCCGATATTTATATGACATACTGATGTTTCAAAACGTAGACAAGGCTATTGAGACATATAAACGAATAAATAAGAGTTCCTCAAAAAATAGTTTTATTTTTAATGAAGATGAACTTAACAGTTTGGCATATCAAATGATAAAGGAGGATAAATTAGGAGAGGCAGTAACACTTTTTAAGCTAAATGTAGAAGAGTATCCAGAATCTGCAAATGCTTATGACAGCTTAGGTGAGGCCTATATGATTACTGGACAAAAAGAGTTAGCTATTAAAAATTATACCAAATCATTGGAGTTGAATCCTGATAATACAAACGCGACTGAAATGTTAAGGCAGTTGAAATAACAAAAGGTATCAAGAACAAAAACGTGTGCCAAAACAAACAGTCTAATTTGAGAGTATCAAAAACGACGGTTTTTGATACACTTTCTGTGGATGTAAAACTACCTATTTGAAAGATTCCGACAATGAAATCAATAATTACTTATTCATAAACCCTAATTACTTCACCGCTAATAAATCCTTCAATACATTTTAAATAGGCATTTATTACTCTATCCATTGATATGGGTTTATGACAAGGAAAATAATCTTTATACTTTTCAAAGGAATCTTCGACTAATCCAAGCGAGACCACATTTATTCTAAAATCATTCTCAATTTCTAAATTAACAGCTTTCACGAAACTATGTATTGCTCCATTTACCATTGCAGCACTTGTTGTCATCTTTACAGGATTGTCTGCTAAAATTCCTGTTGATAAAGTGATTGAACCTTTCGGATTTAAATAATTCTTTCCAATCCGCACTAAGTTAACTTGTCCCATAAGTTTGCTTTTTATGCCGATATAAAAATCTTCTTCCGATAATTCTTCAAATTTTGCCCATTTTGCTTCTCCAGCAATGCAAACAATAGCATCTAATTCCCCTATTTCGTCTAAAGCAGTTGTTATTGAATCACAACTTACAATATCAATTAAAACATCGCCAGAGGTTCGACCTCCAATTAATATATTATGCTCTTTTTTTAAGGAGTCAGCAACCTTGCTTCCTATTGTACCATTCCCCCCTATTAACAATATTTTCATTTTCCTTGTTTGACTTATTTTAGTTAAAGTGAAAGTTAATACTATTATTAGTAATACTTAATGGTCAAATACGGCCTCATTCTGGATACACGATCTGTAGGTTCCTACACCTAATTAATCTCAAAAACCTCTCCCAAAACAAACGGGTTAATTTGGGAGTACCAAAAACGTTGGATTTTGAATCGTCTTATTTTGATGCATTTGATGTGTAGATATTAATTATAGGTAAATTATAAATATTTACTAACTTTGCCGATTATATGAATCTAAAAAACTACATATCAGAATTAAAAAGACGCAATGTATTCAAGGCAAGTGTAGTTTATATAGTAGTTGCGTGGATAATAACGCAATTGGCAGCAATTGTTCTACCTACATTTGGTGCACCACCTTTTGTACTAAAAACAATACTATTTCTTCTTATTATAGGTTTTCTACTCAATTTAGTTTTTGCTTGGGCATATGAGCTTACTCCTGAAGGAATTAAGAAGACCAAGGAAGTAAGTCAAAAAAAATCAATTACACCAAAAACGGGTAGTCAGCTTAATAAGGTGATTATTGCTTCTTTGTCCATAGCAGTAATCCTTTTACTATTTAATCAATTTAAAAACACAACAATTAAGCATGCGAAGATTGATGCCGATGGCAGATCAATTGATTTAATAGCAGTGCTGCCTTTTTCCAATACGAAACCAGACCCTGAAACGGATTATTTTGGGTTTGCCATTGCTGATCAGATTATTGGTGACCTGATTTATCTTAAAAACATTATGGTTCGACCTTCCAGTTCGATTCGTAAATATGAAAAACAAGTGATTGATCCTGTTATAGCAGGAAACGACCTTAATGTAAAATATGTTTTGACTGGCAACTATTTAAAGCAGGCTAACATTATTCGCTTGAATGTTGAACTTATTAATGTGATTACAAATGAGATTATATGGCGTGAACCGATAGAAGTTGATTATCATAATACATTTGAGCTGCAAGATATTGTAGCTCAAAAAGTAGTTGATGGAATGAATGTTAAGTTTACACAGAAGGAAATTAATAGAATTGAGAAAAACATCCCAAGTAATCCATTAGCTTATGAGTACTATTTACGTGGTGTTTCATATCCATTTTTAATTGAAGGTAATCACTTCGCAATAGATATGCTTAATAAATCAATTGAAATCGATTCTAATTATGCCCCCGCATATAACGAGCTTGGTCGCAGAATTCATCAAATGGAAACATTTGGATACCAAACTCCAATAGAAAATAAAAGGCCGGAAGATTATTATTTAAAAGCATTATCCATCAATGATGAGTTGATGAGTGCACTTTCTAATTTAGCTAATATTTATACTGAGACTAATAAATCCGAGGAAGCGGTGGAACTCACAAAACAGATGCTGGAAATTAATCCGAACAATGCCGAAGCCCATTTTTCTCTGGGATATATCTATCGTTATGCCGGAATGAATAATGAATCTATATATGAGATGGAAAAAGCAATTGCTCTTGATCCTAAAAATCCGGGATTTCGATCTTTAGGTGTTTCATATTTTAGAATTGGAGATTATGAAAAAGCCTTAAAAGCCTTTGAAATCGATAAAGGAAGTACTTACTCTCTTGGATGGCAAGGTTATATACATTTCCGGCAAGGTTATTACAAACAGGCTAATGAATACTTTGATCGTATTATTGCAATAGAGCCGGATGGGTTTTGGGCACGTTCATCATTGTTGTGGAAGGAGATCATGCAAGGGAATAACAAAGAAGGATTGTCCATCTTACATGAATTGGTGCAATCTAATTCATCAGAGGATGCGGAGATGTGGTACTATTGGGCAACTGAATATGCAGTATTGGGCGATAAAAACGGCTGTATTAAATGGTTACAAAGAGCAGTCGATGGAGGATATTTCAATTATCCCTCTATGCTAACGGATTCATTCTTAGATCCTATGAAGGATGATCCGGAATTTCTGAAAATCCTGGAAATAGCAAAGGAAAAATATTTAGCCTTTAAAAAGAGATTCTTTTAGATAGAATCATTAATCCTTATAAACTTCTTAAAGAAAGCTCTGAAATTGCGTTACTTTATGTCCCAAAAACGTGTTCCAAAACAAACGGGCTAATTTGAGTGTACCAAAAACGATGGGTTTTGAAATTCCTACTTACTTGAAGCAGGTCAGTTATCCTCAACCAAAACAGCCAAATATTCGTTGTTTGGGTCGTTTAGCAAATGTACTTTAAACTATACAATGGGACAGTAAATTGTTGATTTTAAACAACATTTCTAAAAAATTCAAGTAATCATAAAATATTTAACACTTCGAAAAGGGAAATCTTGCATACCGACCATAAAACAATCTACGCAGTGCAAAATATTTTGATATCAAACATGTAATATATATTACATTAGAATCGAGGGTGAATTAATAATAGCTGAGGGCATTATGAAAAAAATAATATGTTTCTTTCTTTCATTATCAATTATTTTCGCACAACAGTTACAAAATCCATGTGAAGATAATAATTATTTAGAATTGAAAGACAAAAATATAAGTGAAATGTCAGAATCTGAATATGAATATTTTTCTCTGATGACTAAAAATTGTCAAGAATTTCAAATTATTTTATTATCTGATTCTCTTAAACAAACGAAAAAAATAACGGAGATGAGCTCAGTTCATTCTTCTGAAACAATGGCATCTAATAGAACTTACTTGTGGTTGGGAATTGTGTTTGCTGGATTAATGATGTGGGTAATGGCTGGTGCAATGGATTAGAACTTGTACTGATTATAATACAAAAAGAGGAATTACTAATGCAAAATTTCGATTTTTTTAATCCAACTCATATCGTTTTTGGAAAAGACCGATTAAAAGAATTGAATAATCTTATACCCAAGAATGCAAAAATCCTTGTGCTATTTGGTGGTGGAAGCATAAAAAAATTTGGTACTTTAAAAAAAAGTCACTGATGTTTTAAAAGATCGCAAAATTTTTGAATTTGGAGGAATTGAGCCTAATCCAAAATTCGAGACTTTAATGAAAGCAGTAGACATTGTGAAAAATGAAAACATAGATTTTCTACTTGCTGTAGGTGGCGGTTCTGTTATTGACGGAACAAAATTTGTGAATCTCGCCGCCAATTATAAAGGCAAAAACACCGCAGATCTATTAATCAATACTTCCGCCCTGGGAAAGGTCCAAACAAGTATTTCTATAGGAACAGTTATAACATTACCGGCAACTGGTTCAGAAATGAACAGCGGTGCAGTTATTAGTTATAATCATGGAAAATTCTTTGTTATAAGTCCATTATCATTTCCGAAATTTTCTATATTAGATCCAACTTTAACATTTACACTACCACCTTCACAAATTGCAAATGGCATTGTTGATACATTCATCCATGTAGTAGAGCAATATGTCACATATCCTGCTGAAGGCAGATTTCAGGATAGAGCGGCAGAAGGTATTCTTCAAACTTTAATTGAAATTGGTAAACAAACAATTGATAATCCTGAAGATTATAATGCAAGAGCAAACCTTGTTTGGAGTGCAACTATGGCGCTTAATGGATTAATTGGTTCGGGAGTTCCACAAGATTGGACAACTCACATGATTGGTCATGAATTAACAGCTATGTTTGGGCTTGATCATGGAAAAACCTTAGCTATTTTACAACCATCTGTTTGGCAAGTTAGAAAAGAGAAGAAGAGAGCGAAATTACTCCAATATGCTAGGCGTGTTTGGAACATAACAGAAGGTGATGACGATAGTAAAATCGATTCTGCAATTAATAAAACACGCGAGTTTTTTGAAGACTTAGGTATTAAAACTCATTTATCTGACTATGATATTACTTCTGACAAAATAGATAATGTTATTGTTGCACTTGAAAAACGTGGTATGACAGCATTGTCGGAAACAGGAGACTTGACACCCGATATCAGTCGTGAAATATTAGAGGATGCTTTATAAAAATAATGAGGTATAATTTAATGATTTAAAAGTTGTTATTTTTAAATGAAATTTGGCAAGCAACTGACGTGCTCCCCAAAGTTGTACCAGTGTAACTATCTTGTTTCAAAAACGTGTCCCAAAACAAACGGGCTAATTTGTGTGTACCGAAAACGTTGGTTTTCGGAAAGAATTTTCTGTATATGCGAATCATTTAGAATAGTTTCTCATAACAAGTAATATTGGTGTAGCTTATATAAATAAAAATCAATTAGATAATTATCATATCTAACTTTTATAACTATTGAATATTACATTATTCTACGACGAATATTTAATTTGTATTATACATAATATTATTATATTCGAATAATAATAATACAATATAAATACTAGTTAGGTGGCTAAAGTGAACCATTCTAAGGAGAAATGGTAATCTAAGGGAGAGGAGATGCAATGGAATATCTGGATGTCGACAAGCTGAGAGAGGAGTTCAACCGCGCCAGCGCGTCAGTGAGAATCGTCTCCGTTTTCTCACCCACATGACCGGTGTGCCAGTACGGACAAGGTGTTGTCCGCAGACTCCTCGAGGAATTCAGCGTCGACAAGCTGAAGGGATTTACTATTTGGCTCCCGATGATGCAGAACGACAGCATTGAGCGAGCCCGGATGGAGGCGGCACCCTTCGAAGGCTTGCACGTGGTCCATGCCTGGGACCCGGAGCGTAAACTCGGTCATTTGTTCACGAAGACGCTGAGACTTCGTTCCACGGTGTGGGACTTCTATTTTCTCTATGCATCAGGAGTGCTGTGGGAAGGAAACGTGCCGCCCCAACCAACTTTCTGGATGCATCAACTTCCCTCTGAGTCCGGAGCAGATCGGGACCTTGTCTTGTACCCCACGAGATTTTCGCAGGAGCTGCTCGCACTACTTGGAGACGGAGCTAAACCTATCCATACGAGCCGTGATGACCTGGGCCTTGATCTCCATTGGGATGGTCTCCTGAACTTGACCAGGGAAAGAGCTGAGTACACCCTCCGAGACGTACGCGATGCCTTCGAGGACTCGAAGGCCGAGAGGCGGCAGATATGACCCTGGCCGTAGTAGCTAGTCTAGTAGTTGATCTGACAGGAGTATGGAGCGATGGTCATGTCGAAGGATGAACAGTTCGATTTAGTTGTAATCCGATTAATCAAATTGAGATGATATATTCATCAACAGTACAACATTCTATGGAAACAGCGTTATACCATCGGAAAACTGCAAAATGAATAATAATTTGCACATCGACTGTCATGAATGCGGCATAAAAGGGAGCAAGGTAAAGACGTTGACGCTGCAAACTTTGCTCAGGCCGCGATACTTGTATTTGTTGACACACGACCAGTATAGATTTTGTGTCACCGGTGATTGCGACACGGTATATTATTCTGAAAATAGTGACCAGGTATTTTACAAGGACGCACTTCGTGTTCGTGTAGGTATTAAGGAAAAAAACAATCCTCGACCGGTGTGTTACTGTTTCAATCACAATATTGAAAGTATTGAACTGGAAATTGGAGCAACTGGCAAAAGCACTGCTTCGGAAGATATCAAAACCCGTCTTCAGGATGGGTGCTGGTGTGAAACAAGAAATCCTCAGGGTCGCTGCTGCGTTGGACTGGTCAGGCAGATAGAAAAAAACCTTATGGCTACAACGAACTTTTCAAAATCGGAGGATACAGAACGTCAGTAAAACTGCTGTTCCGTCTAAAAGGAGCCTAGTGTGAACAACTCAACACCAGATTTTTCCCTTAAAGTAGACGGTGCGGAAGGGGTTTGCCCGGGGGGGCGAAAAATACGCGATAGAGAATATCGCCGAATGAAAAATCCCGGTCATTCTCGTTGATATAGCACAAAACGATGAACATCACTGGGTACGTTTGGAAGCAATTAAAAAAGTAACAAACCAAGAAGTACTTACTAAGGTGGCAAATAATGACGAAGATGAAAGAGTACGTAAAGCTGCAAAGAAATTACTCGAATAATATACTTTTTTATAAACGTTAGCATTATCTAGTGATTCGCGACTTCAAATAATTTTTCATGATAAGGTTTTGGTAAGTTATGTTGATAAAGGTCGTTTCCGTATGCCCCTTGCAGATTATACGGGTCGTTATGTGATAATTGTGACTAAACATTATTGGTTGTTGAATCATTGCCTTGGATTTCGATTGTTGGTGTGTTATTTTGACTGCGACAACAGAACACTTTTTATAATAAAGTTGAGCAAAACTAAAAGGAGCCTATTAAAATGGTAAACGAAATAGAAGAGAAAAAAGTAGCTTTTGTAAAAGTAGTTGAAGAAAGTGAAGCTACAGGAAAAGTCAAGGATACTTATGAAGATATCAAAAAGACCCTTGGAATTGATTTTATTCCAAATATGTATAAGGCAATGGGAAATAATCCGGAGTATTTAGATATTACTTGGAAAAAAATCCAGACCGTAATGACAAAACAGGGAAAGTTAGATAGCAAAACAAAAGACATTGTTGCTCTTACAGTCTCTATAATGAGCGGATGTGATTATTGCATTGGTGTCTATAATGAAACAGTAAGACACGCTGGATTGGATGACGAAGCTTTAACAGAATTGTATTCGATTATTGATACTTACGCTGGACTTAGCAGGCTAAATATCGCATGGGGAGTTAAACCAGATAAAAAACCATGGTATGGTTGCGCGGGGAAATAAATAGTAGTGAAATGACAACTACTAAGTAAATGTTGTTGAAATAATTCAAGTAAAAGTATCTAAATAGAAGCCCTACTTAATTGCAGGGCTTTTTGTCCCAAAAACGTGTCTCAAAACAAGCGACCAAATTTGAGGGGATTAACTACGGTAGTTTTTGGAATTTCTACTTACTTGAACGGGGGTAGTGTGTTGTTGTGAGAAAAGGACACACAGATTCTAAAAATATTTTTTCCTTTTGTATTTCGATGTATATTAATATAAGCTGAAGTATAAAAAATGAGGGAGTAATTTTCATCGGAGTATCTCGTTGTTAAAACAAGTAATTGAAATTTAGGTTTAAATTACCCAACTGATCAATACCCGGCGCTACATGGATTTTTGCATTATGACGTTCAGCAGAATACCCCGCATCAAATGCGCTAATTGTCTTGATTACAAAATAACCTGAAAGCAGGTAGAGAAATTCTCTTTTTTCCGAATCTGTCCATCCATCCCGTTCATCTTCCCATGAATGATGCCACCTGCCCGATAAAAGGATAATTCCTGGAATAGTTATTGCCACTTCCAATGATGTATAGATGATTCCACGCTGCCAGTCTCCGGTATAGAACTGACCTAATGCTATCGGCATTGGCTGGAGAGACAACCCTACCGCAACTCCGGGATTTAGTTTACCTGATTCCGATTTCAGGAAACCGTGACTTCCCATTCCCATTTGGGCGTTTCCGACGGCCGGAACGATGATACCAAGAACCAATACTAACACTTTGATTTTCATAACGCTTCCCTTTTTTGCCAATTGAATAATATTTCAAAAAATGACCATATTCCTAATTTAATAAAACCCGGAGCAACTGATACCTACAAATTATGTTTTATCCGTACGCGTGCAGACCACCAAAGAAATAGTTACCATAGAATGTAATAAATATCATTGATGTGCCAATAATCGATAATATCGCTAAGCGACTCCCTTGCCAATCGCGATTATAGCGTGCATGCAATACAGCGGAATAGAAGAACCATACCAATAAAGATCCAACTTCTTTGGGGTCCCAACTCCAGAAAGTCCCCCAAGCCTGCTCGGCCCAAATCGCTCCGGCGAAAAGAGCTCCG
>SDBT01015788.1_pt1 | contig 11990 bp, 9 predicted proteins | sample 2277101 | NCBI WGS metagenome assembly SDBT01 (sample SAMN10404973, study PRJNA504765) | marine sediment metagenome | isolation source: marine sediment core GS10_PC15, 103 cmbsf | place: Arctic Ocean: Southern Knipovich Ridge | collected 2010
GGGGAGGCTCACTTATAATGACGCTCGTCCCCTTGCGTCCAGAGAAAAGCCTCAAACGAAGAGATCGAGGAGGGAACAATGTTATTGTCCGAACGAATCAGGACTATCAAGCCGTCGCCTACCTTGGCCATGAATGCAAAGGCATTGTCGATGAGAGCAGCGGGCGTTGATGTTATCAGCTTCGGTGTGGGAGAGCCCGATTTTGACACCCCCAAACACATCAGGGAGGAGGCTATACGGGCCATTGAAGAGGGGTTTACCCGATATACAGCCGTAGGCGGTATTCCTGAGCTTAAAGATGCTATTATAGAAAAATTCCGGCGCGACAACGATCTCAGTTACGAACCTGATGAGGTCATGGTTTCCTGCGGAGGAAAGCATGTTCTCTACAACCTGGCTCAGGCCTTCTTAAACCCAGGCGATGAGGTGATCATCCCGGCTCCGTACTGGGTATCTTATCCACCGATTGTCATCCTTGCTGGTGCCAGTCCCGTGATTGTCGGAACACAGGAAGCAGACGATTTTAAATTGTCGCCAGAGTCTCTCGAGAAGGCCATTACGCCTCGAACAAGACTCTTGATTCTAAACAGCCCTTCCAACCCGACCGGTTCGGTCTACACCGAATCCGAGTTAAGAGCCTTGATTGAGGTCATCTTAAAATATAATATTTGGGTCATTTCAGACGAAATCTATGAAAAACTTATTTTTGACGATAGACCCTTTCACAGTGTCGCCCAGCTAAGTGAGGAGGCAAAATCTAAGACCTTTGTTGTGAATGGGGTATCTAAGACGTATGCCATGACGGGCTGGCGTATCGGATATGTGGCCGGACCCCGTCAAATCATGGCAGGGATGACCAAGATCCAGAGCCAGAGCACCTCAAACCCCAATTCGATAGCTCAGAAGGCTGCGGTTGCGGCCCTGAACGGACCCCAAGATTCCATTGAGGCCATGGTCGAGGCTTTTGTCAGCCGGCGAGAATACCTATTGGAGCGATTGAATGCTATAAAAGGGGTCCACTGCAATGTACCTGGCGGGGCCTTCTATGCATTTCCCAATTTCAGCCATTATTTCAATGCGGAGACGGAAGGAAGAGCAATAAAGGGCTCTGTCGACCTTTGTGAGTACCTTTTGACCGAAGCCCGGGTGGCCCTCGTACCGGGGATAGCCTTTGGTGATGACAGTTTTATGAGATTTTCGTATGCAACAGGTCTTGAAACGATAAAGGAGGGGCTTGATAGGATAGAGAGTGCTCTCGGCAAGTTGGTTTAACCTAACGTTGCAAAAGTCGAGGATGCCGTAGATCCAAGGCGTCAAGGGTGAAGCTGTAGTAATTTACCGCGAACGCTTGACAACGCAGGAGATGCGGGATTATCCCGCTTAAAGCGGGAAGGGTAGACAACAGGCCAAACGAGGCGCTGTTCAAGGATTTTACCGGGAGTGATTTCTTCGATGAACTTGAGGCGGGGGACAACTTGTTGACATTATTGCTTCTCTTATCTTGTTGGGGTGTTGTTTATGCAACATTAGGTTTTAGTCAATGGTCAGTGGCCACGTGATTATGATCCGTTTTTCTCATAACCAGTGACCAATGACCATTGACGAATGACTGAGTCGAGGTCTATCGACCCTTTCTCTTGGACGCCTTGAGGGGATTGATCTTGGTATTCTTGACCTGGGTTTCCTTCGCAGCATGGGTGGCAAAGTTGCAGTCCCCATTTTTCCACTTGACCGAAGGATCCGGATAGGCTGTGCAATACCAGCCGGAAGAAAACTCTGAAGCGCGGTTACATCCATGGCATTCCTCCACGATCGGGTGGCAACCGCCACCATTAAAAGAACAACCCTTCTTTGTCATAAAAATGCATTCCAAGCTTTCCTTTACAGTAGTACAATTCATCGGAATCACCCCCTTTCCATTTGATGATTTCGCTAACCGGAAGCATAAAACCTGAAATATATATCAACGCATTTTGAACTTGTCAACAAAATTTTGGACGCCCCGGACTCTCTGAAGAGGGCAATTTTCTTCTGAACGCATCGGGACAATTGGCGAAACGCATCTGAACAATCAGCCGAACAGGAAGCTCCTCTTGTTTTCAATAAATGTTTATGATAAATTAAAAATATAAAGCGTAGTTGGGCGTCGTTACATGAAACATCCGATCAATCACAGAGCGAGGTGAACTATGCCGGTCTATCAGTGGAAGGGAGAAGACAGGACGGGAAAAACCCAGAAGGGTGAAACAGAGGCCCCTCACGAGCATGCAGTGCGCGCGCAGCTGCGTCGCATGCAGATAAGACCTACCAAAGTAAAGGAGAAGGGCAAGGATCTTTTTGAAAATGTCGCCTTCTTCCAGCCCAAAGTGAGGGGGACCGATGTAGTGATCTTTGCAAGGCAATTTGCAACCATGATCAATGCCGGACTCCCACTGATTCAGAGCCTCGATATCCTTCAGTCCCAGCAAGAGAACAAGACCTTTAAGACAGTCCTGAAGAAAATCAAGGACGATGTGGAAGAGGGTCTAACACTTGCAGACGCCTTAGGAAAACACCCAAAAGTATTTGACGACCTGTTTGTTAACATGGTCGCGGCAGGCGAAGTGGGCGGCATCTTGGATACGATTTTGAACCGCCTTTCCGCTTACATGGAAAAGGCTATGAAGCTTAAGAGAATGGTCAAAGGAGCCATGACCTACCCTGTTATCGTCCTTGTTATTGCTGTCGTGGTCGTCGCTGTGATCTTGATCTTTGTCATTCCGGTTTTTGAGAAGATGTTTGCTGACTTTGGGGGGACGCTTCCCGTCCCCACCCAGATTGTGGTAGCCATAAGCGACTTTGTCAAAGGGTATGTCATTTATATTATTATCGCACTCGGGATTTTTGCTTATGCATTTAAGCGGTTTTATTCCACTGAAAAGGGGCGTGCCTTGGTGGACCACATCTCGCTCAAGTTGCCGGTCGTCGGGCCCCTTCTGCGCAAGGTAGCTGTGGCCAAGTTCACACGCACCATGAGCACAATGATCAGCAGCGGGGTGCCTATCTTGGAGGCACTAGACATTGTGGCAAGGACAGCAGGTAACAAGACCGTTGAGAGGGCTATCTATGACGTCCGTTCGGGTGTCACGCAGGGGCGCACAATGGCAGAGCCACTGGGTGAGAGCGGGGTATTTCCATCCATGGTCGTGCAGATGGTGGCAGTGGGGGAACAGACAGGAGCTTTGGACGCCATGCTTGGAAAGATAGCCGATTTTTACGATGACGAGGTGGATGCCGCAGTTGAGGGTTTGACCTCCATGATTGAGCCCTTTATGATGGTATTTTTGGGTGCTACGATTGGTGGACTGGTTATTGCCATGTATTTGCCGATCTTTAAGATGGCAGGCGTGGTTGGCGGATAGAGAAGTGACTGGAGTTGCTTCTGAGGAACGGGCTTCACATGACGTTTTGTTTGGAAGACTCCAGTGGTTGATGTTTTGGCGAGTCATATTTGTTACCGTTCTTCTGGGCTCAAGCATCCTGGTCCAATTCAAGGAGCGTGAATCCCTTGCCCCCCCTCTCTTGGTCCTTTATGGGCTGATTGCAGCTGTCTATCTCCTTACCTTTGCATACATTGTAATCTTTAAACGACTTGGCCCCAGTTTCAAATTTGCCTATGTCCAAATCGGGCTGGACACCATGTTTGTCAGTTTGCTGATATATGCAACTGGCAGCATTGATAGCGTTTTCCCCTTCCTTTACTTGGTGGTTATTGTCTACGCCAGCATCTTTCTCTACAAGAGGGGAAGCCTGATCATGGCAGCTCTTTGCAGCGTGCAGTATGGGGTCATGATAGACCTGGAATATTACGGAATTCTGAAACCGTTTTATGATACGGCCGGCCTGGGTGTGCAGGAACACGAGGGGTCATACGTGCTTTACAAGATCCTTATGACCATAGTGGCCTGCTTCCTGGTTGCCTTTCTGAGTAGCTCCCTGGCGCAGCAGACCCTCAGAACAGAGAGAGAGCTTAAGGCGAAACAAAAAGACCTGGAACAGCTGGAGGCCGTTAGTGCTAGTATTATACACAGTATTGACAGCGGGCTTCTTACGTTGAACTCTGAAGGTATTATAACCACCTTTAACCGTGCAGCCGAGGTGATATCCGGATTTAGTCGGGAAGAAGTGTTGGGAAGGCCTTTGTCAAGCACCTTCCCGGATGTGGTGGAGCACGTGACCTCATCAGATGCTTCTCTCAAGAAGGGGCCATACCGTTATGAGATGGAGTTCAAGAGAAAAGACGGGTCAATCGGCTATTTGGGTTTTTCTATGTCTTTGTTGAAGGAGCCTTATGGAAAGTCTATAGGTAACTTGCTAATTTTTCAGGATTTAACCGCATTCAAGAACATGGAAGATCATGTCAAGAGGGTGGAGAAGCTGGCTGCCGTTGGCGAGATGGCTGCCGGTATTGCCCATGAAATGAAGAATCCCCTAGCATCCATGAGCGGCTCGATCCAATTGCTAAAGAAAGGGGTAGACATCACTCCCGTGTCCAACAAGCTGATGGATATTGTGCTGAGGGAAACGGACCGGCTTAACGCCCTGGCAAATGATTTCCTCCTCTTTGCACGTCCCACATCAGACAAGATAGAACCTGTGGAACTGAGTTCAGCCGTTGCGGACACGCTGGAGCTCTTTAGAAAAAATGGCATTTGGGAGAACAAGATTACCGTGGTCCAAGATCTTGCACCCGAGGTGTGGACAGAGATGGACTCAAGGCACACACACCAGATCATGTGGAACTTGCTTTTGAATGCTGCTGAGGCTATTGATGAGACAGGGACCATACAAGTCTCCTCGATGGTTGCAGAAGATATGGTTGAAGTGACTGTAAAAGACGATGGCTGTGGTATGTCCAATGAGACGATAAGCAGAATCTTTGATCCCTTCTTCACGACCAAGACCCATGGCACTGGCTTGGGACTTTCTGTTGTTTACAGGCTTCTGGAATCTTACAATGGACGCATGGACGTTGAAAGTCAACAGGGCCAGGGGAGCATCTTCACCATATACCTCAAGAGAATAGACCCACCGGGCCTTTTACCTTGACACCTCCAGGCAAATACGTTAGCTGAACTGCAACAGCGAGCGCATTCCCCGTCCCTATTTATCTCGATTTATCCCAATTTATTGAGACAAATCGGAATTACAGGGAGATTAAATCACATATTGTGGATCAAATAACGATGACGGCTTTGTAAAAAGTCCATCTGCGGCGTTGCGCTTCATCCCCGCCCTGTTAAATTCTCGCTACGCGAGACGGCGGAGCCGATTTAACAGGGTAAATCATTGCGACGTACACTAAGTACGCCTCATTTCTCAAGATGGCGCCTGGCGGCTTGAAGAGAGGGCGCCTGACGGCTTTAAAAGAGGCGCGCGCCTTGCATCTGAAGCTTTTTACTGTGCCGTCTGTTTGCTGACTTTTAACGAGTTTGTGAAGCCTCCCCGCCCTGAAGGGCGGGGGTTCTACGCGCCCGGTAAGGAAGATAAACATTCTTGTATAGCTCCCCTTTACCCCGCCCTGAAGGACGGGCGTTCTGCCTTACGGCAGCACTTCGTGCGCGGGGAGCGAGCCGGTCAACGGTTTGTGAAGATATATAACAATTTCGGAGAGGATCTCGTTGCCTCATGGACGAAACCAGTGAAGTAATCCGCCAGCGACGTGAAAAGGCAAGGGCTATAGCTGATCAGAATATTGAGCTTTATCCCAACGACTTCAAGGTGTCACACGCGGTTGATGCTGTAAGAAAATACATTCATCAGCTGAAAGAAGGCGAGGAGAGTACCACAATGTTTGCCATGGCAGGCCGCATCATGGCACTCAGAGGTTTTGGGAAGGCGACCTTCATTCATTTTAGAGATCATACCGGACAGCTTCAGGCGTACATAAAACGAGACGAAATTGGCAAGGAGCAATACGCCTTGTTCAAACAGTTTGATGTTGGCGACTTTATTGGGATTAAAGGAAATGTGTTTCAGACGAAGACAGGTGAGTGGACCCTTTTTGCCAAGGAGATTCGACTCCTTTGTAAGGCTATTAGACCGCTTCCGGAGAAATTCCACGGGTTGAGGGACCCAGAAAAACGGTACCGCCAGAGGTACCTTGATCTCCTCATGAACCCGAATGTTCGTGATATATTTATCAAGAGGGCCCGTATAATTGAAGCCTTCCGGAATTTTCTCTTGGAGAGAGGTTTCTTAGAGGTTGAGACTCCCATGATGCAACCCATACCTGGGGGTGCGGAGGCAACTCCTTTTAAGACCTTCCACGATGCCCTTGGGATGGAGCTTTTTTTGCGGATTGCACCAGAGCTTTACTTGAAGAGACTGGTGATAGGCGGGTTTGACCGGGTTTTTGAAATTAATCGTAGTTTCAGAAACGAGGGAATCTCAAGCCGGCACAATCCCGAGTTTACCATGTTGGAGTTTTATCAAGCCTACGCAACTCACGAAGACCTGATGTCCCTGACCGAGGAGATGTTTCGATTTGTGACACAGCGGGTTTTGGGAGAGACGCACTTTACGTATCAAGGGAATGCGATCGATATGACCGGGCCATGGCGTCGGTTAACGCTGAAAGATGCTTTGAGCGAACTGGGTGGCATTGAACCTTCTATGTGGAATGATCGACAACGTTTGCTCGATTTTGCCAGATCAGAAGACGTTGATATTAAGAAAACAAGGCGAGTCGGCAATATCCTGATGAAACTATTCGATGTGTTAGTAGAACCGAAGCTCATTGAGCCGACGTTTGTGGTGGGCTATCCTGTAGAGATTTCCCCTCTTGCTAGGAGGAGTAGTTCGGACCCTGACATGACGGAGCGATTTGAACTCTTTATTGGAGGACGGGAGATTGCTAACGGGTTTTCGGAATTGAACGATCCAGTTGACCAAGAAAGGCGCTTCTTGGATCAAGTAGCGAACCGAGAGGCTGGTGACCAGGAAGCTCACTATATGGATGAGGATTACGTGGTAGCACTAGAATACGGCATGCCATCGACGGCCGGCGAAGGTGTTGGGATCGATCGATTTGTAATGTTGCTAACCGACGCCGCCTCTATACGTGAAGTCATCCTTTTTCCTCAACTAAGAAAAATCGGTCCCCAGAATCAATAACCCATGTTGATCCCGGATTCCCAATACGGGCCGGAGCAGGGCATCAGGCATGAGGCCCGTGTCAGTAAATGCGTAAACGACGAATAGCGAATAACAAACAACGAGCAACGAATCATGTCGTTTGAATTTTTTGTTGGTCTTCGATATCTTCGGGCCAAACGAAAGCAGGCCTTTATTTCGGTCGTCACATTCATTTCCGTTGCAGGGGTGACGCTTGGGGTAATGGCCATGATGGTCGTACTGGCAGTAATGACCGGATTCGAGAAAGACATCAAGTCCAAGATATTGGGGGCAAACGCTCATATAAGGGTCATGAGCCGCGACGGCAAGTTGGACAAACATGAGGAAGTAATGACAGGGATTGAGGCTGTGGAGGGGGTAATGGCTTCGGCTCCTTTTATTTACAGCCAAGTCATGCTCCGTCGCGGTTCAAGTGTCTCCGGGGCTATCCTGAGAGGAATTGATCCTTCCCGTGCTGGACAGGTGGTGGACATAGAAAGGAGTGTGAAAGACACTGATTTGCGGGCCCTGACAAGAGCAGCCGCTTCTCAAACCCACGCAAAAGAGGGAAGGGAGGCGGCACCACCCGGCATCATCCTGGGAAAGGAGCTTTCCCTGCTGTTGGCCGCCTATCCGGGAGACGAAGTATACGTTGTATCCCCCTTTGGTGGAAGCCTGACACCCATTGGAGGTCGCCTACCTCATATGAAGAAGTTCAAGGTGGTGGGCCTTTTTGATTCAGGCATGTACGATTATGACACGTCCTTTGCCTATGTTTCAATTGAAGCGGCGCAACAGCTCCTCAGACTGGGGCGGTCGGTTCATGGCATAGAGGTTAAGGTGGATGACATTTACAATGTTGATAAGGTATCAAAATCTATTCTCAAACGCGTGGGGAGTGCATATTGGACACAGGACTGGATGCAGATGAACAAGAATTTTTTCTCAGCCCTTAAGCTGGAAAAGACCGTGATGTTTATCATCTTGGTCTTGATTATTCTTGTGGCTGCTTTCAACATCATCAGCACCCTGATTATGATGGTCATGGAGAAAAACAAAGATATTGCCATACTCAAATCTATGGGTGCCACTAGTAAAAGCATCATGAAGATTTTCATGTTGGACGGTCTTGTCATAGGTGTAGTAGGTACCATCCTCGGAATAATGGGAGGGAGTGCGCTTTGTTTTCTGTTAAAGCGGTATGAGTTCGTGAAACTTCCGAGCGATGTCTACTATATCTCTACGCTTCCCGTTAAGGTGCAGGTGGTCGACGTGACCTTGATAGCCCTGTGTGCCGTTGCTATCAGCTTTTTTGCTACTCTCTATCCCGCGTATCAGGCGTCCAGATTGGACCCTGCAGCAGCCATCAGGTATGGATAACAAGCAGCCATTAATACGTGCCACGGATGTCCGGAAATCCTTTATTACCAATGGTAATCGTGTGGATGTGTTACGAGGTGTGGACCTGGACATTCACGAGGGTGAAATGGTAGCCATTGTAGGGGCTTCAGGTGTGGGTAAGTCGACTCTTCTCCACGTACTGGGTACTTTAGAGCGACCGGACCACGGTGAGGTCTTCTATAAGGGAGAAAGCGTTTTCAGTTACGATGAGTCCAGGCTTGCCTCTTTTCGTAATCAGACCATCGGTTTTGTGTTTCAATTTCACCACCTGCTGCCAGAATTCAATGCCCTAGAGAACACTATGATGCCCGCCTTAATTAAAGGCGTGAATCCCAAAGAGGCCTGTGAGCGGGCTGAAGCTATCTTAAGTCGGGTGGGCTTGGGGGATCGCCTCAGACATTATGTTGGGGAACTGTCAGGGGGCGAGCAGCAAAGAGTGGCAGTAGCCAGATCTCTGGTACTAAAACCATCGATCCTGTTGGCAGACGAACCTACTGGTAATCTGGATGCCAGGACTGGTGAGTCAATACATGATCTTTTGATTTCACTGAATCGTGATGACGGCGTTACAGCGGCGGTGGTCACTCATAATATGAAGTTAGCAGAAAAATTGTCTCGCAGTGTGACACTTGTGGACGGTAAAGCATTGCCAGTAGACTGAGGAGAGTATGTTGAGGAAACTGTTATCGTGTGTATTCATATTGCTGCTTTATGGCGCCAGCGCAATGGCCCAAGAGGAGGTTCGTGTTGTTGTCCTTCCGTTCGAAGTTCATGCACCCGAGAGGCTTGACGACTTAGTGGGGCAGATCAGGGGTCTTGTTGAAAAGCAACTTGAAGAGGAAGGAGTGGTGTTAGTAGAGAGTGGCGAATCACTTGAAGGGCTGCGCGGCACCGAGGAAGGCGGCCTGAACCGTTTACGGACATTGGGGCTCAACGTGGGGGCGGATTTCATAATATGGGGTAGTTTTACCAAGATTGGTGAACGCTTCAGTCTGGATGTAAAGGTTATGGAGTCATATGGGGATGCTCCTCCAGAGCCTGTTTATGTGGAAGGGGAGGGTCTTGAGACCCTGCTCGACTCTGTTCAAAGAGTGGCAATGGCCCTTGGCATGAAGGTATTCAAGCGGGAAAAGGTGGCAGAGGTCATAGTCACAGGGAACAAACGGATAGAATCTGAAGCGATCAAGAGAATCATGACAACCAAGGAGGGAGATATCTATCTGGCAAAGCATCTGCAGGATGATCTCAAGTCAATTTACAAAATGGGATATTTTGCTGATGTTCGCGTGGAGGCCTCCGACACCTCGAAAGGCAAAGTGGTGACTTTTCGGGTTGCTGAAAACGAAACCATTCGCGACATCGGAATCAAGGGTAACAAGAAGTTCGATGATGAAGAAATTAAAGATGTCATCAGTGCCAAGTCGGGCTCCATTTTGAACATAAACAGGCTACAAGGCGACCTGCGGCAGATCGAAAATATGTACAAAGAAAAGGGGTATCATCATGCCAAGGTGGCTTATGAGACAAAGGCTGTGCCGGAGGATCGGACTGACATTGATTTTGTGATCGAAGAGGGTGAAAAGGTATTCGTAAAGACGATTTCTTTTGAAGGTAACAAGGCCTATGACGGCGAGAAACTGAAGGACTTGATGAAAACCAAGGAGAAAGGTTTCTTCTCATGGTTTACGTCTTCAGGAGATCTGGATCATGAAGTCTTGGATCAGGACGTATCCAAGATAGCCGCATACTATCATAATCATGGCTACATTCAGGCAAAAGTGGCCGAGCCAAAGCTGACGTATGAGGGGGAGGAGATTTTTGTAAACATCAAGATAGATGAGGGGCCCCGGTTCCAAGTCGGCAGGGTGGACATTGACGGGGACTTGATTCAGCCCAAAAGCGAACTGCTTGAAAAGATTAAGATTACGAAGGAAAAGATATACAACCGTGAGGTTATACGAGAAGATGTTTTGACGCTTCAAGACATATACTCAGATGCAGGTTATGCCTATGCAGATGTTTCACCACGCATTGAGCAGGACTCCGAGAAGCTTACGGCAGATGTCACATATCTGATCAACAAGGGACCGCCGGTCTATTTTGAAAAGATCATTATCACGGGTAATACCAAAACCCGTGACAAGGTTATTCGCAGAGAGCTGAAGGTGTATGAGCAGGAGCTGTTTAGCGGCAAGCGCTTAAGGCGAGGGATACGAAATCTTTACCGTCTCGATTTTTTTGAAGATATCAGGGCAAATACCACTAAGGGAACTGCTGACGACAAGATGACCCTGAAGATTGATGTGACAGAAAAACCCACAGGTGCTTTTAGCTTTGGCGCTGGATTCAGCTCCATGGACCAACTGTTTATGGTGGTTTCGATTGCACAGAGAAACCTGTTTGGACGGGCTCAGGTACTGAATCTGAAGGCCCAGCTAGGCGAAACAAATAGTAGGTATACACTGAGCTTTACTGAACCATGGCTCTTTGATATTCCCCTGTCGGGAGGTTTTGATCTTTACAACGCGATCCGGGACTATGATACCTATGATAAGGACAGTGTCGGGGGCACCATTCGGTTTAGCTATCCGGTTTTTGATTACACGCGGGTATATCTTTCCTATAACTATGACAAGTCAGAAATCAACAACCTCACTGATGACGCTTCATCCGAGATCGAGGAGTGGGAAGGAGAAAGTGTCGGCCACACCTTGACTACTGTTTTGCGCCGCGATTCAAGGGACCGCATTTTCAATCCTACTGAAGGCTCTGACAACAGCATAACGGTCAAGCACGCGGGAGCGCCTTTTGGCGGCGATATTGGTTTCACGAAGTATATTGCAGACTCTGGATGGTATTTCCCCCTTTTCTGGGATACAGTTGGGCTACTGCATGGCCGCACCGGGTATATACATGAGGATGCGGTTGGAGAGGTCCCTACGTGGGAGCGTTTTTACTTGGGCGGCATGAACTCGGTCCGGGGTTATAGCTGGAGGGAGATTAGCCCCAAGGATCCCGATACCGGCGATGAGATCGGCGGCGAGAAAATGGTGCAGTTCAACGTGGAGCTTATAATTCCGATTGTAAGAAAAGCGGGTCTGATGGGGGTCCTTTTCTATGATACAGGCAATGCCTATGACAATGGAGAAGATATAGATCTCTCAGACCTGCGGAAGAGCGTTGGCTTTGGTGTCCGATGGTATTCCCCACTTGGGCCCATGCGTTTGGAGTATGGGTACATTTTGGAGACTGATTCGAGAGGTGACGGTGAGAAAGGTGACGGTGGTTGGGAGTTCACAATGGGGATGGCGTTCTAGAAGCCATTTCAAAACCTCCCTTATCGCCGGTTCGCGGCTTTTGTAAAGCGCTAAGCTTGCTACGCTAAGCCTTGAAAACTCGGGCTAACGCCCTCAAACAGTTCAAGGTTTTAACGC
>SDBT01015789.1_pt1 | contig 11990 bp, 8 predicted proteins | sample 2277101 | NCBI WGS metagenome assembly SDBT01 (sample SAMN10404973, study PRJNA504765) | marine sediment metagenome | isolation source: marine sediment core GS10_PC15, 103 cmbsf | place: Arctic Ocean: Southern Knipovich Ridge | collected 2010
TGAATTTTCATTAGTTACTGATCTTATCGTTGGTATGCTAGAGTCTCCAATTGGGCAAGATGCAGAAGATTGGTTAATCTTTTTTCCCGATGCAGAAGAAGATTGGTTAGTTGATGATTTAGAGGATGAAGATTGGGGAGTAGGTATTTTTTCCACTACTGTATATGATGCTTCAATTATAGGTTCATTAGACGGATATAATCAATATCAAGATCAATTTGAGATACTAGAAGAACGGGCTGATATCGTAGATGCTGAATTAGACGAAACTACTGGTAGATCACGATATTTCACTTGTTATAACAATGGTACATATCATATAATTAGGATTGAAGCGTTGCTAATAGGCGAGTCATTTCATTTGAAAGTTGTTGATATGACTCCGCGGCCCGCTGGAAGGGTTTAATATGATAAAACGCGTTCAGATAATTGGTCATACTGTAACTCCTGCTAATGCTTTTCTTGGAAGAGCACGTGAAGTTACAGTTAATACTACTGCTAATGCTATGCGTGTTCATGATGGTGCAACTGTTGGAGGATTTGAACAAGCTCGTCAAGATATGTCCAATGTGCCAGCGGCTACTGCTGTTATTGATGGTAAAATGACTGCCGCACAAGCAGCTGATTTAGCTGCATCTAAGACCAGTATTGACGCCCATATTGGTAATACAACTGGCCATCCAATTGTTACATCAGGTGATGACGGATTTATGGCTGCGGCGGATAAAGTTAAGTTAGACGGTATTGAGGCGTTAGCAACAGGCGATCAATCTGGTGCTGAAATTTTAGCTGCATTACTTCCTGTCGATGGTAGCGGTTCTGGCTTAGACGCTGATTTGTTAGACGGATTAAACGGTGCTGTTGCTGGTACTGCTTCTACAGTAATGACTAGAGATGCTAATGGAAGATCACAAGTTGTTAGCCCAAATGTAGCATCTGATATTGCAACAAAAGGATATGTTGATACGCAGATTACCAGTAACGTGCAAATTCCCACTGGTGGTGCTGTTACGATGTTATTTTTCCAAGCCGCTGCGCCAAGTGGTTGGACACAAGATACTTCACATAACAATAAAGCGTTACGGATAGTTTCTGCCGCTGGTGGAGGAAGTGGTGGCGGTGTTCCGTTTGATGTATTATTTGGAACTGGTCAAGTAACTGGTGCACATACTCTTGTTGAGTCTGAAATGCCGGCACATACACATCCAATTACTGGTACTTTCTTTGGTAGTCCTGGTGATGGGCTTTCGGCTGCTGGAACTGGTTCTTTTAATTATGTTGATCCTACTGGAGCAAGTGCTGGTGGCGATGGTAGCCATACACATACACTGACAAATTTAGATTTACAATTTGTTGATATTATCTTCGCAACTAAGGATTAATTCAATGGAAACGATAATCGGTCCTTGTCTCTGTGGTAAACCAGAGCGCGCGGAAGAGCGTGGCGGCGAACAGGTTATGGTACGTTGTCCGAATTACATTAAAATACGAGGCAAAAATCCGCAAGGTACAAATGAATTAGAGCATTGGGGGTGTGCGATTTCTTGGATGCCTATTTTAACATTAGAACTTATTCAGGTAACACGAGGATTGAGTGCTGCTATTGAAGATTTTCGAAATCAGATGATTGTTCAAAATGAAGAGATTATCAAAGAATATAAAGAACAATTGGATAATGGGGAGTCACGTGTAGAGTTATTGACTGGCAGGTAGATGGAAAAATATGTAAAACCATTTGCTGTGCTACTTGCCATCTTTATTCCACTTGCTTCATATATTGGTACTTCGGCTGTTTTGTTTCACCGTGTTAACCAATTGGAACAACAAGATACAACTAAATTAGATGGAAGAATTACTACACAATGGAAACTTATAGCAGAAATACGAGAACGACAAAATCGTTTTCTTGGTGAGTGGGAATTTTTTAGAATTAAAATTAATGATAATGAACAGCAAATTGATGCGTTGAGAGCATTAACTTTTAATCCAGGAAGGAATCAGTAAAATGACAATACCTATAAGTTCTATAATCCAATTAGGTTCTGCTGCCGGTGCTTCTGGTGGTGCTGCGGGCGGTGCTGGTGGCTTACTTGGCGGATTTGGTGAAATTTTTAGCCCGATTACAGATAAATTAACTGGAGAAAATTTTAAAAAAACTCAAGCAAGATTAGCAGGTAATCTTAATACTGCTAAAAATATTGGGCTTTCTATTCCAACAAATTTACCTAACCCCGAAATTGATCCTGGCTTAGGATCTAAGGTTGACACATCAGTATTTGCGCAACTTGCAGATAGTATTATTGAACAAAGTGGTTTAGGAGATTTAATGAAACAATTGAAACCTGCTGAAACAGCCGATGTTAAAAAGACTACCGGGACAAAAAAAACTGATACTGCTAGCGATGCTTCTGCCACACAAGCGACAGCCAAGCCAGTAGGAAAAGCTAAACAATCTCGTGAAGAAGGTCGTTCAAACGTAGAACAATTATTTTTAGATCTAATTAATGGCAATATAGACATAACATTCTAGGAGGAACCAATGGGATTTTTGGAAACCGTCTTCGGTTCTAAACAAACATCGAAACAGGCCACTGACCAGACACAAACAACCACTGGAACTCGAACTACAGATGTTGAAGAAGAACAACGGCAAGAGTCTTTACGATCTGGAGTTTCGACTACCGAACAAGAAACAACACAGCAACAGACCATTCAACAGCTTGACGCTGAAACGCAATCTATTCTTCAAAGTCTTGTCGGAACGCTCAATGAAGGTCTTACAGCTGGCGGAGGAACTATCTTATCGCCGGAAGTTACTGGTGCTGTTTCTGGAAATTTGGATTTTTCAAATCTACTTGCGCAACGTGCTGGTGAAACGGAAGGTGTTATCCGCGATGATACGGAAGGTATTATTACCGAAGCTCGGCGCCAAGGAGAAAATGCCCTTGAATTACAAGGAACAGCATTAGCACGTGGTGCTGGTTCTAACTTAAATTCTATTGTTCAGGCAATTAACGCACAAGGGCGTTCTGATCTAGAAACACAACTTGGCGGTTTACGCGGTCAACTTGGTATCCAAGCGCGGCAAGCCGGCAGTCAAGATCTAGCTACTGCCCTCGGCGCGTTAGTTGAGTCTGCGCGATCTGGAGCAGATATTGAAATTGCGGGGCAAACTGCTGGAACACAGCAGATTGCCCAATTAGCCGAAATTCTTCGTGGCGCAACACAAACAACAACTGGTGCTGTGCAAGCTACTGGTAGAGCAACTCAAGACGAACAAATTACTCAATTACTTGAAGCGCTTCGTAGTTCAGTTGAAGAAACAGATACAACGTCTCGGCTTACTGGAACAACAGATGTTAAACAGACAGGTCAAGACTCTCTATTTAGTAATATTGTTGATGTTGGTACATTGTTTGCTCCCAAGTAAAGGTTAGGATTAGATAAAATGGCAGGATTAATTCCTACAGATACGCCGTTACAAATTGCTCCTATTATTGTTGATAGACCTACGTCTGTTGATAGATTTACGCTTGATTTGTTAAATAGACAAAAACGCGCTATTGATGAAGCAAATGAACGCGCTATTGCAGAAAGTGCTGATGTTGCGACTGTTGAACGTACTGAGACGGACAATTTACTTCTTACTTTGGATCAAGTTAGTAATAGTGTGGAACAAATTAATGTCCGCGCTGATGAAGCATTTAATAATTTAGATCGTATTGATAAATTTCCGCCATTTATTAGTGGTTTTTTGAGTATTTTTGATACTGATTTTAATAAATCAATTCAACGACGTAATTTAACACGTGTTAAATTTGATTACAATGCTGAACAGCAAAAGTTAACAATGGCGCAAAGGCGGAAACAACTTTTAGTTTCCGTTGAACAAGCCGAAGCAACTGCTGCTTCGCAAGAATTAACATTTAACCAACAAGGTTTTTTAAACACGATTACTCTACAAGATCAAGGATTTAAAATTGAAAACAATGTCCGCGAACAACAATTGCGTTTTGCACAAGATCAACCAATTAGTACATTAGAAAATTTCTTAGCTGATCCTTCACTTATTCCAAAAGAATCTGGGCTTCGTGGTAAACCCGGATTAATTAAATTTATACTTAGTTCAAAACAAGCTGTTGCATTTAATTTAACTGCACAAGAATTTGCAATTTCACGTGAACAAAAACGTGTAGCAAAAGAAACAGAACTTGATCAATTTGATACTGTTGAAAAAATTGATGCAAGATTAAAATCTACCATTCCATTTACGGGTGAAATTAATCGTGCTGATTTACTTTTACAAAAACAAAATCTTGTAGAAGCAGCTACTTCAATAGAAGCTATGGAACTTGCTGTTATAGCCGGGAGAAGTTCATTACTTGCGAGTACTAAAAAGACTTTTCTTGCAGCAAGAGATTTGAAAGATTTAGAACAAATGCAAGCAGTTACTAAAAATGGTGTGTTTACTTTTACTACTAAAAACGGTGTTGATATTTCATTTAGGGATAGAGAAATTCGTGAAGCGATTGCCGAACGAAAAGAATTTAATCGTAAACAAGAATTACTTGATGCAGAAAGTGCTGCTGCACAGGCGGATTTGGCGAGTAGTACAATTATACTTGATGAATTAGTTAGAAATATGCCGGGTGTGTTTGAACTTTCCGATCCAAATGCTGATGCTAATGATGTGCCAACTGAAACTTTAGCTCTTTTAGCCGGTATTGATGCGCGGAAAAAAGCACAGACAAATCGTGTTAGATCAAAACTATTAAATGGCGAACCTATAGAGGCATCTGTTACAGTTCTTTCTAATATGTTGAAAGACCAGATTAAAACAGTTAAAGAAGTAATTGACCAACAAGCAGAGAATTTGCCAGATGAAGTTAAACCAGCATTTAAAGAATTTCAACTAACCCGTACTATTAGTGTTGAAAATTCTGTAACTGCGTTAGTAGGTATTGCTGCGGTTGATAATATATTTAATCAAAATCCAATTGTAGATGGTCCTTGGCAAGAACTTTCTAAGCTGTCTGAAGAATTTTTAGCCGACAAATCTACTACAATTAGATTTGGCGGTGAAGATAGATTAAATGTATCACAAGGTAAAACAGATGATGCAGTTAAATTAAAAAAATTGGTAGAAGCATCTAAATTTAGAAAGGGTGTTGTTGATAATGCTTTAGTATTAACAATGGCTATTTCTATTAATGAATTAGCAGAACAAATGGGTGCTCCAACCCCACTTAATCAAGAAGTTCCAGGTGGAGAAGCAGGAGCGCCTGATTTGACGTTAAATCCTTTTTTTGAACTTTTAGATGAACGTACTGGTTTATTATCTACTAGATTTAATTCGGAAGACGGTAGTTTTGATGTAGTTAGTTTTGTTAAATTTACTGCTGAATTAACATTAGGTTTGCAAAAGGTTGGTATTCTATCTCCAGGTGAGACAGTTGCCGGAATGATATTTGATCGTACTCGTGTTGGCGCAAGTGTAGTTTTAGATAAAGCTTTTTCAAATACTGTTTATGGTAAAGCAGTAGAACAAGGTATAATGGGCGGGCGTCAAAATACATCCAGTTTATTATCTACCGTAATCGGTGCTGCAAATAGTTTGGTTGCTCCATCTATTCGTTCAGCTGAAGCTAATAGAGCATCCCTTGACAAAGCAATTGATGTTCTACGACGTAATGAAGAACGTGGTGAAAATAGACAAATGACACAAGAACAAATTGAATTCCTTAATCGAGTTAGACCATCGACCACACCTTTATTCCCCTCTGCTGCTCCAACTAGAAGTGGTAGACAAGGAAGATAACAATGGAACTTAAAGGTATAGTTGGTTTACCCTCAATAGATTATAATGTCCGGTCTAATTTATCTGGACTTGGGGTTAGTGAAGCTACTATTGGAGATGTGCAACCTGATATAACTCGTCAAGAAAGAATTAGCCAATTTGTTACTCTTGGTATTCCTGGAGTTGTTGCCGGATTTGCTGAAACAGTTGGTAATTCATTAGGTGTTACTGAAGATGGTGATATGGAGAAATTTTTAAAAGAAACTTTGCCTACACTTGGAGATTTTTATGGGCGTGAAAAAATACCCTTACAAACTACAGCTGATATAACTGGGTTACTTGTTCCTGGTATGATAGCAATAAAAGCACTTCGGGGCGCTACTGTTTTAGCAAGATTAATTAATGGCGGAAGAAAGAATAGATTATTAGATACTGTATTTCTTCGTTCTGGTAGATTTGAACGCACTATGCAAGCAATTAAAAATCGTAATATTCATTTAGCCAAAGCTGGTGTTACCGACGCATTGACAGATACTAAACGTAGATTGTTGGCAAAACGTGCGCAGAGTACACGAATTAGTGATATTATAAAAGAGAATCTTGCATTTGAAGCTGGTGTTTTTGCTACGATGAATGATAGCCAAACACTTTATCCAGATGAATTTTCTACTTTAGAACTAATTGCATTAAACGCTGCATTTCCCGGAATTTTTGCTGTTGGTTCTTTCATAGCAACTGGTCGGACTTTGCGTGCCGGGCTTGCGGATGTTTCTGAATTTGTTCAACAAGCCAGAAATCCAGCTGGTTTTGAACAGCCAATCGCGCGAGCGGCTACAAGTACAACAGATGGTACTCTCGATGTTGCATTAACAGTTGACGCGCGAAACATTGCTGAACTCGATGGAATTATTGAGAACGCCGCAAATGATTTAACAAGAACTAATTTGAGTAAAGAACAATTAGTAATACGTGGTGATATTAAAATAAATACTTTACTCTTAGGTAGAGCTAAACCATTTGCGTTTACTGCACAAACTAATCTTGAAAAGGGTGAAGTTAAAACTGTTACGGATGCGTTAAATGAAAATGAATTTACGATGTTTGGCGCGGTTTCTATTGATGTATTACCGAAACAGAGAAGTGATCAATTAGAAATTATATCGCAGAGAGGACAATTAATTAAAAAAACTGAAAAAGAACTTGATGAGACAATCGCAGCATTAGCAGCTGATGATCTAACTGAAATTACTGAACCAGCTTTAATACTTAAAGCTGATAAATTACATCTTGAATTAGAAAAACTTAATAGTTCTGAACTTCATGTTTTAGATGTTGACGGTTCGGTAACTGCGCTTAGAAACTATCGGCCAAATGGTCGTCAAGATATAACATTCGGAAAAGAAAAAGCTACCTCAATCGAGCCTCCAAAAATTTTAGTTATATCCGGGGCTGATACTGTATTCGGTGCAAAGAAATTAGAAGTTGGTGTTACCGATGATTTCCAATTAATTCTCCCTCGATTGCCCGAGGGAGAAGTAAGAATTTCAAATATTAATGTTACGAAAGTTTTAACAAGGGCAGAAATTTCTGCTCCAGAAAATTTTAAAGAAATATTACGTGACATGGGTACTGATTGGCATTTATTTACTCAGAGTAAAGTTGGATCGGCAAATCGTGGGCACGATGTTTTTAAAACATTACCAAAAGATATTCGAGATGAGTTACAACGTTGGACAAGTTCTCCTGGTGCGTCTAAAATACGTGAATGGTTTGATAAAGGTGACCCACGGGCTGCTCAAATAATGAAAGCATTTGAACCAATGCGTCAACGATTACGTGAAATTGCTGATGCAGATGGGACTATTCCATTACTCCGGGGTGAAAATGTTACAGAAACATTAAACCCAACTAATGATATTGTATCAATGACTTCTAGTCCTAATATAGCACGACAGTTCGGAATTGGATCTGGTAGTAATATGATTGTTCGTCGTGTTCATCCTGATGATGTTATCGTAATAATTGGTGGGTTAGGTCAAGAATTTGAATATATCGTTAAAGGTAATTTAAAACGTGTAGCAATCCCAACAGAGGTTAAATCTTCATTTGAAGCATTAACATTACAGCATAGAACTGCTGCGTTTGCTGGTTTACAAAAAGCTATACAACAATTTAAACCTGGTAAAACTAAAATTAATCTATCAGCAGACGATCACTTTACTCGTTTTGATGCTGTTTTAGAATTACATAATAAATTTGGTGACAGTATTCTAGATGATATTACACTTCCGCCATCAATTGCTAATCTGGAAGATTTAGAATTTGCTTCTGTTTCGCGAAAGTATGAAGAATTAGTACGTATGTTAAAAGTAACTGAAGCTAAAAATGATAAACTTCTTAAACTTTCTGACGAACAAATATTAACTCATTATAATATGGCGCGTATGTTAAATATGCCATCAACAATTGATGGTGAATTGCCGCCATTATTTCATACATTTATTGGGCTTCACGCATCACAGGGAGATAAAACTCTACGCGAAGCAGTTGGAACATTAGATAATTTAAAACGGTTAGTCCAAGAAAATGAAAGTCTTCCAGAGATGTTACCGTTTAAAAAGGATAATATTGAATTAATGGGAAATCAATTATCTGTTCCTGTAGATAATATTCCAGTCTTAGTAACAAAACATTCTGTGTCAGATGAAGGATATTCACGTCAAGTTCTTACTGAAGCTATTGTTATTGAACGAGCTAGAATTTTTACTCAACTTGCTACGGCTAGTCAAAAAGGTGGTGATTTAGTCCAGGGAATAACAGAAACTGTTGTAGCACGTAAGGAATTATTTAATGTTGCTCGTGGTGTTGATACATTAACCGAAGGTCAACAACGCGGTACACAAGCTATTTCACAATTTTCACACGCGATTGGTGAAAATCCTGCGATGAATGCAATACATGCAATTCGTCTTGAAACTAATAAACCACATCGGCGTGCAGTTGATTTATTATTCCAAGAATCTACTCCTTTATATACTAAGATGAAAGGACCAGGCGCAGCTAACAATGCTTCTTTAGCTAATTATGCATTGTATAAACACGCACGTTTACAAGGTTGGGATATTTCTGAAACACCAATTCCAATAGAAGGGTCAAAAGAATTATTTGGTTTCGCACTTGATGTTGGAAGTAAACGAAATCAAGTACGATTTAAAAAAATGTTTGATCGTGAATTTACTGAAGGTGAATTAATGCCAACTCCTGGGGCTGGAATAAATGGTAACTTCCTTCGGTATGCACCATTAGCAGTAGACGACCTAACACTTAGAGTAGCATTTTCATTTCAAAAACATAGTGATACTATATTGGCAAATAAAAATGTACTTCGTGAAGCTACCGGAAGAAGTCCAATTCGTCGTCGCGCGATGCACGTTCCGCCAGTAAATTTTGGCCAAGAGAATGTTGTATTTCTTATGAGTGATGCAGGTGAAGTTATTAGTTCTATCCCTGGCAGAACTCTAGATGAAGCTAGAGCAAAAGCTAGAGCAGAAATTGTTGCTCGTGGTGGTGGAGCGCATGTTGTAGATGTTGATGATATTGAAAGATATTTTGATCTTAGCGAAAGTGTGTTTCATGGGATGCGTGATTTCACTGACCCAGTATTTCAAACTGGTCCTATTACTGGTAAACAAGTTGGAATAACTATTGACAGAGGTGAAGAAGCATTAAACAGTTCAATTCGAGCCTATGAAAGACAATACGAATCTATCTTACGACAGACACGTGAAGTTATCTTTGAACCTGAAATGCAATTTGCACGAAAGCGCATGGCAGCTACTGGTTCAGAGCGTGGTAAAAAAGGTTTATCAATTTGGCATCAATATATTTCTGCAATAATTGATCGGCCAACTATTCGTAAAGATCAATTAATTGGTATGAGTAATTTATCAGTTGAGAAATATTATGATAATATTCTAAGTGTTAAAGCGGATATAGCGGCACAGTTTTTTAATCCACCTGGGTTAAAGAAAGCCCGCGCGACAAGACGTGAAGATAAGATATATCGTAATTTAGAAAAATCTCTTGGTGAACATAATCCATTTCAATCTGCTGTGGATTTTGCAAACAAAACATTTGACGTTAAACTACCCGCTAGTATGCGACGGAACATGGCGGCATTAACTCATTTCACATCATTTATGACATTACGATTTATGGAAGTTGGACATTCAGTTTTAACAATGACTTCACTTGGTGCTACTATCCCGGGTGTAGTTGCTTTTATGCGAATTACAGATGCAGAATTAGTTCGTGGCGCACAAGGTTTAGCTGAATATCAAGCACGGATTGGATCATTTGGTATTCCGGTCGATGGTAAACACGCTATGTTTAGCCCGGCGCGCGCGCTAACTACTACAATTTCAGATTGGTTTACAGATAAAGAATTTCGTGCGGCGATAGGACGGGCGGGAGATCAAGGCTATTTCGATCAGTTAGTTTCAGAAGCAATGAAAACAATAACTGCGCCAGCAGAAGGTTATGTTGCAGGAATTGTACGGCGCGCACAAGATATGGTTTCTGTTCTATCAGATAAATCAGAACGGTTTGCTCGCGCTTGGTCATTTGCGGTTGGCTATAATATTGCTAGACGACTTGGATTACAAGGTGATGCTGTTCAATTTACAATGGCAAATAATTTTGCTAATAAAGTTATTGGTGATTTTTCCCCCAATAATCGTCCAAGGATATTTCAGGGTGCAACTGGTATGCCACTTGGTTTGTTTATGACATTCATGTGGAACTACCATCAGAGATTGTTTAGCTATATTGAAAACGGAGCAAACCGCGCTCTTGCTACACAAGTTGCAACTCAAGCAGCTGTATTCGGTGGACAAACTATCCCGGGTTTCCAGCAGTTTTCAGAATTATTTTTAACAAATTTTGATGGAACTGCTAATCCAATTGATGGAATGAATAACCGATATGGACCAGAAGTTACAGAAGCACTTATGATGGGTACTGTTTCTAATATTTCTAAACTGTTTGGATTTGAAGACGGATTTAATTTCTCATCCCGTGGTGATGTTAACCCGCGTAACTTCCCGACTTTATTAACTATAGGGGATACACCAGTATTCCAAATGTTCCAAGATTTTTTTAATTTAACTCGTGAAACAGTTGGTATGTTACGAACCCGTGGTGGGATTGACGATGATCAAATGGCAGATATAATTCAATCATATTCTACAAATAGATTTCTTCGTAGTCAAGCATCTCTATATACTGGATTTGTTACAGATAGAACTGGTCAAGTTATCAGTTCTGATACACCATCATATAAAGATATTCTTCGTGGTGATATTCAGAATGAAATGGCATTGATTGCCCGGATGATGGGTGTTCGTTTATTAAGTGAAGATGCTAAAATCAGAGCACATACACGAAATAGATCAACTGATATTTCGCGGCGTTATCGGCTTGGTGAATTACGCGATGTTTTTCGTTCTGATTTTCGTTCTGGAAAAGGTACTCAAGAAAGTTTAGAAAAAGGATTTGAACAATATATGCGTTTCGGTGGTAGTGTAGATTATTTTCCCCGCTTTATGATAGAACAATTTATGCGTTCTAAAGTAGATAAAACTTCATTGAATATATTAAAGATACTTAACAATCCTCAGAAATCTGATAACTTGATGAGGTTGATGAACGTATTATGACAAAAGGTGATTATCTCTATGACGCCGAAGTAATTATAATTAACCCTGAAAATTCAGATAGTTCTTTTACTGTTTACCAAATGGAAGGTGAAAAAATATTTGGCGCGCGACATATAGAACCCGGAACAACTATTACACGAACAGTTAAAATTAATCAAGATTTACTTATTGTAAATAATCGTTCAAAAAAGAGGGAGACTAAATAGCCTCCCTAAGTATCTGGCGGTCAATGGGGCTGTGGCGGTGGAGAGGTTAATCCTCTCCGAACTTGGCGGAATGGCGCCCCAAGTCATTCCGCCAATTTTTGTTTTTTCTCAATAACAATAAATTTATAACCAAGTACGTTAAAACAGGCTTCTATATTTTGAAAACAAGGATTACCATTATATCGCCAAGCACCAATAGTTTCTCGTACAATACCAGTTCGTTTAGCAAGTAAGTTTAATGGAATTTGTTCTTGTTCTATTAGTTCAAAT
>SDBT01015790.1_pt1 | contig 11989 bp, 9 predicted proteins | sample 2277101 | NCBI WGS metagenome assembly SDBT01 (sample SAMN10404973, study PRJNA504765) | marine sediment metagenome | isolation source: marine sediment core GS10_PC15, 103 cmbsf | place: Arctic Ocean: Southern Knipovich Ridge | collected 2010
CTAATAAGATTACCGCTTTGGAACAGAAGCTATATGATGGCAGTATACGAAATTCCAAGGAGCTGACTAACCTTCAGCATGAGGTTGATGGTTTGAAGGCTAGGCGTGACCAATTGGAGGATGAGGCACTGGGGATAATGGACCAGGTTGAGCTGGCTGAAGCCGGTGTCGCCAACATGAGTAGCGAGCTTAAAGGATTGGAGGTTGAATGGCACCACCAGCAACAGCACCTGTCCACTGACATAGAACAACTCAAAACTACATTAGCTGACCTTGAGCATAAGCGCCGGTTAATGTTAACTAAGATTGACCTCCGGATAGTTAACTTCTATGAGGAACTCAAGAGGCAGAAGGGGACAGCCGTGGCTAAGGTAGACCAGGGGATGTGCCGTGGCTGCCAGATATTGCTACCTGCCATTAAGTTGCAACAGGCAAGGAGTGGCAGCCTGGCGCAATGTAGTAGCTGTGGGCGTATCCTGTTTCTAGCCTGAAGCGACGCCAAGAAGAAGGGGCAGATGAACGTAAAGAAAGTCATAATATATGTTGACGGTGCTGCCCGGGGCAATCCAGGACCAGCGGCGATAGGTGCTACCATAAGGGACAAACACGACAGGCTCATTACCACTATTTCCCAGCGTATCGGCACAACAACCAATAACCAGGCAGAATATAGAGCTATTATTGCTGCCTTGCAAAAAGCCATTGAGCTAGATGCCAGGCACGTTGAGGTGAATTCAGATTCAGAGCTAGTCGTGAAACAAATCAATGGCGGGTATCGGGTAAAAAAGGCAACTCTCAAGCCCTTATATCAGCGGGTAAAGCAACTAACCAGCCAGCTTGATGGTTTCACAATCACTCATATCCCACGCCAGCAAAATACAGAGGCTGATACTCTGGCGAACATGGCATTTAGGTCTCTATAGCCACCTGTTGACTTACAATACCATTCATACTACAGTATAAGCAGGTCAAGTAAACCGGGTGACCGCTCGCCCTAGGCGGGAGGAAAGTCCGAGCTCCACCGGGCAGGATGCTGGTTAACGGCCAGGAGGGGCGACCCTACGGAAAGTGCCACAGAAACATACCGCCCCAATTAAGTGGGGTAAGGGTGAAATGGTGAGGTAAGAGCTCACCAGCGGCTGGGTGACCAGCCGGCTGGGTAAACCCCATCTGGAGCAAGACCAAATAGAGGGACAAGAGGATACCCGGCCTGGTCCCCGGGTTGGTCGCTTGACCCTGATGGTAACATCAGGGCTAGATAGATGGTCACCGCTCCGAGAAGTCGGAGTACAGAACTCGGCTTACAGGTTTACTTGGCCTTTTGTATTGTTTATAAATTCATAACCTCACTTGGTAATATCAGGCTGGTGACTTATCTGCCATGATGCCGACGACATCAAAGGTACGGTGAGGTACGCTGAAACCTCAAGCCAAATTGATCAGCCATCTCCCGTCTGACTTCGCGATAAAGCTCGATAAACTCCTGGCCGGGTGCTCCTGTTGCTATGTCGCAGCACTCTTGATATCTCTGGCCGATGGGTGGGTTGCGCAACTTATCCTCATACTTCTCAAGCAGCGCCGACACTATGCCATTCGCCTCCTTACGGCTCATGCCGGCTACTGCATGGGCTACTTCGCTAGCGAAGAGGGGTTCCACAGGGCTGGTGTAATCCACAGCCACCCCTCGTGCTGAACCTCCGGCCTCGATAGACCCACCGGATACCACTGCCCCGATAACCCAGGCGGCATACTCATAGAAAACCATCTTGGTCATCGGTCCGGCCCCTGCATATCCGCAGTTGTTCACCGGTAGAGGGCTGTTACGGGTAGCTGCCTGATTGGCCAAACTCCGTGCCCAGATCGTATCGCGGGTGGATGTAGTGCCTAGATCAAAATGAGTTGGGAATGGATGCTGCACTGCCGCACGCAGGACGAGTAAATCCACCAGATTATAGGCCGCTGTGACCACGCTCACACCGGCAGGTCCACCGGAGAGCCCGCCCAGGATGATCCCGTTCTCACCAAAGATAAGGCTCCCGGTGGCAAGCGAATAGGTTACCTTGTTCAATGCGTCAAAATCAACCTTCATCTCGTGAACAGTGCCTATCTCCAGGGCGTCAGTCTTTCGAATCCCAAACCGGTGGCCGGCAATATGTTCTTGCGACCGTACCGCTGTGGCAACGGCGTTGACAATGGGCATCCCGGGACGTCCGGCTCGGCGCAGGGCCTCACGCACCAGAATCATGGTTCGTATTGCCCCCTCCACCCCTAGCGGGCTACCACCCACCACATCCTGGCCATCTACTTTGGTTAAGGAGGGCGTGGTGATAGAATCCCCCAGAGGGTTCTCGGCATAGGCCTTCACCAGGTTGAGCAGATGCCACTCGTTGGATACCGGAGAGCCGCAGGCGCCCACAGAGCACCAGGGCGGTGCTTCATCTTCAGGAAAGCGCCGGGGCATTGCTTTGGCATCCTTACCCTCTCCAAACACAACACCACGCGGTCCTGTCTCAAGGGCTCCCTCTATTTCATCCTCCGTGAACAGAATTAGTCTCTCAGTATCAAGGCAATAAACCCCCGTCTTGCACAGGAACTCCATTGCCGCTGCCCACACCCTATCGGCTAGCTCATCGTCGGCTGGAACAGGATTCTGTGGCTCATATTTAATACCATACTTATCTACCACTCTTCGCAAATTTGGCACAAAGATCTCAAGCTCAAAATCTCGCTCAGAGCAAATTGGCCCGGTAAATGCTCTTTTCACAACTGTTGAAAAACCTATCATTAGCTAACCTCCTATATATTTTTAGATACTGCCTTTAAAGCTAGGGACGCAGCGTCCCCCGCCGTTCTCCCATACCCATCGGCACCAATACTATCTGCCCACTCTTGGCTAGTAGATCCCCCTCCGACAAGGACACAATACTTGTCACGCACACCCCGTGCCTCAAGGTGCTCAATAATGTCCTTCTGTTGCGGCATGGTCGTGCTCATCAGGGCCGAAGCGGCAATGATGTCAGCACCAACCTCCTCCGCCTTTATTACGAAGGCTGAAGCAGCCGCATCCATGCCCAGGTCAAAGACCTCAAATCCGCTCATTTTCAACATAGCCGCCACAATGTTCTTACCAATAGAATGGATATCACCCTTAACTGTCCCTATGACCACACGCCCCACCTTCCTGTGTTCAGCTCCCGCCGACAAGAGCTTGGGGTCGAGAACCTTCATCGCATGCTCCCATGCCTCAGCCGCCATCAACATCTCAGGCAAGTAGATCTCATACCTGGCAAATCTCTCCCCAACCTCCTTCATACCTGGGGACATCCCCTTCTCAATGATATCAGAGAGAGCTACACCTTCTCGGAATGCATCCTCGACGGCTACCAATAACTCATCCTTATCCCCAGCAATAATTGCCGCGCTTAACCGTTCGTAAATAGACTCATTTGACATTTGACCCTCCTTTCGTCGATCCATTTCATAAAAGCGTTAGTAAGAGGCCAAGCTGCCTTCAGCATTCCAGCCTCATTCCGTTGCTCCTCACCATGTAGCCACCAGTGCCAACCCTGGTACCTTGCCCTATTCGGCTGACCTCGGCAAGGGCCTTGGCCTTCCCTGGCTCCCTCCAGTAGTCTCTCCTAGAGTAGGCTCAGCGCCTTATCCAAAGCCACCTGGTTGCTAGTGACCACCCGTGGGCCGAAAGCCGCTTTCAACCGGGGGGTAGCTTCCATGGCTCGGAAGTTGGTGCAGGAGACGAAGAGACAATCGGGATTTAGACCCTGCATCTTCTCCCTGGCGAATTGGACAATTTCGTCCACGCTTACCTGCGCCAGGGCAAAACCATCGGAGATTCCTAAGCCAAAGATACCCATGACCTCCAGTCCTGCCTCCTCGATACTGAGCTTGATGCGCTGATTTAGTTCGTCCACATACGGGGTAAGGACAAGTACCTTCTTTGCCCCCATTGCGGCCAAGGCCTCACTCACAGATTCGATGACGCTAACCACGGGGGAGCTGGTCACAGCGGATATCCTAGCGCACATCTTCCGGTCGTACTCACGCCCGCGTAGGGCCCCGGCCGAAGTGCAGCCAAAGACCACTACATGGGGACGTACCGTGCTCAGGTCCCTGGCTGCCTGAAGAGTGAACTTATCAAGCATGCGTTCCTCACCCGCTACCGTGACCTCATCTATATACATGCGTGCCGTGTGCAGACTGACATTTTGGGGCAGGTGGCGGTAGAAATCGGGCTCCATCACGGAGTTAACGGAGGGCACGATAAGCCCAATGCGCTGACGCTCTTTCACAATCATATTGACCTCCTGGCTAGTTTAGGCAAAGCTCTCTCCACCTCTTCCAGGTCCGGCCTGATATGAATAGGCTCACCCCCGGCCTTTACGGCACTCTCCGTATCCTTCAGACCGCTACCCGTGACCAGCAGGACTACCCTTTTATCTCTCAGGTCTTGCCCCTCTTGCGCCATTTTCTGCAGCACTGCCAGGGGTGCGGCTGCCGACGGCTCAGCAACGATACCAGTCGCGCAACCCAACTCCTTCATTGCATCCAGCATCTCCTGATCGGACACAGCCACAGCGTAGCCACCCGATGCGCGGATGCTCTCTATAGCCATAGTCCCATTGCTGGGCATGGCCACGGCGATGCTATCGGCAATGGTGTTCACTGACACCGGCCGCACCACACCGTCGCCCTCCAGAGCGTACTTTATGGCCTGTGACCCTTCTGCCTGAGCGGCAATGAGCTGAGGCCATCGGTCAATGAACCCCAAGCTACGCAGGTCACACAGACCCCGCCAGACGCCGCTGATAATACAACCGTCGCCCACCGCCACGATGATGATATCAGGGGCGTGCCATCCAAGTTGTTCGCATATCTCCAGCACCACTGTCTTCTTCCCTTCTATAGTAAAAGGGTTAAACCCCGTATTACGGTTGTACCATCCAAAGTGGCTACAGGCCTCCTGACACAGGTCGAAGGCATCACCATAGGTGCCCTCTATGGCAAAGACGGTAGCGCCATAGAGAAGAAGCTGGGCAATCTTAGCCCGCGGTGCATTTTGGGGAACGAAGATATAGCTCTGCATGCCCATAGAAGCAGCGAAACCAGCACAGGAGGTACCAGCGTTGCCCGTAGAGGCACAGGCTATCTCGGTGACTCCTTGCTCCAGGCAGCGGGCTATACATACCGAAGAAGCCCTGTCCTTGAGGGAAGCCGTAGGATTGCGTGTATCGTCCTTTATATACAGTTCGCCCACACCTAGCCCCTTGCCCAGCTTAGCGGCTGGGTAAAGTGGGGTCAAGCCCACCTGAAGAGGCGGCAAGAAGTTTCGGTCATTGAGAGGCAAGAGCTCCAAGTAGCGCCAGTGGCTACATTCATTACTCTGGTGCAACTGTTCCTTACTCAGGTGCGCTGCAATCCGGTCGTAATCATAGTGAACCTTTAGGACGCCCTGTGCTCCGCAGTGGGGACAGGTGTAAGGGGCTTCCTCCTCACTGTACTGACGACTGCATTGGACACATTTGAGGAACAGGATATTCTTTGTCTTCATTAGCGAATGATAATGAGTTTGCGCTCAGCCACTACTGCTTATGATTTTCGTTAGAGGATACTCCTGCTCTGGCACTTTTATGTTAAAAAGCTCGCCGGTAGGCCAAGCTCTTTCTCATTCCACAATTTCCCAGCCCCCTTGATACCTATCAAGTTCGGCAATAGTATAATCATCAAAAGGATGCTCTCTTTCTGGAATTTCAATATGTTTTTCGACACCACATAATGGAGTGGAAAAATAACGCTGTCCCGTATCATTAAGCATGGTAACGATTACCTTAAGTTCTGGATGTCGCTTGGCTAGCTTAATCGCCCCAACTACGTTTGCCCCCGAGGAAATGCCGCAAAATAATCCTTCTTCTAAAGATAACCTCTTCGCCATTTCAATGGCCTCTTCTGAGGTGGCTAGAAAAATACCATTGAGTAAACTTACATCTAGATTTCGGGGAACAAATCCGTCACCGATACCCTCAATCCGATGGGAACCCCATTCTCTTCTGGCCAGCATTGGTGCCTCAGTGGGCTCGCCAGCGTAAAGAAGTACCTGGGGATTTCTTTCCCTGAGATATTTCCCCACACCGCTAATTGTTCCCCCGGTTCCTTGAGTCGCCACAAAGGCATCTACTTTACCCCCCGTTTGCTCCCAAATTTCAGGACCGGTGGTAAGATAGTGGGCCAGAATATTATCCTGGTTAGTGTATTGGCTGGGCACCCAATATTTCCCAGGATTTTCTTTTATAATTTCCTCCTGTTTTTGTAGGCAAAGGTCAACATCTGATTCGGCACCAGGGGTATAGATAATTTTTGCTCCATAGGCTTCTATAATTTTTGTTCTCTCAATACTCATTCCGTCAGTAAGAATAATAGTTACCGGGTAACCTAATAGGGCACCTACGAAAGCACAAGCAATTCCAGCATTACCAGTGGAAGTTTCTAAAATTTCCATGCCTGGTTTTAAAACCTGCTTTTTTATTGCTTCCGTAATCATCCGATAATAGATTCTATCCTTAATCGAACCGGTAGGAGAAAACCACTCCAATTTGACTAAAATATCCGCCGCTATTGCTTTGGTTACACTATTTAGTCTTACTAATGGAGTAAGAGCTATTGATTCAAGTATGTTTTGAGCAACTTTTCCGTGTTTTCCCCAATCTACCATTTCTACCTCACAACTTTTTTGGTGGGGTGAATCGACAAGGAGTGCAGCCGCGTCGAGGATACTGCCGACTTTTCCTTCTACCTGACCAGCCCAAAGTTCTCAAGCTAAAGTCCCATTAACTGTTTGGGGTTATTAATCATCATGGTTTCCAATTCTTTTTGAGATATCCCTTTCTCGTATAAAGACTGGGCAAAGATTCTTAAACCTTCATGGGGCCAAGGGTTATGTATCTGCCCCCCATCTGACATGAGTATGCAGTTCTCTGCCCCAAGGGCTTGAATTGCCTCTTTGACCTGGTCGAGTCTCGCATCTACCCACATTGGTGATACCGTACAAAAACCGAATTCAGCAAAAACGCCCTTGGGAATGATTTTCATTAAGAAATCAAGATTAACACCGGGAACTTTCACGAAAGGATGGGTCAAGCAAATTTTATCAACCTTCCTCTCCTTTGCCACATCAATGAGCTTAATAATTTCATCAGGTGACAGATGACAGGTCCCGAGAACGGCATTGTATTGACTTATCATGTCTAGAATCTCGACAAGCTCGTCAATTAAGTCGCCGTTTTCCTTTAAGACTCGTATCCCGACTTTGCTCCCGGTGGAAGCGAGTTCCTGAACCGAGTAGCGGCCTGTTCTGCCATATTTTTGGGCGTGGTAATTTGCGTCCACGGTGGGCATCCAGACTGTTTTCCCACCTGTACGCAGAGAGGCCTCTACCGCGTACGGGTTTATTCCTCCCACATAACGATTGAGGACGATACCACCAAAAACATTTATTCCGGGGAACTCTTGACCCATCAGACGGGCTCGACTTACGGTACTTTCCATATGCCCCTTAAGTTGAACACCCAACATGCCGGCCTCTTTGGCATTTCTGACAATGTCTCGGTCATCGCCTATACGGTCCAATAGATCGGGACTGGTATGGACATGTATGTCGATGGCACCAGCAACACTTATTTTTTCCATTTTGCCTCCAGCAAAATATGAAAGTGTCCCGATATAACAGAAAAACTCATAGTTTCTACTATTCCTCTCAGCTAGAAGAGTATCTGCTCATGCCGACCTGGTATGAATATTTAATAGCGACACACTGGCACCTTATCTAATATATCATTATCTAGGTTAGATTACTGAGTGTCAATCAAACTGAACTACCACATCTCTGATAATGCGACCGGCTGCTGGTTCAAGCAGAACCTCTTGACCTGGTTGCACTAATGTTTCACACGCACGTTCCACCTTATTATTAACTTTAAGCCGGCAGGTATTACAGACTCCCTGGCCACAGCGAAAATCTCGGAATGCCAGGGTTGGGTCAAGGTTTTCATGAATATATCGAAGCATTGTTTGCACTGTCATGGCCTTGCTGTAGGGAACTTCGAACGCATCAATACTTTTATCTTTACCATCAAGTGAATATCGGGAAATCTTTACATGGACCATGCTAGCTCCCACGGTGCCTCCCCGACTAATTAAGCCTTCTGACCGGTTTGTAGGTCACATCAATATCTTGACCATTTTTCTTTACTAGAGTATGTTGAGGTGTCTCTGCGGTCTCTGGGAAGTCAGACCGAAAATGGTGCCCACGTGTTTCTTTTCTGAACAAGGCCGACCGAATGGTCAATTCTGCCAAATCTAGAGTCTCGGAAACCTCAATGGCAATACGCCAATCAATATTAAATATTCCACCAGTGGATACCTGAACCTTTGGCAAACCATTTTGTTTGAGATCCACAATCTTTTGGACAGCCTTTTTCATCCCCTCCTCATTTCTGCTTGGCCCCATGTACCTGTCCATAACCTGTTTCATTTCTTCTCTAAGAATAAAAGCACGGGTGCTATCATTTTTCTTTTTACCAAATTCGTTAAGTTTTTGAATTTCCTCCTTGACCTCTACGGCGGAAAAAGTGCTTCTACTTTTGCTCTTCGCGTATTCAGCCGCATATAGTCCTGCTCTCCTGCCGAAAACCTGCGTCTCGGCTAATGCATTTCCGGAAATTCGATTCGCTCCATGTACATTACTGGCATTCTCCCCGGCAGCAAACAGTCCCGGCAACGTCGTTTCTGTTTTTGTGTTAATATGGATGCCGCCCAGTGTATAATGTACAACAGGAGATATTTCAAGACGATCCTTACGAACATCTATTCCTAACTGTTTTAGGTTTCGATCTGGAATCTTAACTAGCAGATCAATTACCTTCTCTATCTCTTCTGGGCTTTTAGAAGACAGAGTCGGATCAATATAGACAGCATTATGTTCAGTCCCACGTCCCTCTTCAATCTCTGTGAAAATGATACGCATTAGGGTATCTCGAGCTGGAAGAGGACCTTCAGGCAGGAATTCTTTTCCTTCATTATTCACCAACCTGAAATCGAGCTTTTCTTTTGCAAGAAACGTCTCGTATTGGAGCAATATCCCTCTAATCGATTCGGGATAAGCAAATGCAGTCGGATAATACAGTACCATTTCCATATCAATGACATCAGCCCCTGCTTGGAATGCCAGGAAAACACCATCGCCCGTAGAATCCGGGGCAGTGTCAGTGAGTCCCCATAACTCTTCATAACCCCCGCAAGCCAGGACAGTCGATTTCGCCTCAATGGCATAGAAGCGTCCATCTCTGAGATTCATTCCGAACGCCCCAACCACCTCTCCCTGATCTGTTAGCAAACGGGAAACACAAAAATCTTCAAGAAGTCTTACGTCTGGATGCCGCTTAATCTCCTTTTTCAGTCCACTAATGAGTCCAAACCCTCCACCGATAATATAGAGGTTCCTCGGATATGACTGCCCCGGGTGATAAATCTGGAGAAATCTTCCATCCTCTTGCTTCTTGAAACGCACGCCGTATTCTTCTAGTTCATGAACTCTCAAAATAATCTCATCGGCCAGGACTCTTGCTAAATCTTGGTCACAAAGATAGCGCCCCATTTTAATAATATCGTCATAATGAACATCGTTATTATCCCTCGTATCACTGACACCGAAAGCCGCCTGCAATGATGGATAGGCTAAGGGGGTCAGACCAGAGTGTGATATGGGTCCTTTACTTACCAGGCAAGCATCCACACCTTGCTTGTCAGCTTCAATAGCAGCACGCACTCCAGCGGCTCCACCACCTATGACCAGAACATCTGTTTCCAAAACCTCATAATCACCCATCCTTTTCTCCATACTCTTTACGACTTTCTGTATTCTCTACATAACTCAGTAATTCTTAGCTGCACTAAGAACACAGGACCGACGGCATTAGCAATGGTGACATGTAGCTGGTATCAACAGTCCAGAGAGTTACGCTGAAGCCTCAGCCCAAACTGGTCTGCCATCTCCTATCTGACTTCGCGATAGAACTCGATAAACTGCTTGCTGGGTACTATGAATACTCATAGTGCCTCCCGCTTTAGCTCAGGTGGTTCTTATCGCTTTACATTGTTGCGACACGATTATACCACCGTAATTCGCATTCGGCAACTGCCTGTGCTCCTCGGTTCTGCTCTGTTATGGTTGATGCCCTCTATCAATAATGGTAAACTGTCTTGCAAGTTTTTTCCCGCAAAGTTACTTCTTGGGGAGGAAGATAATGAAACAAAGGGAAAGGCGTCTCGTCTCAGGAGAGGGATTTTATGTTGATGATATAGAATTACCCAACATGGTGCATTGTACATTCGTTGGCAGCCCATATGCTCATGCAAAGATAAAGAGTATTGATGTTAGTCGGGCTTTGAAGGTGAACGGGGTGTTAGCAATTATAACCGGTAAGGAAGTTGTGGAATCAATGGATCCTTTGCCGGCAACCGCTAACTACGGGGCTATCGGTTGGCACTGGCGAATCCCAGAAGTATATCCGTTAGCGGTTGACAAAGTGCGCTATCAAGGTGAACCAGTGGCAGCAATTATAGCTGAGCGTCCATATATTGCGCTTGATGCTGCCGACCTGATAGACATTGAGTATGAGCCCCTACCCCCGGTAACCGATGTCAATGAGGCGATACAACCAGGGAGTCCATTAGTTTATGAAGAATGGGAAGATAATATACAAGTGCATATAGAGTTTAACTTCGGTGATGTTGATGCGGCATTTAAGGAGGCTGAGCGCATACTCAAGGTATCGTGGCATGAGAATAGAGTTTCCGCTTTCCCTATTGAGTCAAGAGGCTGCATTGCTTCATATGATAGGATGACGGGAATGTTAAACATGTGGAGCTCAACACAGGCTCCTTTTCTCGGGCGGCAATACATATCCAGCGCATTACGCCTGCCTACCAGTAAGGTAAGAATTGTAGCTGCCGATATTGGGGGGGGATTCGGGAACAAATTAAATTGGTGGAAGGATACTGTCGTTGGCTTAGGTTCTATTATAACCGGGCGGCCAGTAAAGTGGATTGAAAGTAAAAGAGAGTTCTTCCTGACAGGTCCTCATAATAGGGATGTCACCTGGGATGGTGAAGTTGCCGTGAAGAATGATGGCAGCATCCTCGGGGTCAAAGCTAAGTTTGTGAAGGATTTAGGCGTAGAAGGCACAACCAGGGGGTCGGCAGCAACAGGCATAATTCCGGCCTGTTGTTCAGTACCAAATGCTTACCGGCTTAAGGGACTGAAAATCGACGCTTATGGTGTTGTTACTAACAAGTCAACTTACTGCGCTTACAGGGGATACGGTAAGGATAAAGGGATAAAGTTCATGGAAAGAATAATGCAAGTCGTGTCTCATGAGCTTGATATTAAGCCGGAGCAGATAAGGTTGAAGAACTTTATACAACCTCACGAGTTTCCCTATAAGCAGATTTCGGGGTATGTGTATGATAGTGGTGATTATCCTACCGTATTGAGAGAAGCCTTAAAACTGGGAGAAGTCAACTTATGGAGGGAGAAACAGAGACGAGCCAGGAAGCAAGGTAAATATATCGGGGTAGGGGTAGCATTCTCGGTGGAGCCAGCCGGTGCCGCTGCACCTCATTGTATCTATGGTGGCCTAACGCAGGCTCGGGTTAGCATAACAAGTGACGGGGTAGTTGAGGTAGAAAATGACCAAACCGAAATAGGGCAAGGCTCTGATATTACTAGAGCCAGGGTGGTTGCCAATATTCTGGGGGTAAAACTTGATGACATCGAGGTGAAACGGGACACCTCAGATATGCCCGGGAGTGGAGTATATTCTAGCCGGGGCGTTATTTATCCCATGAGTGCTCTGGCAAGGGCAGCTAAGGAATTAAAAGCAAGGATGATAAAATTTGCCGGTCACTTCCTGAATGAAGA
>SDBT01015791.1_pt1 | contig 11989 bp, 12 predicted proteins | sample 2277101 | NCBI WGS metagenome assembly SDBT01 (sample SAMN10404973, study PRJNA504765) | marine sediment metagenome | isolation source: marine sediment core GS10_PC15, 103 cmbsf | place: Arctic Ocean: Southern Knipovich Ridge | collected 2010
AGTTTATTACCTAAAGTTAATACTTCCCAACCCTTCTTAAAATAACTACTCCTAATAGATTTTAATCGAGTATCTAAATTATTTCTTTCTGTACTATATATTCCAATTTTTTCAGGTATTTCTTTATTAGATTTTAGGAGATTAAACATTAATCGACTACTCTTGAAATTTAGTAATTTTTGCCTTTTAATTATTTGACAATTAACATTTCATTTATTTAAGTATTATTGTTAAATAGTTAATTTCCATTTATAAATAAGCAAGAAGAAGGAGTGTTGTAATTTTAAATATATCCAATTATCTATTAGAAAGCCCTATTTCTGAATGCTATAAATATTTTATAAAGCGATATCAATGGTTAACATTTTAGTAATTATTTTAAAATATTTCGTACTCGAAAATTACTATAGAATCATTTATTAGATGAACATTGGATCGTCTGCTAAATTGATCATAAAATAAAAAAAAGAAGTCCTATTCTTTATATTAAATATTAGGCTTTCAATTTTTCTTTCCATTCTTTTATTTGAGTGTCATAGATTTTTTAGATGCTCCAGAAATCCCAAATATTCTTCGTAAAAAGCATGATTTTAAAGTTCTAAATCTTAAATTACCATATTAATTTATTTTATATTATAATATAACTATTGTTGATCAAATCTCATTATCTAAAAATAAAATTTTAAAACAGCAATAAATAAAACCAGTGCTTACTTTGTTGCTCGAAAAGAAGTTTGCGAGTATTTAGTTAAAATTTTATGTTACTGCCTTTATCTATCCTGATGCTGAACCTAACTCCACCTATTATTTTATTAAATATTTCTATATATAACTAAGTTCATATTTTTTGTATGCTTTTTATAAAGTTAGAAATCATTTCATTTATATTAAATATTTTATTCGAGAGTTCTATGCCATATAAAGAAAGAGAGAAGTCTGTTGTGAGAGAAGAAGTTTTAGAAAAAGCAGTTAAGATTTTGACAGAAAGTCGTTATAAAAGCACTCTTATAAACTCCGATTATATTTACAAAGTAAGAGATCAATTATTAAAAGAAAAATATTGGAATAAAATTGTTAGTAAATTAAAAGATGAGACAGTACAGAATTGGAGAAACTATTATGAATCGATTGTTTCAATGAAAAAACCATCACAATTAAGGGTAGCTTATTTATCAGGACCGAATCCAGAAAACGATTTAAGCGTCTTAGTAAAGTTGGGCATTTTACCAGAAAATGTTTGGGCTTTTGAATCAGATAGTGATCTATATGCATCAGCATTAAGATCAATCCTTAATTCAAAATTTCCTCATATGAAAATTCAGAAATCAAAAATATCAGAATTCTTTAAGACTTCTCCACTTAAATTTGATATAATATATTTGGATTTCTGTGGACCTTTACCAAATAGAAATAAGAAACAAAAAAATTTACCGACAATTGTAACTCTTCTAGAAAAACACGCATTAAATTCACCTGGAGTATTAATCACTAATTTTTCATTACCTTCAATAGAGCAAGACATAGAAACTCGAAACTTATTAGCAAAAATGGTGGCATATTATCTTTATCCAAAAGATTACATAGAAAAAAATCAAAATTTTATAGATGGAATTGATAAATTTGATAATGCTGATGAAGGTGCTAAATGTTGTGAATACACATTTGAAGAATGGATTGATTTGATATCCAACAACCTTAATGAGTTCTATGGACAATTTATAACCAGACTAATTATGGATTTAGCAAGTTATATAATCCCGAATTATTTTTTTGCATCAAATAAATCATACATAGATAATTATTTTAAAGGAAAAATTCCTACTGAATCATCGAATAAGGAAGAATATATCTATCTCATTTTTCAGCGATATTTTAGTAAATCTATCATTTCTAGTTTAGAAAGTCTCTATCATCTTAAGGAGCTGAGTAGAGTCAATGAACATAGGAGGAATAATAAAGGTTTAAATCTTTATGCAGAAAAAGACCAAAATTTCATCGATTTTTCTAGCTTTTTTCTAGGTCAATTATCACCAACAAATCGACCAAAAGATTTAATAAGGAATTTAGAAAACTTATCTTTTTTTATGCAAGAGAACCGAGTTTATGATTCAGAACAATATTATACAAAAGAATTGCAAAATTTAGCTAATATTCAATGGAAAAGAAAAATCTTCCAATTTTGCGATGTTTTCCTATTTCATCAAGTTCTTGAGTTTTTAGTTCGCCAATTAGCAGTACCGTATCATATAAATATATCCTCCACTAGTAGGTGGTCTTATGTTGCGAAAGAGACAAGAATGTTTTTAGATATGTTTGTGTTTGATGAATGTCGCTATTTATATGATTGGATGCCAACATTAGATAATTTTCTACACAGCATCGAAGATATAGAAAGACAATTTGTATTCAGATTTGCATTAGATGGTATTAATAGACATACTAGATGGTATTTTGAAGAATATTTTGCAGGAACTGCTTGTGTCGAAAAATATGGAAAAAAGGGATTTGAATATTTGACACTTAAACGTAGAAAATATTTAAATTAATTTTAAATAAGAAAATTCTTCACCTCAATAATTTCATATTACAAATACCATTTTCCTTTCTCTGTAATTTCAAAAAACCGCTCCTTTCCTTTTTTCTTTTTTGAGATTTCAATTAATCCCATTTCTCGAAGATTATTGAGATACCTTGAAATTAATCCTTTACTAAATCCAGTTTCCTCCGCTAACCTTTTTTGCGAAATTATTTGCTTGTTCAAGGTAGAGAAAAGATTTTTAAGAGGGTCTGATAAAATAACAGGCATATAAATTTCTAGCGGCTTAATAGGCTCCCTTAAATCCGAGTCTTTTGGGATATAATAAATCTTATCAATTAAATTTTCAATGGTTCCTACGAAATAAGCTGCAAATTTCCAAAGTTCTAATCCTGAAGTTGCGTTAAAGTAAATTTTATATCCTAATTTTTTGAATTCTTTTGCTTTTTCTTTAAAAATTTTTATAAAACTTATGACATCTCGATTTTTAATAGCAATAATCTCAATTTCCTTTTTAAGCCTGAGATCTAATTTTCTATCATCTTCGATTTTAAAACTTGGATTAAGTTCTTCTTTGAGCTTATTAGCTAAATCAATATATTCTTTTTGAGAAGTTATTAAAATTATTAAATAATTCCAATCAAAATACAAAAGTCCTTCTTTTATCCAATCCGTCTTTTTTCCCAAGGGAGCAATATTCCTTATCTTTTCTTTTTAGAATGAAATTACTTCTTACTGGCAAGAATAAGATACCAAATCCATATATTTTCTCAGATTTACAATTTCAGTATTAAAAGATTTTAACCTTATAATCAGCTATTTAAAATTGGGATTAAAAAAAATCCAATTTAGGCTTGTCAACAGAACTATGACCATCTTCGGTGTGATTTCTCTTTAGGTATATACTTAAAATATCAATATCTAAGTTATACTATGAACGAAATTAATTTCTCTGAGTTATTCAAAAAATTATTTATTTTAGACAATATAACAGGATCCGAGTTTTTCGGAGGGCAAGAAATATCTGGTATTGATCCTTTAAAATTTCAACAATTCTGGGAGGAAATAACTGCTAAAATAGAAAGATATAATGAAGAGAGATACTTGAACAATGTAAATCTAAATAAAGATCTTACTGATGAGAACATAAAAGAACTTCTTCAATGGAAACAACAACACTTCGTCAAAAAATATTGGAAAACCCTTGTAGAAATAAAAGAACACATTAATAAGTTTAGGCATCGCGACTTATCTGAAAAATTTGGTCCGGACTTTATCGAGTTTTATGATAGGATTGCTCCTATCAGCACCGAAGGTCCCATAATTATTTTCTTTATATTACATATTGCTAAACCCTTAGTATATCCCATTATCGATCAGCACGTTATTCGAGCTTTTAAATTTTTTAAAGAGGGTGTAATTCATAGTATTTCCAATCTTAAAAAAGAGGAACTAGTGAAAAATGATTTCGAATTTTTTCAACTTTATGTTCAATTTTTTATAAAACTAATTGATGCTTGCAAATTACCTGCGAATGATATTAGATCTCATCGAAAGGTGGATCTATCCCTTTGGAGTTGTGGTAAATACCTCAAAGCAAAACGAGATATTAAGAAACTTAAAAAAAGGTGGGGAGAACACGCAAGATCTAAGCACAGTTAAAATAAATGTCCATTTTTTAAGTTTTTCCAAATAGGGAGCTATAAAGCTATTTCTAACGATTCCAATATCTTCTTTGGTAATAAAATTTGAATGAATAAAAAAATCGTCGAAGTCTTTCCCGTGTCTAAATGCTCTTACACTATTTAAATTATTTGCAATAGTATATAATCTATTATTCAAAGTTTAAACACCTAATAATCCAATAAAAATAAATTGGATTTTAATTTAAAGAACGCTTTCTAATATATTAATAAATAATTATACAAACTAGTAAAAATGATAAAAATTGAAGGTTTTTTTCCATATATTAAAGAAGAAGATCTACAAAATTATAAAGCACATCTAGCAATAGGAGGGAAAGGTAGGGATAATCGGCTTCCATTAAATGAATTTGTTCGTGGAAAATTTAAAGAATACCAAGAAACTCAGAATTCCCAAAATTTTAAGCGAAAATATATCTTTTCGTTAATTTACTACAGAAAAGAAGAATGGATATTCGTGGGTATCTATGAAGTTATATCTGTAGAAAAGATTGGAGCTAAATACAAGTATGACACTAAATTGTTGGATCATTATGAAGATTTAATCGGACGTCTTGTCTTTCATTATAGTAAGCCACATCCTCAAAACACTTATCTTTACTTTGAAAAAATCTTTGATAAGCTTGAAATTGTTGAGTTACTTCACGATAAAGTAACACTTGAGGAATTCCCTGGTTTTGAAAATGTTGATATAAACTATTCTGAGCTTAGAAATATAATTGAATTGGAAGATGGCAGTTGGAAATCTGCTTTATCTAGTATGCAAGGAATCTATTTAATTTCAGATACTAGTAATGGCAAGTTATATGTAGGAGCTGCTTATGGTCAGGATGCATTCTGGCAGCGTTGGACAGAATATGCTAACAACGGTACTGGTGGTAATAAAGAATTAAAGAAGACGTTAGAAGAAAATGGAATTAAATATGCATATAATTTTAGATATTCCATTCTTGAGGTATACTCAAAGCAGACTAAAGAGGAAAATTATATAAGGGATAGGGAAAAATATTGGAAAAATATCCTTCTTTCCAAAGGTGAGTTTGGATATAATCTAAATTAATCTCTTCATCTTGAAAATGAGGATATATTTAGAAAAAATATCTTTCATTATATCGTCTTGAGTCTCTAAATTTCTTTTTTTTTTTTAATTTTATCGTAAATATTTTAGGAGATTCCAGATTATATTATTTAATATTTATTAAAGTTCGTAAAATAACTATGGTAAGTTATAAAACTACCGTTCTTAAAAATCACTCTGAATATACTAAGAAAAAGCTATTTTTAACTACTAAACTAAAAGACAGATTATTTTACAATGAAAAGGAAGATTATTATTTAGAACTTGAATTCATTAATAATGGACTATTAAATGTCCATAAAATCTCTAAAAAATTGAAAAGAACATCTCTTAATTATTCTTTAAGAAAAATTGGAGAGGAGTTCTTAGAGTTCAAAGACCCTACTGTAAATAAAATGCTTAATTACCTTGTTTTCCCCGAGATGGAAGTAGAGCGCATTTTCAATAACCTTAGATATAAATATCTCAACTCCATCTATTTATCTAATTTTGAAAATCCGCAAAAATTTTTAAATCAAAATTATAATCGAACTTTTCAAGCATTAGCACGAATGAATGTCTATCAAGGGAATACTAGTGATAGAAAAGATAATGATGACTTTTGGAAAAGTAAAGGCTTCAAAGAAATCGCAATAATTAAAAATAATTTCAATATTGAAAAAATAGATCTGAAATTTATCATAAGATACCTAAATAATTTAAAAGTTGATAATTTTAATAAAATTTACTCAGAATTAATCGCAATAAAACCTGGGTTCCACGAGATGTGGATGCATGGAAATTACTTCGAAGATAAGTATAACAAACCTCCAAGAAATCCATCAAAAGAAAATGAAAAAGAGAAGATTTTTAGAAGGTTAAGAGGTCTTGGGAATTTGTCCGATTTAATATTTAAAGTGATGCCTAATGACCTAAAAAAATGGAATAGCTATTTCACTTACGCTTCTTGCGCCATAACTGAAGGGCCTTTTGTATTGCGGAAAAATGTATCCATTTCTTATTTTGATGAAATTAAAAGAATAAGTTCAAAAAAAGATATACGCGCTCTGGAAAAAAGCTTTGAAATACTAGATTATCGTCAAAGTAATCTTAATTCAAGAGAAAAATTAGGACTTTTTTTAGAAAATACAAATACAAAAAGATTTTGTGGTTTTATTTAAATTTGATTTACTAATTTTTTCCCCCATAATGTAAGAGTTACAGGGTATCTGTCTGGCGTTTTAAATTTGAATTCTTTTAATTTTTTTACATTATACTTTTCTTGCGTTTGTTCAACTGACAATATAAAATTATTATCTTCCGACCCGTTGCAAGGCGCAAGACATATTATTGCAAATGCATCCTGGTCATATTTCGAAATTCTATCGAAATCTTTTCCGGCTCCTACCTTATAATTAACTAGGTAAAAATTATAATTTCTACCCCTTCCTATTACGCCCGCTTTCAATTCAATGATACAAGTCATATTTTGGTATTTGAGTACTATATCGGGTTGACCCCAATTCTGAAATTTCTTCTTTGTTGAAACTACACTTATCTCAGGTGATTTATCTAAAATATCCTTCAAAATCTCTGCTTCAAACCAGCCCTCAAATCTGGAGTTGTATTCTATAAAGATATCAAAATATTCAGATTTTGTTTCCATATGTTTACAAATTTTTGAAAATAAAGAGTTAATATCAATCATAACATAATACTTTCTAATTCTTATTCATTGTAAATTCTTATTTAATAATCAGTGCTATTAAAAACGCATCGTCGTCTTTAAGATCGTTTAAGATTTCTAAAGACTTTTCTGCAACCCATTTGCTAGACACCTCGTTGGGATTTAGGTAATTTGCGTAAAATCTCAGCAAGTAATCGAACGCAGTTCCAATCTTTTGAGTATTCGATGTTATTACGGGGGCTAACAGTGGTTTATCAACGCTAAACCGAGGTTTTTCAAACTCTTGTCTAAGTTTATTCTTAACGTCTGGTAACTCAATAAATTTTGATAGACTCAAATTGTTCACTTCATCTGGGATTAATATTTTTTAGTATTATGTTACTAATTGAAATCGTCGATATAAACTTTTTGGGTTAAACATTGAATATATAAAAATAATACGCTGCGTAAATAATACAAGATATAAAAATTGAATTTGAATTTTAACCAAAACAAAACCAAAGCAAAACTAAAACCAAAATTGAATCCATATTTCTCAAAAACTTTCATCTCATTTGCAATATTTGTACAAATCAATAAAATATCATTGAAAGGATGAAGCATTCATATCTTATCTTTAAAAAGTCTATGTAAATTTTCTTTAAATTTTGAAAAATAATTCTCAAATGGATACCCTAAAAATTTAAGCTCATCTAATTCATTATAATAATTCTTAAAAATCATATTCGCTATCAAATCTAAATCGTTATTATTCCCTTTTTCAATCTGATACTTTATATTATATCGTTCTTCTAAGAAAGAATATTCATTAATATACTTATCTGGATCTTCAATCATGGGATAACTTAGCTCTACGAATCTATTTTTTATATTAATTAACATTTTACTTTTTTCATTTTTCTTTTTCTCTTTTTTTATTTTTTTTAGAAAAAATTCAATGAGTGGCCAAAGATTTTTAAAATCTAGATTTTTTATAATCTCTTCAAATAGATATGCAAAATCATCATTATCAAAGATTTGGGAGTGATATTGGCTTTTTTCATTTTTGCGAAAATATAAAATATTTTCTTGATTAATTAAAAAAAACAATATGTTTTTTAGATCATTTCTTGATAGGATGATTAGCTTAGATAATGCATATTCTCTAATCTTAGTAAATTTCAATAAAATGGGATGGACAAGAACACTAAAAAACCACTTAGGATCAAGGGCTCCATACTTTTTAATCTCTGAAAGAATTAAATCTTCATCTAAATAGTTTATCGCATAAGAATCTTCTATTCTTAGAAAATCTATGTTAAAAAAAATAACAAAAATTGAACTAGAATTAATTACTTCTTTCATTATTTTATCCGCCTCATCTTTCATATTTGCTTCCCATAATGAATCAATATCTTCTTCAGAATATCCTTGTTGCTCCAATTTTGCTCTATTCTCATTGCATATATCACATTTTTCAAAAGCTATGACATCAACAAATTCATCTTCACCTTCTTCTTCACAACTCTCATCTACCTCAAAAAGATTCAATTTTGAAAAAGTAACTTTAGTTTTTTTTTTAATCTTGATTTGAGAATTTTTGTTGCAGTCAGTTATTGGAATAATTGCTTGATGGTTACAAGTATCGTTTCTCCCCCTAATCTTAACTATATCCGATTCAAAATGTATTTGATAAGAGGGATGCACTGGTATGATGGTATTATCATCAATTTTTCTTAGATAATTGCATACAATATTCCTACCGTCGTCTTCTCGCTCATTATTAATTTTATTATCTTGTATGAATAACTTGAGAATGAAATACATAAAATATAGTAATATAAACCCACGTATGGGTGTAGATTGAAAAATAATTTTAAAGCAGTCAGGAATCCCCTTGAAGCGAAGATCATAATTATTCGTGTTAATTGAGTCATTCAATTTTGAAAGGACCAGATTTTCAAGCTCATCCTTATTAACAGTGCTTTTATTTTTTGGCATAATTGGATATTTAGAAAATTCTTTAATAAAGAATTTTAATAATCTATTTTTCGTATAATCTGAAAAAAAACTAAAGAATTCTGAAATAAGCTCGCTAAAATCATTAAACAGACTAAAATTACTGAATTGTTTAATTTTGTTGCGAAGAATTTGAAGGCATTCCGTTGGATTAAAGGCTCCATATACAAAAGTTTGTAGAAATAATCGCCAACCATCGATAATATCATTATAACTAAAATGATTCTCAGTATTTCGTAGAAGATTCTTTAAATTATTCAGATTTGATTCTTGAGAAGGTGATACCTGACTTTCAGATAACTGACCATGAATTAGAAATGGCAATATAATTTCAATGTTAGGGGAAAAATCATCAATACTGACAATAAATTCTGAAAACTTCTCAGTAAGGATTTCAATTAAAAATTTAAAATATTCTTTAGATTTCTCTTTATCTTTCATGGTGTTTTTTAAGATTTGAATCATTTCTCTATATTCCATACTAAAAGATAATAACTCTTGTATGATTTTTTTATATTTTGCTTCATTAGCTAACTCAAATCCAAATTCTCCTATGAAAAAAATTTTATTATTTAACTCATCTTTTAATAATAAAGATTCAATACCATCTTTATACAAATGTTTATAACCATTGGGATGTTTATGAATTGCCCCGAGATGACAGACTAATATATCTACATCTTCGTAGGAATGCAAGTAATTATCCAAATAATCTGAATGACCATCTGTATCACTCATAAATCCTATTACATGTGATTGTTTACCTTTGTTTGACAAATAAAACTTAAATCCGATAGAATTCATTGCTCCACCGATTTCCTTATGGAATGCTTTTTCTACTTTAACATTTACTAAAAAATCTGGAATTTTTGATTCAAATTTTAGATCTAACGAAATTCCAGGTTTTATCTCTATGAATTCTGTAAATCCTCTTTTGTAGATCTTAAATTGATGAAAAGTAGTTGAATTCAAGTAGATTGTGAGTCTGTTTTTTTCACTAGTTAATCGTGTAATCAAAGCTATTAAACTCTCAAAATGATCAGGGTGAAAATGCGAAACAAAAATATGTCTTATTTGTCGGACATCTAACTTATGTTGCCTTATAATTTCTAATGTATTAAATCCAGGATCGATAATAATAATCTCATGATTAATATTAAAAAAGTAACAACCTCCCTTGACATTGAATGCAGAAGGATACCAAGAATTCCATTCTCTTGCCAGAACTAGGAAATTCTTTTTATTTTTAAAGTTTATAATCGGTTCTGATTTCTTAACAATTTCTTCTAATAAAGCTTCTCGATACTCTGAACGTTTTTCTAATCTTTCTAATTTATTAATTCCGCTATCATTCATTGGAAGTTCAATAATTTCTATATTGATTTTTATTTATAATAGTGAATACATATTTTTATTTTTATATTTAGAGTATTTACAACTTGTTAGGGTGTAAGAAACAATAAGTTTTAATCAAAATTTTAGGATTTCTCGGTACCTTCTTTATTTCAATTTTATTTTTCATGTTTGGTATATAATTAGCCTTCACATAATTAAAATGGAAAAAATAAAAGAATAATAAACCTTGACAAAAAAATTTTATAAAGAGTCAAGGCGACTCTTCAAATTAAATTTTTTTCTTATTGAATCATCAATAAAATCCATATATGATTGAATATCATAATGGGATTTCCATATATATTCGATATCACAGTTTAATCCTTCATTTAACTGTTCTCTTCCTAATGATAATTTTTGTAAGTATTTATCAGATATTTTTCCATCATTGTGAACTATTAAATTCCTTCTATAATAGCTTTCTCGTAGATTTGGCCAACATACTAAATTATTTTTGAGGTCTATATTAAATTTATTGAGGATCAATATTGCAATTTTATCAATATCAAGATATCCATATCTCTCAATTTGATTTTTTTAATGTAGATGGAAGAAATAGCATAGACTATCCTTTTAATGCAATAATTGATATCTTTGTTGACCATCGCTTGTCTAAATTAAATAAAATTCCGGGATATTACGACTATACTTTACAAAATCACTTAGAAACGATAGGAAAAATCTCTAATAAAGAAGATAGTACTACGTTCAGACTTCAAGTTGAGGTGGGAACATATTGCTTTATTTATTTATTTTCAAGATACGTGTTGGAAAAAGCAGATAAAAACAATCTATTTAAGTTTAAGATGTTTTTAAAGAACATCAAACGCCGTATTGTCTTAGGTTTAAAAACAAAGGGTGAAGTCTTTAAAGATGTTGATAAAAAGTTAGATCGTTTCCCTAAAGTTAAAGACACAAAAGATATGAGGGAAGTTGCAGATTACCTCTTAAAGATTTTATATGCGTCAGGATTGTGGGATAAAAAAGAGATCTATAATGTGTTAAAACCTCACTTATTATGAGCGTATTTAAATTTTAATCAAAAAGTTTAATTTAGAAATTGGTAGATTTCAAAACAAGACCCATTATTTTTATCATTGCTAGGACTCTTTATCTTTTTAAAAAATTGTTTAGAAAGCTCCGCTGGATTTTCATATTTATTGGATCCAACATAGCAGCAATAAAGAAGTTGAGATTCAATGTCCATGGTAAATACAGTTAAATACGTGGTTTTATAGTGAGAATGCGTGGTATAACACGATAGGTCAACAAATGTTCCTAATAATCGAAGGAAATCCTCGTTGTTTTTAATATCTTTCTTTAAAATTTGTTCCTGACTTTCTTTGATCTCTTCCTTTAAGGAATCTAACATGTTTGGTTTTAGATAATCACTTCGGGCCTGGTAATAATCTCTGCAAAACCTAAATATGTTGCTAAGATACCACGACGATTCAGTTCCAACTATGAACCCAAATTCTTTGAAGTTGAACGAATTTTCCTTCAAACTAAAGTCAAGAGGTTCAATAACCAATAGAAATGTTTTTCCTAATCGTTCCATAATTTTCACCTTTTTTACTATTATCGATATTTATATCTATAAAAAGAAAAGGAGT